>Ga0302280_1000290_pt1 | contig 43518 bp, 75 predicted proteins | sample III_Fen_E1_1_FD_198771 | JGI IMG/M metagenome (GOLD analysis project Ga0302280, IMG submission 198771) | Peat permafrost microbial communities from Stordalen Mire near Abisko, Sweden - III_Fen_E1_1 | ecosystem: Environmental > Terrestrial > Soil > Wetlands > Permafrost | place: Sweden: Abisko... | reverse complement strand
GGAATTCTCCATAACGCTCACTGCTTTGTCATCCCACAGTTCATCAAATTCCCTTAATTTTTGATTAGTAACTTCCAATCTGGGTAAACCGTAAGACTCGCACCAATCCTGAATGGCGCTGGCAACCTTCGCCGTATCATAATCGATAATTTCGGAATGCTGGCTTAAACGCGCGGTAAAAATAATAACCCTATCTCCGTTATCGATCCATTGCTTGACGCGAAAATACATCGCAGGAATCGGAGGGCCAAATGGGCCATAAGGTCTGAAATCTTTCGATCCTTCATATTGGGAAAGAGTCCTATCGAAGTCAGTGGCGATTGTTTTCATTAACAACCGCCTTTTCTATTGAATTCTGTATGATCGACTCTTCCTTGCGGACAATTAAATCCCCAATCACTTGTTTTTGGCCCTGTCATAAAAAGAGTAACGGCGGGGCGCTCTTGATTTGGGCTGTCTTCGTCATCGGAAGGATAACGTGATAACTCAACTCTGTGGAAATAATTTTCATTGCCTCCTCCGAAATAACCCGGTTTGCGCCAGAATCTTCCTTCTTTAGTATGTTCCCAATAGCCGCCCCATAGAATAAGCGTTTTAAATCGCCAAGGATGACAGTGGTTTGCACGGTCATCGTCGGATCGTAAAAAGACATGAAGCTTAACTGACCATCCGAAAATAGTAAATAAACTCCATCTAAGTAAATAAGGAGAATGGTCTGGAGATTCTATGATTTTCAGTTTCATATTTTTATTTCAAAAAGCCCGTTACCTATCAAATCCGTTAGACTAGAATAGCCAGAATAGGAAACGCCACTTGCAATCCCCGACCACAATTCTTGTACGATGTCTCGCAATGGCTTTATTTCGCCTTCTACGGCGCTTTCTCGGCCCTCGGCGTGTCCGAGAACCTTACCGAGCAACTCGGCTTGTTTTCGGCTCGCCCCGCCCCAAATCATCTTATGACCCTGAACTTGACATTCAGCCTCTTCGGCGTTAGCAAAAAAACTGCCTAACATTATCATCTCACTCCCCGCCGCAAAAGCTTTCACGGCATCTCCCGAATTTTTAATTCCCCCGTCGGCGCAAATTATTCCTTGCTTAAGCATCGTATCGCGAACATCGGAAATTTCTGTAATTTGTCCCCTATTAAATCCCGTTTTATGTTTTGTTAGACATTGTGCTCCGTTACCGATTCCCACGCGGACGATAACTTCATTCTCCTTTAAATACTTTTTTAAATCTGTCAATAGCAAATATCCTTCTTTGGTATGAACATTTCCAACTATTAATCTTTCTAAATAGCCGTATTTTGAAATTAAATGAACCGTGCTCGCTATGTCTTCTAACATATATCCCGAGGCGATATCGATAATAAAATTTTTACCTCCAAATTTTGTGATAGCTTTGATTCTCTCTATATCTGACAAACCAATCGCGAAAAATATTCTGTCAAAATATTCGTTAGGAATTTCTGAAACAGATTTTATTTGATCTTCGATTGATTGGAAACGATGTACACAAACATTTAATCCTAAACGAGAGGCTTCTTCAATAAATTTCTTGCCGACAATAGAAGCCATCGGACTAACGATGATACGATTTGTTTCGACGGGAACATCCTTTCTACTTTTGACAACGCATGGACGCGCGAGCAAATTAACGTCATCATAATAGATAGATTTACTGTTTAAAATAGTCATAAATTAAGCGAAGGAAGAATTTGCGGTCTGAGAAATTATTTGAACAACTTCGGGCCAATTTCTAGCTCTAACCCCCAAGCGGGTATGTCTATTCCAAGGTCTATCAAGCAAAATGCAAATCCCTTCTACATTATCGAAATTTTTCTCGTAATCGTCTACTAAAAAGTTACAGTCTTTCAAATAATTACTCTTGACGTCGCCATGTTTGACGAATTGGATTTCAAAATCGATATCGGGGAAATACTTCTTAAGCCAAATTCGCTTGGCCGGATCAAACGAGTCCTTGGCAATATTCGAGACAATTTTTAGATTATTCGTCAATCCCTTCAAACGATAAACACCCTCGATTGCTCCGTCTTCTGGAGGGGCGGTATCGTAAATATCCGCTGTGTAGACGCTTAGGACTTCTTCTGTAGAAATTCCCAAGCACTTATCAATCCTATATTCGGTGATATCGTTAGGAGTAAAATTTATTCCTAATTTATAGCTCAACCTTTTACACCGTTCGGTATGAGGGTCACAAAGAATTCCGTCAAAATCTAATGCTATTTTCATTCGATTGTAAAAAGCCCTTCTAAAGTATGTAAATTTTCGTCTTTTAGGTATATCGTAAACCAATGTTTATTCTCGGCATTATAATCTTCGGCGATAATTGCAAAAATAGATTCGTCTTCTTTATCAAAATGATAAAGAGCGGCTGTTACAGAATACAATTTATCGGGAAACGATTTCGCAAACGTCGTCCACTGCTTAATTCGTACTTTTTTGTGAAGCCATTTAGCTTCGAATTCTTCTTGATTCATTTTAATAATGCTTTCTTATATTTATCGGGAAAAAGAATGGCTTTGGTCATATAAATTTTTATGATTTTTATTATGAAATCACTCGTCATCTTCTCCTTCGTCGTTCCATTCGAACTCGAACATGTTACTTGCATTTTCGAAATCCAAATGATCTAATCCATATTGATACAAAAGAGGCAAACTCACCGCTAACATACAGGATAGCAAAAGACCAAGAACATTCTGATAAGCTAACAAACTAATTGAAAATCCGGCGGACGCGCCAATACACAAAACCATCCAGCAAAAATAAGCCACTCGCGTAAATACAAAAAACAGCCATTCCTTCATTCTTTTTTGTCTGGTAAAAATTCTTGAAATCCGACCAGCTTGCAACGCCCAAACTCGTCGGGCTCGCTGAATTGAGCGGCAACGCGCGTTCCTAAAACATCGGATAAAGCACAATTAATCAATCCTAAAGCTCCAGCGTTATGTCCATACATTCCTGTATCGACGGTAAATGTCGAATGATCGGCTAAAGCTTCGTTGCACGGCACTCGGTTGCAAATCAAGGCGTGAAGCGCGGCGGGGTCTGCTTTAAAAGCTGTATTCAAACGTTCTAAAACAACGTGAAGAAGGGTTCCTTTTGCAAGCGGGTTCATATTATTCTATTTCTAAGGTTTGGATAAACCGGGACTCTTCGCAGTTATCTTCGTTTTCCTTTTCCCATTCTGCCAAAGCTTCTTCCGCTTTAGTTAAATCAAAAAAGGTTTCAACTACTCCCGGCTCTTCGTATTCTTCGCGGAAATGTTGGATTATAGCGTATGCTTTCATAGATTTATTCTATCAATTTCCATTTGTACTTTTCGTAAGCTTCCATCGTCCAAGGAAAAAGTTCAATTAAAATAGCCTTAACAGCTTTTCCATATTCTTGAATTTCCGCTTGGGCGTGAGCGTCTTCTCGTAGGGTAATAAAATGGAGCAAATTCTTCAAATCCCAACAAGCATAAATCTCAGTATAGACGTTGACCGGAAGAACCATACGGGCCATTTCTCTCGCCACCCCGCTTTCTATTAAACTTTGATACAAATTGTAAGATAATTTACAATGTTGTCTTACAGCGTTAGTAGCATTATGTTCCTGCCATTCGCCCGAGCCATCTAAAATACTATCGGGATACATTACGCAAGGCTTAAAATTATCCTCTTCGGTACTGCCCTGCTTGTTTTTTACGTCTTGACGACGCCATTTTTCAGGAATATAAAATTCATTAGGAAGTTCCGTATAACGAGCGGAAACTTCATTAAGATTTTGCATACGATGACGCACATATTGACGCATGACAAAGATAGGCATCTTGATATTTAGCGTGACCTTAACCATTTCAAACGGAGAAGTATGCTTATTTCTATAAAGATAGGCAATTAATTTTTTATCTTGATCTGGCCCTTTCGAAGGAGATTTATAAGAAATACGAGCGGCTTCTACTATTCGTTCATCAGTTCCCATACGATCGATGTAACGGACGAAGCCTTGGTCTAAAACAGGTATAGTAAATCCTTTATCCATAATTTTATCTTCCACAAGTTGCTCCGCCGAACGCGCTTATGCAATCGGAGAAATGTACGATAAATGCCTCGCGAGTTTTAGGCTCTATTGGGGAGCCATATTCGGGATTACGATGATGACTCAAAATACAATGAGAAATTCTCTCTTGGTCATCGTTAGAAATTTTCTTATCGCAATGATAAGTAATGTATTTCTCGAATTCTAAATATGAACGGCAAATGTGTCTAACTCGATTTTTGTGAGATGTGTGCTGCCACCCCAAGGGCTTTTCCTTGGTCTTTTCGCACTCTTCGTAGTCCCAAATCTTACCGTAATCATGCCAAATAGCGCCAGTGATAAGGATATTTCGATCTACCTTGGAATTTTCAGAAGCCGCGAAATCGCAATAACGAACAACTTCTAAGGTATGGGAAAGCAGACCTCCAATAAAGCAATGATGATGACCTACGCTCGCAGGCCAATAGCTGAAACGCTTATCCTCTAAAACTAATCTATTCAACGATCCAAAACGAGGATCAATCGAATTATTAATCTTTTCTAAAAGAAGCAACGGTTCGGTCTTATCATCCATCTAATAATGATAAGATTTTTTGATCGCAAAGTCAATTTTATATTAATTCGACGCGAATAATTTTTTACTCTTAATAGGCGAAATTAAAACAACATCGACAATTCGGGGAAATAATACAGCTAGAGCCTCGGCTTTCCTTTTGGAAGAAACCCATACGTCAATAACAAGAACATTAAAACCACGAAGTCTAGCCGCTTTTCGATGAATAACGTCTCGCCCTCCGCAGTCTTTAGCCAAGACTTTCATCTTGTTACTTATATTTAACACCGATCCTTTGGGAATATAATTAAAATCAACGGCAGCGATACCCTCATGCAACCTATCTCCGTCGCAATCATACTTACCGCCCACTTCCGAAGGAAAAAAGAAAGTTATTACCGCTTTAAAAGATTCGGAGGATTTAGGTATTTTTGTCGAACTGCCTATACTCATCCCAAAACACAAAAACCAAAAACACATTAAAATAAATATTTTTTTCATACATACTCCCATTTATATCCGAAAGCCGTATACAAATATCTCCGACCATTTTTATCGATGGTTTTATTACATACTTTAGATATACTACTCGTAGAGTTTGGTTTATTTAATACTATAGCGGCCAAATTTATAGAAGGCCAAATTTTAATAATCTCATTCGTATTAATATCTATTTGTTTGACCGATTTCCAAGTCTTAGAATGATTTCTATTTTTCTGCCCTTCTTTTATTTTTTGTAAAGATTCTGGAGAAAGAATTAATTTTCTATTTAAATTTATTTGTCTTAATTTTTCCTTAGTCTCTTCGGAGTGCTTTTTTCCGATCTTCCCCATTTTCGCTAAACTTAGCTTTTTTCTATGATCTGGAGTTTTAGGAATTCCGGCGGAACTTGTTCCGAAGGGTAACAAATTATATCCCACTTTATTATTTAAGGCGTTAAATTTTTCAATATAATATTTTTCTTTTTCTAAAAGTATTTTATCATCGATATAAATTTCAAAAGATTCTAAAATCTCTACATCGAAATTAATCCATTTATATTTTCTAATGGCGTTATTAATTGGATAAGTGGCATAATAATGAGGAGATGTTTCGCTGACCTTATGCTGCCATAATCGGCGTCTTAAATTAATAGATTTCCCAATATAAATCTTATTGTTGAGTTTATTTCTTAATAAATAAATCCCCGCCCCCTGTGTCATTTTCATATTCTACTTAACTTTGTTTAAAAAGTCAAGCTTTAACCTTTCTAAAATCGTGCAAATTGCAATTTAACGCTGTAAACTGAGCAACCATTCGACAAATTCAAAAGCGGAGACTATCCCGCCAACAACCGCTAAAATTCCCACTAAAATATTACCAAATGTCGTTAGCCAACTCGTAACCTTCTTAGGTATCACCCACATGCCCTGCTTGATTAACTTTATTCTTTCCTCGTCTTCTTTGCGACGTTTTTCAGAATCTTCTAAAGAAGCCACTCTCTCTATCGTTTTGGATGTTTTACTGTTTAATGCAATAAATTGATTTTTAATTTCTTCTGTCACTTCGGCTACATGGCCGGCTTTTTCTTTAGCCGCTTGAGCCGCCGCCGCCGCCTTATCTAATTTCTCAAATAATTTAAAATTAGTTCTCTCTTGATTTGCGTTCTGCTCGTGTAAAACAAGCAAAATTTCACTCTGAGGAATATCCGCGCGTTTTAGCGCCAAGGAATGAACCGCGCTGCGCGCCCCGGTGTTATCGTCGGTTGTTTTTATTTTTAATTCGTACCAAGCCTTCGTTAATTCTAAAATAAATTTCTCCGAATGTATCAGGATATCTTTGTCAAAAGAGCCATCTGCTCCTGCATCTTCCGCTTCTTTACGGAGTTGGGGCGATAAATAAGAACTCAAAACCCAAACAGAAACCGGACTTCCCCTTTTGAGTGATCTAACGCTATTTCCCAATTGGCTTTCGTGAGAGTCTGGAAGCTTTACATCTAATAAAATAATGTCGGGGGATTGGCTCTCTTTTAAATCCATTCCCGCTGCCAAAGTTTGAGCGAAAGATACACTATATGGATAGTCTTTTAAGATGGTCTTAATTAAGTTTTGTGTTTCTTGCTCGTCTTCTATAATTAAAAGCTTCATTGTGCTAATATTTACACGAAAATTGTCATTACCGTGTAAATTAGTATATGAGCAAGGAGTGGCGAGAGGCTGATCTTTTATATTTGAAGGGTAACTATCGCAAAATGCGGATAGGTAAAATCGCTAAAGATTTAAAACGCACGATTCCTGCTATTATAAAGAAATGTAAAGCTCTAGACCTTTAGTTCTTCTATTAAAGATACTCTGAGTTCTAACAACAATTTATCTATCTCTTTTTCGGTTAAGGGCCGTCTTTCGGAAGCAATAACTTTCCAAGTGTCTAGCTTTAAGGGGTTCATCTCATTTACTTTTCCGAAAGATAGATTATAATAGAAGTATTTCATTAGCCCTCGCAAGCGATACAAGCTAAAAGATTTCTTCCTAATTCTTGAGCCGGATTAGTTCCGCGTTGATAATAAAAGGACTTAATTCCATTTTCCCATCCAAAAATAAGAAGCTGATTTACATCCTTAACTGAAGTTTTAGGATGAATCATCAAATTAAGAGATTGAGATTGGTCTATGTATTTTTGTCTAGCTACGGCTTGAATTACAATTTCTTTTTGGCTGATTTCCCCGAATGTCTTAAACACTTCCTTTTCCGTATCTGATAGAAACGATAAATGCTGTACTGAGCCGCCCTTAACAAGAATTCCATTCCAAATTTCGGGGGTGTTTTTTTCATATTTTTTAAGGACTTGTTTTAGATGCCAATTCTTGAATGTGAATTTCCCTTTCGCTAAGTCCTTAACGAAATAATTGCTATTTAAAGGCTCAATTGAAGGGGATACTTGACCGAGAATGAACGAGCTAGAAGTTGTCGGCGCGACAGCCATTCGAGTAACATTTCTCAGTCCGTACCCCTTCAAGAGTTCGGGTTCTCCAAATTGTTCGGCCATTTCCTTAGACGCTTTTAACGTTCTATCATTTATAGCTTTCCAAATTTCAACATTTAGAAACTTCGCGGGCATCGATTCAAAGGGAATCATTTTGCGCTGCAATAAAGAATGCCAGCCTAGAACACCCAATCCTAATGCTCTTTGAGTCTTGGCGAAATTGTGAGCCGGAGCCATGTACTGAATTTTTTCAGTCTTATCGATATACTCAGTCATCACCGCGTCTAGGAAATAAGTTAACGTTTCAATAGCGTCCGTTTCCTTGATTTCGTCCCAATGTAACAAATTTAATGAAGATAGGTTGCAAACAAAACTATCCGTCGGCGAAGAATGCAAGGCTATCTCCGAGCACAGATTGGAAGCGTAAATCTTTAACCCCTTGTCTTTGTAAACTTCAGGAGCGCGTTTATTTACATTATCAGTAAAGAATAAATAAGGATAGCCAGATTCGAAACGCTTTTGAATGACCTTAGCCCAAATATCGCGCTTCTTTTTATCGCCTTCTATCATTTCCTTCATCCATTTATCAGAAATACAAATACCAATACTCATGGCTTGGATTGGATTTCCCTCCCCTCGGATTTGGAGAAATTCTAAGATATCAGGATGTTCAATCGGAAGATAAGCCGCGAAGGAGCCTCTGCGAACGGATGATTGAGATACAACGTTTGTTACCGTATCAAACAACTGCATAAAGTGGACAGGGCCACTGGATTCTCCACCAACACTAATTTTCGCGCCTCGTTCTCTCAAAGCTCCGAAATAAGCAGAAGTACCCGCTCCATGCTTTGTCATCATACCAACTTCGGCTTGTTTTTCGAGAATAGAATCTAGGGTATCATCTATGTAACTTCCATTGCAAGAACAAGGTAATCCTCGCTTGTTTCCAAAGTTTACCCAAACTGGAGTAGATAGGCTAAAATAGCCTTTTTTCATATACCCTTCGAACTTGTGAGCAAAGCCTTTAATACCAAGAATTTTCTCAGCCGTTCTAGCTATATGATGAATTCTTTGTTCCGGTTCTTCTCCTTCCGCTAGGTAGTCTCGATTTAAGAAAGTGCGCGAATCCCGATTAAGCCAATAGTAGTCTTCCATAATTAGTAAACAATGTCTCTTACAACGTCATCGATGGCAATGTTATCACAGCCTCCGCCCGCGTAAAAATTAGTTGCGAGGTTATTAAAATTTGTGGGAGCCAACGCTAAGTGATTAGAATGATGATTGGGCAACCAGTTTGTTATCAACGAAATCTGTTTTATTCCCAAGGCTCCCATTGCCCATGAAAATCCAGAATCGGTTCCTATATAAATTTGGCAATTCGAAGCTAAACGAATTTGTTCTATTAAGGACAAATCATTATAGATTCTGTGAGCACAAGGGATATGTTCGTCATTCGGATGTCCGAATTGAAGAATGTAAAATCCTTTTCTAATCAATTTATTAGATAATTCGTTCCACCATCTAGTTGAAGGGGAGCGATGTTTGTCCTTACTATACCCCGCTGTGGTATGAATGGCAACGGTCTGATATTTAGCCTTAATCTCCCAAAGAGGTTTTAAAGTAGGAGTTTGTAATGTCTTAGGCAAAGATTGAAAAGCTTCAAAATATTGCTCGCCCGCCATTAGTATAGTTTCCTCAACACAATTGCGATAATTGTACCAGTCGGGTTCGCGCGGATGGTTTGGGGTTGGGTTAATAAATAAGTCAAATTTATTCTTGATCCAAATATGTTCTGCGTCGTTTAGCCATTCTTCATCTCTGGTAATATAGATAGAATCGATTCCGGGCTGATCGATATATAACGGGGAAGCCTGAATGCATTTTCTGCAAATCGGCCACGTTAAATCAATATCTCCATACATTGATTGCAATGTTGGAATTAACGGGAGACACATTAGAGAGTCTCCGATGAGCCCGCCACGCCCGCCAAAAATCTTCATAGTTTTTCTTTCGGAATTAGAATACGACCAGTGTGTGTTTTAGGAACTGGATTATAGTCGCCCATAATTTCATTACCATTATTGTCTAGCATAATATAATCGTGCTTTTTTAAATCATTGAAATCAAATCCGCCCTCATCGGGATATAACCAATGAGGATTATCTTTGTAGTTTTGGGGCTCGATTCCTCGCGGGGCGACGTGAACCTCTACGAAAATAATTGGGCGAGAGGAAGTAAATAGGAAATCAAAGGTATTCAATAACATACTCTCCATACCCTCAATATCAATCTTAACGAAATCCGGTAAAAGGAGATTATTTTCGTCAATGAAATCTCTTAGAATAACGTATTTAATTGGTTGCTCTCCATCTTGAGGCACTGGTTTTCTAGAGTCTGTGCAATCTCTAAAACGAGTAATACATTCATATGATTTTGTATGTAATGCTACCTTATAGCAATAAACAGAAAGGTTCTTTTTTGTATTCTCCGCCAATTCATCGAAATTATTATTAGAAGGCTCGAAAGCATAAACAGGTTTAGCTCCCAACTTAGCAAAGTAATTTGCATGTTCTCCTATAAATGCTCCGATATCATAAACAATGGAATCGGGCTTTACATATTTATCGTATATTTGAAAATCGTTCATATATTATTTAATATTTTGCAAAGACTATCGATGTCTTTATATTGTAACTTTTTAGACAAACCTACATAGAATCCATGCTCGTGAACCCACAAAGCATTTTTGAAACTTTCTTTATGATATCGTTTTAAAGGAGGTTGTAAAGTAATGCAACTTCCGATAATGGGGCGCGTTTCCCATCCCGCCGAATTCAAAATCTCCTTGCAACGAGGCATCTTTCTGTCTAATCTAAGAATAGGAAGGGAAAATAGAATATGTTGGGCTGCTTGTCCGGTTATAATAGAATAAGGTAACGTATATAAGCTTTTATTAAGTTCATTATAAAAACGCCAACCCATTAATTTACTATGATTTTTACTACTATCTATTCTTTCGAAATCTTGTAAAGCGAACATAGCATTTAAGTCTGTAGTCCGCCAATTCGTCCCTAGCGTAGCAAAAAGGAATTGTTTATCGAAAGTAAAATTATCGTGTTCTAAAGCTCGACGCCACTCATTCTTCTCTCCTAAAGATCGAATAAGACCATGATTTCTTAAAGTTTTTCCAAACTCGTAATCTTCTGAGTTTTCAAAGAAAACAAACCCCATTTCAATTCCGTTCAATTGATGAGCGTGATAGGCGCTTAAGGATGTCAGTCTGGTTTGCGATAAAATAGAACATCCATCATAATTGGAATATAAATTCTCGCAAGAATCCAACCACAATTCCGCCTTATACTTCGAAGCCAAAGACTTTAAGATATTAAAATCTGGACAAAAACCAATTAAGGCGGTCGGCCAAATAATACAATTCTTGTTTTTATTCGCTTTTAAAATTTCTTCGAGCATGTTATAATCGAACGAGAAATCTTCGAGATTAATATCGCAAAACTCTACTTTATATCCAGACATAATAGCTGGAGAAACGCTACTCATCCAAGTAACGGCGGGCGCGATAACTAGAGCTTTCTTAAATTTATTAGGATACTTTTGTTTCCAAAGCTCAAAAATCAAATGATTGGCCGCGCTTCCGCTAGAAACCGCCAAACAAAGACGACCATATTTGTGCATCATCTTTCCTTCTAACTCGGCTACTTTGTCGCCCATAGTTAAACGATTTTCTTTGCTTAAAATAAAAGCAGAAATTCTTAGCCTATCCGCATAAGTAAACGGATCGGTTTGTAATGGATACTTAAACTTCATTATATTTGCCTGTTTTGAATTCAGTCACGTCAGAATCAAAAAATTTTTGTTGAAGTTTTTTCTTACATTCATATCTCAACAAATTAAGTTGAGCCACTTCATAAGCCGAAACATGATTCCCTTTGGTTTCATCTTCCGCTATATCAACGGATTTGAATACTTCAAAATTAGCATCACGCAAAGCGCGATATTCGGGAGAAGTCTTTATTTTCCAATATAAATCTCCTAATTGTTCTTGTAGCTCCATAAACATTTGTATTTCGGCGGTAGAAACCTGCTTCCATTTTTCCAAATCTCGGACGCAATCTAATTTGGACATTTTAACTTCAAGAATCGAAAGCATATCAAAACATGCAGCCGCATCTATACTTATTTTCAGTTTCATTAAAATAATTCCTCTCCATTAAAAGACTTGCCCTTCTTCGCGTATTCGGTCGGGCGCTTATGGAAAAAGTCCGTTGCGCTATTTCCTAAAACATCTTCATCAAACCATACCAATGCTGGATAATCGATATCTTCTATAAACAAAGCGTCAAACCCGATTTGAACCAAGGATTCGTTGATTCTTTTTTTAACAAAAGCTTTGAGAATTTCCGCGTCCAATCCTTGAGCCTTGAAATCGCCAACAATCCAATCAATCATTCTAGATTCCGCTTTGAACGCCTCGTTAGCTTCATGCGAAACGATTTCACTTAATTCCTTGTCAAACAATTCTGGATGTTCTTTGCGAATCGTATTGATTAGTTTAATGCCGACTTGAGCGTGGATAAGTTCTTCTTTCTTTGTATAATCAACTTGTTGACCAGTATCTTTAAGTACGTTCTTGTAACGGTTAAACCAAAGGATAATATAGAACTGACTGAATAAGGACACATTTTCGATAAATAAGGTAAATAGAATTAATGAATAGACGTACTGCTTCTTGGAATCTTTATAGTATTTGTGAAGGTATTTGCGGAGATAATTAACGCGCCCTTGAACGACTTCCAGTTTCAGGTTTTCCTCGAAAATATCCTCCAAGCCAAGTATGGACAAAAGGCGCTCATAGGCTTCGTTGTGGATAACTTCTACGTTTGCCATCACATAACCCAAGTCGGTTAGCGCGGGATGCGGCAAATTATCGCCGAGCTTCGCCCAAAACTTCTTGACCGCAACTTCAATCTGGCCGATTGCAGAGAGAGTTTTGACGACGATATCTCGTTCTTCTTCGGTGAGTTTAGTCTTAAATTCTTGAATGTCTGACTGAAAGGAAAATTCATTGCTTGTCCAAAATCCATTATGCATACTTTCGATGAACTCCCTAGTCCAAGGATAGTGATTAGGCTTGCGAGATATTTGTTCTTCGAAAATCATTTACTTCTTATCTGCGCGTTCTTGAGCTTGTTCGTTGGAATACGCTCCTTTATGAAATCGCTTTGAAAGTTTTGCGACGTTTTCTGCTAAGATTTCGTCTCGATTTATACCAAGAATCTGTCTAAGACCTTCCATAAAAAATTCTAAATCCCCTAGTTCTTCTCTTATGTTAATAATATCTAGTGGCTTTTGATATACGGTGTGTTTTTTGATTGCATCTAAAATTTCTCCAGCTTCTCCCGAAATTCCTTTTGCCATGTGATCTAAGTCTGCTTGTTCTGGAGTTAATTCTTTAAGAATTTCAGTTCCGGGCTTGCGCAATTTGCGCACCATATCTGCGTGATCGACGAATGTATTCATAGGGGTAGGTATATTTACAGTTGAAAAATTTCTGACAAAACAAAAAGACTAACAAACAAACTTTAATACTAAGGCGCGATCTTAGGGGTGTAGCGTCGGCCCTTGCGAGTGGCGGAATAATTTTCTTCGGATTTTTTACGCAAAGGATCAATGCCGCCCGCTTCGCTCGCTCGCTTCTCGCTTAATTCGCGTGAACGATCCCAAATATCTCCGACATTTCCTTTGGCGTTTTTTGTCTTTTCTACGAAATGATTTTGGCTCCAACAATTAATCTTTCCATCGACGCGGGCTTGTGGGACAGAGAAAATTCTAGTCCATTCAAGCCCGTCTCCATCTATATAAACATGTTCTTCGGTCATTCGAAGAATTACTTCTTTAACTTCTCCTGTAATAGGGTTCTGAAAATCGTATGCTGGCATTAGATTTCTCCCTCGCAAGGAACTAAAATATTTAATACGTTGCAATAAGGACAGCGTTCTCCCGTGCCATCCATATATTCCTTTCGAGCCGTCCAATTTAAATGACAATAACCACAATTTAATAAAACTGTAAACTCTCGATTCCAAATCATTTTTCTAGCCCTCCAACCGTAAGACCAAACTCTTTCTGGCTTACTTGGTTGAATCTCCAATGGATTATATCGAACGGGCTCAGTCTGAACCTCACAACATCCGCTAATTGGTAACAAATTTTCCATGCTATTCTTTCTCCATTTCCATCCAATTAGCAAAACGAGACATCCACTCCTCGGCAAATTGTGGCTTTACCCAAGATGGATAATCGTTCATATTTTTTACAAACCCACGGATACCCTTTTCTACTTCTTCTTGAAATCGTTCTATTGTTATCTTATCTGGATAACACATTTCTGTCATTTCAACTCTTGCCATTATAAATACTCCACTAATAAATTCTTTTCTTGCATTTGTTCCTCCACCCATTCTTCAACCGTTTGTTTGTTCTCAATCTCGCTCATTCGAATCCCGCACCAACTTTTGAAGCGAGGATCACTACATAGGGCCGTAAACGCCGCAGAACGGTTCCTGTGCTGTTCTCTATGATCCTGACAGTATTTACTGACTTTGGACGGCTCGTGCGTTATACGGCACGCAGAAGAGGTTTTCTGCTTTTTCTGTCCGCCGTTGCCGTGACCACGTAAATACTCAATCTTAAAATCTTTTGCTGTCAGACGAAATCCTGCCATAAAAGATTATGGTAAAATTACTTGCTTCTTTCAACTAAAAGTTTTTTCAAACGTATAATTTTTTCCTTGCATTGGGGTTTTCTCAATTATCTCCAATCTATAATGGTGATTTTACGTTTCTTATAAAACGTTTGCATTTTATTAAAAAACCAATGAGAAGCTTTATCGTGCCCAATGACAATCGGGCGTTGATATCTATTTTCTTTCATTAAGCGATGAAAGACATTAGAAGCAATGCCCATTTTACGATGGGCCGCATCCACATAAAGCATAATAAGGATATCGCCCGATTCAAATAGGTCGGTATAACTACAGGATTTGCGACGTTTGGCTAGATTTTCAGTAGCTATGCCCCAAGCCACGACGCGCTTTCCGACCATAACTATAATAATATTAAATCGTATCTTATTGGTACTCTTTAACTTACAATATAATTTGGAGTAATCTGCCAATAAAGAATCATCACTGAACGCAAAGTGTTGATAGAGAAAGCGAACCAAATCTTTACTTGGCTTTTCGACACGAAGGAAGGTGATTTCGGGGGTAGATTTCACATAATCTATTCAACTAAAAACACCCCTAAAGGAATAACTTTAAATAAAAAAAAGACGCTGGCGGTTAAACCAGCGTCTTCCGAATGGTGTATCCACACACTCTAGGCGCGACCCTTTACTTATGAAGAAAATGACCCCAATCCTTATGGCGAGCTTCTTTAATAAAGAAGGAAATAGGCATCTTAGGAGGAGCTTTCGGCTTGCGAATCAATTGCAAGCCCACTTCTTCGTTCGATCTGTTTCCCTTTCTAAAGTTGATTTCTTTATCGGTCAAAACAAGATTTCCCCAACTATTATCGCCGCCCTTGGATTTAGGTGTGACGTGATCAATAGAGGCTTGATGACGGCTAAGTTTCTTACCTGTATATTGGTCGATTCCGCCGTCTCGCTCGTAAATATTGGATTTATTCGGGCTTTTTTCAACCATCGGCATTTTGTGATAGTCTATTGCAATGGTTACGGTTGGCGCTCTAAAGGCTCTGCAAGCGCCTTGAATCACACAATCGTAGTCTCGGATGGGTAGATTAATCCAATCGCTCCATTTGACGGGATAGATTTCTTTAGGATTATCGAAATCATACTCTCCTGTGATATTATTAATATCATAAGAAATATTCATAGCCCAAGTGCCAGAATCGCTAGATTCCTCGCACATGGAAATGATAGCTTGTTTGGCATTTTGGAAACCAATCGGCTCCCAATTGCCATTTAACTTCAAGACTACGGGTTTAAGTATGTTGCTCATCTCTCTTCTTATCTTTCTGAGTATTTGTTCTTTTTTCTGTTAGTTCTTTTGTTATCTCCTCGCTTGAACGAGAGAACCACTTTAATAAATTTTCTTTTACAGCCGTTTCAACGGCTTGTAATCCAGCTATTTCAAATTGATGAACTTGCTCTGAGGTTGCCCATTGATCTTCATCGGGCAACGCTTCAACGACGGCTTTCGTTTTCGCCTTAAAATAAATTTTCCATAGCTCTTCGCCACTCATATATCCTCTTTTCCCGTATCATAAAAACTGGCATGTTCTTTGCAATTCCGGCACATGCCTATCCAAATTCCTAAAGTATCATCCCAAAGCACATCGAAATACGATGGCGCGTCGCAGCATTCCGATAGTAATTCTTTATAATCGGGTTCTGGCAATGGGACTTTATTTGGCATGTTGATGAATCATATTGTACCCAACATAATAATCCCTAGCAGCAGAGAGCGGGCTCATTTTTGGATCATAGGTAATTCTTTCAATATTAAAAGAAGACGGAAGTTTGCCATCAAACAATCGTTCAACCTCTGCAAAGAATTCATGCAACCATTGTTTTTCGTCGGGCATATTTGCGCTTTCTTTTCTTTTTTGGCTTGTTTATCTTAGCCATTTCTAATATAAAAAATGGTTCTCGTTGTTGAGGGGGAAGCTTCATAGCTTCTTCCAAAATCTTTTTGAGTTTATCGGCTTTGGTTAAACGTCTCTTTTTCACGGAGGAAGCACGGCGGGCGAGCCATTTTGATACCAAAGGAAAATGGAAGCGGCGAGATTACTCACTTCGGGCGTGGTTAATGTCGCGGCGGCGTCCTCATAATTAATAGAGTCTTCTAACTTGGTGTGTTCACCAATAAATTTGCAAATCTCGATGATGTTTTTATCACGACGGTCATATTCAACCCAATCCCGATAAAACCAATCGTTTCCTTGATTTTCGTATATCTCGTAAAATATGGCGTCAATTTGTTTAGCCAAATCTTCCGGCGTAATCTCAGGAAAGTTATAAAGAAGATGCAAAAACAAACGCATTAGCCTTTTGAAAGGCGCTCCATATCTTTTGGCGCGAGCCCCGCAGATTTCTAACATGAGTTTAATATCTTCGAAGTCGGACTTTTTCTTCGAAATGACTCTTACTCCATTAAAAGGCTTTTCTGTGGTTGTTTCCATAGGTTTACAACTTTTCCATTTCTCGTAAGCCCCATCGGCTGCTTCCGTAAAGGCGGAAATAGGTATCATAAGTGTATTGCTGATAATACCCTAAGATGAGGGTCTAGTCAAGCTTAAAATGGAAGAGAAAAAGGGATTCGAACCCTTGGAGGACATTTCTGCCCTCGACTCTTTAGCAAAGAGTTCCGTTAAACCGCTCCGGCATTTCTCCATAAAATTTTAATATGAGGTTGGATATTCATCAAATTCCTTTGTGTTTCTCCAAACCATCGTTGTTGAATGTACTAACTCTTTTTTGACATCTAAATTAGGCGGAGGGGTTTCGAAATAAGAACCTATATAAGTATCTCCTAACTTATTGTTTCGTATAGAACTTACTACCCTATAAGCATAAATATTTGACATAAAAATGGCGGTAACGGTAGGATTCTAACCCACGATGGTTTTTTGGGCCATACCAAGGTTCAAGCTTGGCGCAATCAAACGGGCTCTGCCACGTTACCAAAGAGGATAATTGAGGATTCGAACCTCTACCCCGCTCACGCGCGGTCTGTTGTTTTCGAGGCAACTGTGCGGCCTTTGCACTTAATTATCCGTGAGGAGACGACAGGATTTCAACCTGCGAAGGCTGTTTAGACCTTGATCGATTTCCAATCGATTCCATTCGGGCGCTCTGGCACGTCTCCATTAAATTCTATCAGGAAAAGGCATTTCAGTAGCTTTTTCCGTAAACTTACAAATCTTCAAAGTCTTTCGAGACGAACTTTCAAAATTCGCTTTCAAAATCCCCAAAATCGTATTCCAATCGCCGCCGCCATAACCGCATCCTATTTTATAAGGAATAGTAAAAATTCTTCGGCTAGGCAAATCCTGCAATACTCGGGTTATACATAGACTAAAAGCCGCGTAATTAGTATAACATTTTCCGCGCCCATAATCAAATTGCGCGTACATATTTGCCACATATTTAATGTGCGAATATCTATCGCTAATTACTTCGGCATAGGAAACGGTTCCCAACTTGCTATCGTCGCCCTTGCGACCGTTACGCGCATCGATTCTATAAGCTTCGGGAATGCGCCGCTTTATCTCGCGAGCCAACCCCGCGCCCATCGTGCAAAAACAGTTACATTGATGCATCAAACAATCGCTTGGCGTTTTAAAAATGTCAGCTTCGATTTCTTGAATCATATAAAAAAATTAAAAGAAAGTATCGGGAGAAATTAATTCTCCTTTTCTCGGGGTAGTTAAATCTACTAAAATATCATTAGCAATATCTTCTGGCAATGGCTCTATGTTAAATTTTAGAAGATCATCGCCCTCTCTTTTATGATAAACAATCGGGCCGCTTTTTTTCCACGAAACTCCAGAAAGATCGTGAAGAGTTGCATGATATAAAGTCATACCGCTTTGTTCTAGGTAAGCTAAAAGTTCTTCTGTTTTTGTCATAAAGTGGTGTCCCGAGAGGGAATCGAACCCCCAATCTCAACCGTTAGAAGCGGCGCATGTACATCCGTTACACCTTCGGGACTTAAATTATTGTATTATGCAATTTATATTTTGTCAAGAACTATGTATAAAATCAAAAGCTTTTTTTATCCAAATTTTGGGCTCCCGATAACAGTCTTTCCAAGGAATCCTAAGTGTTTCCCACCCTAAATCTTTTAGTATTTTATCTCGTTGTATATCCGAATCAATTTGTTTTTGAAATCGTTGGTGTTGTTCTCCGTCCATTTCAATACATTTTTTTAAATTAATCCATGCGAAATCTAAGGAAAAACGATGTAATATATGCTCTCTTGTATAATTTTTATTTTTAAATTCGTTATAAATTACTTTTTCGAACCATTGTTCGGGATATGAGGACTTACCCTTATTTTGATTATGCCCTAAAGTATAAGCTAATCCCTTTGAGTGTCTTTCCTTCATTATCAAGGACAGTTTTAATTTAGCGGAATCCGAAAGTTTTGGAAAGTTATTTTTTGTTTTCTGCCATTGACTTAAACTTTTAATTTTGAAAGTTCCTTTTTTAATAGATTTTCTAATATAGTTTAAGGGAATACCCGTTCTAAAAGATAGGCTTTTTATATTTATTAATTCGGAATTATATATTTTCTGAGCTTCTTCAAGATTATATTCTTTGGTTTTAGGGCGATGTCTAGAAATTTTCTTTTCCGATAAAATTTTACTGACCGTCATAAAAGATACGGAGTATTTTTTAGATAGCAATCGCCACGACAATCCTAATAAATAATCTCTAACAATATTGTTTCGGTCTTGCTCTGAAACCGCTTTCTTTTTTCTATTATTAAATCGGCCACTTCCGATAGCTTTACGAATTGTTCCTATGGGTATATTTAAATCAGATAAATATAAATTAGGATTGTCATCATAAAATTTTTGAATTTCCGGCCAATTATATTTACATTTCATGGTATAGGTAATTACACCATAATTGCCTTATTGTCTTTTAAAAGAGCGGGCGATAGACCCGGCTCGAACGGGCAATGTCTTTCGACGCGAATTTCACAAATTCGAGGGTTTATCCATTTCTCCTACTACCGCCATTAAATTGTTCGAACGGTTCTAACGTTTCTTTCGTACCATTCTTTCTTAAGATTTTCCATGAGACTTTTATCACCTTTACCGTAAGCGATTAGCGCCTCGCGCGTTCGAGGGGCCATTTCTGTTTCCTCTAGATCGTCTTCGGTTCGGGGATTGTTTTTAATCGTCTCATCCCAAAGCTGGCTGAATCGTTCGAAAGTCATATTCTATTTTACTACAAGTTTTATCTGAAGTCAAGTTTTTTCTTACTAAAACTATCGAATCAATGAATTGTCTAATTTCCGCATCAGAAAAAATTCCCTTGGCTAAATTAATTCCCATGCAAACAAACTGGACATTTCCTTGAATATATCCTAATTGCGAATCAATTCTATCTAAACTAGCGGAGTTAATTTTATTTTTCTGCGTCGGTTTAAAAGGAACTAGGGATATATAAGTGATAGAACACTTTCCTTGTTGCTTCTCCCATAAATCGAAAAGATATTCTAAGGTTAAATTGGTTTCTCCGTGTTTTTTTCTTTCTTTTGCTTTTCGTAAAAAATATCTAAAAGGAGAAAACTTATCATTTCTATTCAGTAAGCCTTGTTCCGATAGTTCTTTAATTCTAATTCGGGCCTTAACAAGATTTTGTTCTCTAAACTCAGGGGTTTGATATTGTTTTAAATGTCTGTAATTATCTTGACCAGAGCACTCGGGGGAACAATACGTTCGTCGTTTCTTTTTTAAATTTCTTTTATGCTCGCTAGGATTTCTAAAAAAATTATTTCCACAATTTTCACATTTTAATTCTATCAGGCTATTATGTCTCATACGGAGAATTACACCGTGGAGACGAAGGAGAGAAACTAAAAAAGTGGACACGAGCGGAGTCGAACCGCTGTCTTAGAAGTATTTAATACACAATGACTTACAAGCTTTTCCCATTTTGATTCCTTGTGAAGTTAAAAAGGAAAATGACTTCACACATAATCTAATTGTTAATAATAAAATTCAAGTACAATACGATAAAAACTTGATTTTATTCAGATTAAACACATCGCAATCCATTATCTGAGTCCTAAACCGCGACGAAAGCTCCCTTTAAGAAGCTAAGGCTATGTCAGCAACGTTTCCGTTACGTCCATAGCTGGAACGAGTTTTATTGTCGTTTATTTTTTGATTGCTTTCACAACATTCAATCATAGTTGGCTTGCACTATATATCTTCGACTTCCAATCGAAGCCTTTTACGTGCCCTAAATTAGTTCTTTCTTTAATCTTTCAACAGAATCATTAATTCCTAACGCCTCAGACATCGTTGAGGGAGTTTTCGAATAAAAAGTTCGCCCGTTAAAAACAAATTCCGCCGCCGTCCCGTAGCAGCTTTGATAAATATGACCTTTTCCTGTATATTTAACTGGAAACCAGTTAGCCGGATTAATGATATGAAGCTCGGCGCTCATTTTGTTATTTCTTCCTTCGCCATACTATGAATCTCGGCTAGTTGATCAGCCAACTCGCGCAGAACGCGAGGATTCAATTGAATTCCATGCAAAGCAATTACCGTAGCATTGAACAATCCTTTAGATTTCAAAAAGATCATTTGATTGCCAATTAGCTTTCCCTCCTTAGATTTCATAAAATGCGTGTCGATCATTAGACCTACATTTTTATCCTCTTGAGGGGAAAAAGAGAAAGTGTGTTTTTGAAGGAGTTTGCTCATACTTCTACTACAATACTACAAGATAAGCTCTTTGTCAAGAGAAAAGAGAGAGGTAGCGGTCGGAGTCGAACCGACGATAATGAATTTTGCAGATTCATGCCTTGCCGCTTGGCGACGCTACCAATGATGCAAGTTATCGCCTTTAAAGGTGGTTCGATGCATTATTAAAGAATATCGAAATCACTAAAACTATGCGCAATCGCATTACGCTCAAATGAGTAGAAATAAGATTTTCGGTTTGTCATGGGTTGTTTAAGCTTAACCTTGATAAACCTTTTACCGTTGTAAATATGTATCTTACCGACAAAATTAAATTGGCCAAAAAACTCAACGGCGTCTCTTGGAGCGTGTACGTTCACTTTGTTTGATACTTTCTTTGAATTCGGGAGTACAAGGTGTACCTCGCACGATTTCTACCAATCGAATTTTTTGTTCTGCTGTTAATCTTTTCATTTTTCTTTTCTGTAAGACTCACATTTGAAATCTATAATTTTAGAGGCTTGGGCGTGTTGGGCTAACAACAAATAAACCAATTTCGCGCAAGGGGTAACATCGTCTATCTCGGCTAGCTCCATTCTTGATTCGTGTTGAATTTGATTCCAGCAATTTTTAAGTAACTCCGCAGAAATATCTACTTGCCCCTGAATCGTTCTCAAGCCAGCCGGAAAGAATAAGACGGTATTATGAGAAGAATCTTCTGGCGTAATCGATTTAAGTATATCAGAGTCCATGATCTAGAATCATACCACACTTATTCATTTAAGTCAAGAAAATTTTGTTGTAGCCGTAGCCGCGTTTCTGTTTTATCTCTTCATTTATCTATGCCTCAACCCGAATATGATCGCGTAACCGACACGCTAATTCTGTTTGAGTTGCTGGTTCCGTGGTAATCGAAATGAATTTCTCCCACGTTAGGTTATCCAGACGCGAACTTCCTCCAGATTACTCCAGCGAAGAGTCGCTTGCAACAAAAAATTTTTAACCGTTCGTTGACGGCGCGGGCGTTGGTGCGCTTTTAGGATTCGGAAAAGCCTTACCCTTTTTCTTCTTAGCGGGATAAGGATATTTTCCTACATTATTAGGATCAACATTATTATTGTTTGTGCTCGGGACGTTGTAACTATAGCCACTAGTAGGCCAAACATAACCCGCTTTACAAATCGGGCAAATCTTTTTGGGATTTTTCTTGTCCGCCTCGGACATCTTATTTTTTGATCCGCAAATGCAATAAGTAAACATAATAATATTTACACTAAAATGGTGGGGATAGTCGGGATCAAACCGACGCCGAAGCTTTGAGAGAGCTACATCCTAATCAACTATTAGACGATATCCCCGTAAAGTGGTAGCCCATGACGGTTACGATCCGTCTTTCGAAGCTTGAAAGGCTTCTGAATTAACCATTATTCGAATGGGCCAATTAAATTATCTACCTAACAAATCTTTCCAATGCTCTAAACCGACTCTAACATAACTACGAAGAGCTTGTCTTCCGTCTTCGACGGCGTTGTCGTCGTTTAACAAATATAATCCTGTACGAGCTATGCTTGTCGGGTCTTCACAATTACACCACCAGTCTCGCGGCGTCCATTCAATAGAGCTTCCCACTACGGAAGGAACTCCCATAGAAATTCCATCGGCGGTTACAACATTGAAGGTTTCATCGAAACTTGGTTGAAGAAGTAAATGCATGTGGGCGACAGTATTCTTAAAAGTCGGCCAAGACTCCCAAGGCACGTCGATTAACTTCGCATCTCTTTCCCCTACAAATAAATCTAATCTAGATTGAAATAAAAGCCTTTCATAATCCCGACGAGAGTTAACGTATAACTCTAAATTTACGCCTAATTGTCTAGAAAGTTGATAAGCGCCCATTGCGGCGGTTAATTGATTCTTCCAAGGGCGAGGAGCGCCGAAGGAGCCAATACGAATCGTATCTCCTATCTTTCTTTTTCGAGGATATGGATTAACAAAAGAATGGGTATCATAAAGATTTGGAAGATACAAGCATTCGCAACGATATGTCTTTCTTAGCCATTCGACAAAGCGCGTGTTATTGCCACTCACTTTAACATTAGAAGTTGCTTTTTGTAATTCAATTATTTTTTTATTGCAAAGAATTCCTGATTCATCTCTATTTCTGTCAATAGAAAGATAGGCGCAACCCGTATGATTCTGGAGAATAAACTCAATATGAGGGAAAGCGTAGGCAAGCTCTGCCATTTGTTTCGCCGTAATCCAGCTAGGGGAATTAATAATAACGTGACTAGGACGGATAGAATTAAATTGAATAGCGTGATCGTTCGCCGCTTTGATTTGAGAATAAACTTCTTCAAAATTTTGTCCCGACCAAATTTCAGCGAAATAACCTTCTCGTCTTAAAACGTTAATATTGTTTTGATTAGTTACCCCAAGTCCAATATTGGAAATCCCCGGCCCACCGAAGTTTTTAGCGAAGAAAATAACGCGGGCTGTTTCTTTCTTCGGATTTAAATGATGAGGACGATGCATAGCGTATAATAGATTCTATAATTTTTACACGCCTTTGTCTACTAATATTTAAATTAGTTATTATTAATATTTTCTTAACAAAAATGGTGGCGCAACACAGAATCGAACTGTGAATCTGGCCTTATGAGAGCCGCGTGATAACCTCTTTCACCATAGCGCCGAATGGCAGGACAGCACGGAATCGAGCCGTGACCAAGAGATTTGGAGTTTCTTGTGCTACCTTTACACTACTGTCCTATAAATTTATTGCCAAACGTGAACCCAATCAACATTGATTGGCTGATTTGGGCCACCCTGTAGTAACAAGAACATTGACTGGATTTCTTGGGCGGTCAACTTGCTTCCCGTTCCGGTTGCAAAACGGGTTACACCACCCGCATGAACAACTAACTTATTATCATAATAAAATTCAATATATCCCGTTCCGGTTCCAGTTGAAACCCACAAGCCGCCATAAGTATGCCAAGCCCCATCCGTAGGAGATGGAGATTCGCTCGATCCCTGCAAGCTCATCATTTGGTTTTCATTATCCGTATTAGCTATATCTGAGTCGTTATAACTATTAGCGGGATAATTCCAAGTATGGATTGTATTGATTGGATCAAACGTTGTTGAACTTAGGGGATAAGCTTCAAAAAAGTCTAATTCGCTTACCAAAGTAGCAGGGTGAGTTGCGGGATTCGTTGCGAAGAAGTTAGTTCCCCAAGCCCAAAATCCGGGCCAAGTTGCCGCGCTAGGATCATCAGGAGTTGAATTAAATTGAATACGAGCTTCAAAATAACCATGTTCCCAAGAACCGGCTGTCGTTCCGGGTGCGGAATTAGGTGGCATTGTTTCTACGTTGCCGCCTACTACGTTTAAAATACCATTCGCGCCCGCTAACGCGCCAGTTCCGGCTCCTGTATTAACGGTTGCTTTGGTTGCTGGAGCCCAAAAAGAAGGATACCAATTAAATCCATTCGTAGCAGAACCTAATGTTACAGTGTCGGATGTAAAATCATCATTAAAAATTAAATTGTGAAACCCCGCCGCGCTAGCTTGAGAAGGAACGGTAACTCCAGAAGGCGTTACGCCCGTTGGAGATGTTCCGCTAGTACCAGTGGGTTGAACGTTAACTCCTGATAGTTGAGCTTCGAGCGAAGTAATTTCGCTATTTAATCCAACAATTTGTGTCTTTAAACTAGACACTTGGGAATTAAGTCCGCTATTAACCGTTGTTAGAGAAGCATTAGAACTTTGTAGCGAGACGATTTGGCCGCTGGCTGTCACTAATTGACCGTTAAGGCTTGAAATTTGTGAGACGTAATTTCCTGTGGTATTAGCTAATCCACTATAATTAGAAATTACCGTTGAAAGTCCGCCTGTTTGATTGGCTAAAATAGCAATTTCGCCAATGGTTGAAAGTAATACACTTAAATCGTTTTGTTGTGCCGTAGTCATACTGACCATTACACCCCTTAGCATCTTTGGGAATAACTATAAATTGGTGCGGCTAGCGAGAATCGGACTCGCAATCCCTCGCGGGCGACAGATTTTAAGTCTGTTGTGTATACCTAGTTCCACCATAACCGCAAATTATCTTAAATGTGGATTATAATCCACTATCGAAAATCCAAAAACTATTTGAAGAAGCCAAAGAACAACCAAGACAATTACTACAATATTAATTATCTTTTTAATGGTAGCGTCCATCGGAATGTAGGTATTCGCTAACCAAAGCAAAAATCCGATAAGAATAAGAGTTATTACTATACTAATCATATCTATATTTACACTAGAATGACAAAAATGGTATCCCGCCCCGGAATCGAACCGAGAAATCCGCTTTGGAAGAGCGGCATTATGCCGTTTAACTAGCGAGATATAAATTAAATCATACAACGGCGCTTCGCCTCTCCAAGCCACCCCACTAAGCCCGAATCGAACGGGAATGCTAGAACGCGCGTATGGCTGCTTTTCGTTATATGAAAATGGTGCAAGTAACAGGACTCGAACCTGTGAAGCCGAAGCAGTGAATTTACAGTTCACCGGATTTGCCGCTCTCCAATACTTGCATAAAGTGGCTCCTGCCGGATTCGAACCGGCGATTCGCGCCTATCTGGCGCTTGCAGGATATAAATCTGCTGTTTTGCCGCTAAACTAAGGAGCTAAATGGTTGCGCAGGATGGATTCGAACCACCGATTTCGACCTTATGAGGATCGCGAGATAGGCCACTTCTCTACCGCACTATTAAATGGTTGCAGAGATTGGAGTTTCACCAATTTTCGAGGCTCATGAGACTTCGGTAAACTCTGCATTAAATGGTAACGGGGAAAGGATTTGAACCTCTGACCTTTTGGTTATGAGCCAAACGAGCTACCAGACTGCTCCACCCCGCAATTAAATCAAACGAACTAAGGTAAGTGCATACTTTTTCAGGTCGGGCTTTACGACTGCTCCCTAGTTCTCAAATGGTAGCCCAAATAGGATTCGAACCTACATATTATTCCGTTATGCTCCCATCGCTTCGAAGGCGCGGTCAATATTGGGCTATAAAATTTTATAAAATCTACACCATTTTCTTACGGCATTATCAGAAACTCCATATTTCTTTCCCGCCGCCACAAAACTATGATCTACTAAAAATAATTGTAATTCTTCTTTAGAAGGCCATAAAACTTTTCTTCGTTTTTCATCATAAATTTTAGTAAATTTATTTTTATAACGCTTACGAAATTCTATATTATTTTCTCTAAGAATTTTTTTTATCCTATAATAACTATAACTAGATTGATTAATTTCGAGCTTAATCAAAATTTCATTTATAGAAATTCCGCTATTATATAAATCTAATACTATATTATAATCTATTTTCTTAGAGGACTTTTGATTATTGACATTCGTTGTTGGTTCTTGACTGTGGCAATTAGGACATAGAAATTCAACATTTTCTATCCTATGATCTTCTGATTGCCCATTTTTATGATGTAATTCTAAAGTTAGTGTTTTACCTTGCCACTCCCCTTTATTCCCGCATCGGCAAATATACGGAATCAAATTTTCCCGTAATATTTTCTTTTTAAAAGTGCATCTCGAACTCATAATATGTATTACATATTATATGTTCTAAAGAGAAATTTATCTAATAAAAATGGTGAACCATGCCCGATTTGAACGGGCAATCTCAAATTTCGTAGATTTGTGCTGTATCCAGTTTAGCTAATGGTTCGTGAAATTGGTGGCCCGATTGCTATTGACATTCTTTCGATAATATAATCAATAACTAACTAATAGACCGCTCCTGAGCCAACACGCCAATCTAGGTTCCAAGTTATCGACTTAGTTTAACCAGACTTGTCTATTAGTTTATTAAATATTGTCCCTACAGGTTCTAGACCCTTCAAGACTTTTCAATAATAAAATGGTGGAGCATATCGGTATTGCGCCGATCTGATTCGAAGGTGCAAGCTTCGCGACCACCCTTGCAGTCCCATGCCCCATTTAAAATTGGTACGCCCAAATCGAATCGAACGATTATCTAAGCTTTCAGAGAGCTTCGTCCTACCATTAGACGACAGGCGTGTTTACTAAAAAATTGCCTCCCATATGTGGCCCCGAATTAATATGGGCCGTGTGCATATCGGAAGAAAAATTATCATTAGTCCCGATACGAGGCCAGAATTGATAATCGTAACTATCTTTTCGCACCGCTAATATCCTAACATCCCAAAAACCTTTAGGATCGGAATCGCGCCAAATTTGATTAGGTTTAAGTTTCTTCATAAATTTCCCTAACATCCTTTTCGGGATTCCAGAATACTTTATCTGGATTCTTCATATAAAATTCAATCTTGGCCCGCACGGCTTTAGAATCGTGGAACGCGCACAAAGCGCCGAAAAACTGAGGCGGCATATTCGCCGTTACCCATTCTCGACACTCCGCTGGAATATTCAGCAAAATATTCGCGCATTCCTTGGAAATCGTTTTTTGATTATCGTTCATTTTTGCCATGTAAAACCTCTACCCTTACAAGACGAACAAGTTACTTGACTCCAACCTCTAGAATGATGAACGGTATTCCAACCGCCGTGTTCGCACTTAGTACAAGTAATTTTTTTATATCCTCGTTCTTCCATGCTTTTAACATTTTCGGGAAGAACCATCGCTTGAGTATAATGAGAATATGAAATACCTTGAACGCTTCCGTTTTTTATTTGCATCGGGCCATTGACTTGCCAGCCTTGTTCTAACAAATTTTGAACGGCGTATTCTAAAGTTTGACAACCTTCGCAACTTAATACTCTATAATCTTTAGCTTGCATAGAATTCATCCAAAAACTTAAACAATTCTTTATTTTCTGTCATAAATACCCAACCGGACGTTCTATCTAAAGTGTCCGCGTATAAATCAACAAATCCCTGTCTAGTGCCATGAGGCTGTTCATTCTCTTGCAAATCTCTTCGAATAGCGGGAACAATATCGTCTCCGCGCATCGCCCAACTATCTCCATCTTTATGGGTTCGTCTGTCCGATAAATTTATATTGTCGGGCAACTGTCCAACTTTTTCTAAAGGAAAAACAGTCCCATAAGGAGCGCCTTGATCGTGATGATATTCAGTGAATAAATATCGTTCGTTGAATTTCAATCTGATACCTATAAATCCTTCGTTTCCATCATAGGCACCTAAATCTAAATTTCTGCTACGGAGTTTATAAACGCCGCCCCTGACGCATTCCTTAAGGGGAATATAAGATTGATTATTCATCGCATTAAGGGGACTTTCCATTTAAATCCTTTTCCCTCACAAGTCAAACAGGGTATTAGAACGGGAAATTTTGGTTGATTCTCTTCGTGAACCCATTTTTCTTGTCTGCCTGTACCCTTACAAGCAAGACACTTATCTCTCGTATATCCACGAGCAATCAATCCTTCTTGCGCTTGAATTTCTTCTAGGAATTCTTTATCTGATTTCATAAAAAGTGGCGGAAACAACGGGACTCGAACCCGCAAACCTTCCGCGTGACAAGCGGACGCTCTAACCAATTGAGCTATGCTTCCAAAGTGGTACGCCGTGAGAATTTTGAAATCCCGGCCTGAGCTGTGTAAAAGCCCTGCTCTGCCTCTGAGCTAACGGCGCGTAAATTAATCTAAAAAAGGTTCAATGACAATCGCTCTATAAGTAATAGAGCCCGCATCTCTTCGAACCTCGCTAAAATGTTGAAGATATGGTTCCATCCCGTTCTTTACGTCGTCAACAAAATTATGAACCATTAATTTAACGTAACGTTTAGCCAAATCTGGCCCAAGGTTTCCACCTATTACAATCGTCGTTTTCTCTGGCTTTGTTGAAATATTCTTTCCGGTAAAAGTAATTTCTGACTCATAAACGCCATCGGCGTAAGGACGTGGCTGGCCTTGACGAATGTGCTTAACTAACACACAAAAATTGTATTCTGTCTTATTTGGATCGATTTCCATTTTTTTTACCAGTACACTTGACACGAAGATAACAGGCTACGGCTAATGCGACGTAAACCCACGGCATTGTGATAATGATGACTTCGGATGGAGGCATATTAATTAAAGTTAACTAAATTGTATTTCATCTTGTTGCGGTTTTTCATTAAAAGAATGATAATTCTTTTTGATCAAAATGTCAAACTAAAAATGTACAAAGACCGCTATCTTGAATATGCCAAGAAACGGGCTCGCCGTGGGAAGTCTTCTTTCGGCGTTGATATTGGCTCGCGCAAACGCGCTGCTTTTTATCTTCCGAAAACTTCTCGACAGCGTAAGACTGTAAGCAACCACACATAAACTCATCTTGTTCCGCGTTATATTCGGAATCTTTATTAGGCTTCATGTAAACTATTACACTTCGAAAGTGGCCGCTTCCCTCAGAATCGAACTGAGGCTTCAAGTTTTTCAGACTCGTGTGCAAAGACCAAACTACACTAGGAAGCGAAAATGGAGCCGAGTGAGAGACTCTAACTCTCGATGTTTGTATGGCACATTACAAGTATGCTGGAATCGACGCTATCCGAACTCGGCTTAAAATTTTTTTTAAAATCTTCAAATTGTTTTTTTGTATTATTTCCATATCCATATTTATTATGAAATTGTCTATGAACTTTAATAGACAAAGTAATACCATTCTCTTCAATGAAACGTAAATCTGGATTATTATTATAACTTTCTAAATGATGAGCTACTATTTTTGTATTAACACCACTTATTTGACACGTAAAATTATCTCTTTCCCAAACGGCTTTACGCCATTTTATGTTACGGGGATCATGTCTATTTCTAATACGTTTCTCGTCTGATATATTCGAATTCTTTTTAAATCTTCCTCTATTAGTATTATTTATACATCCGCAAGACTTAGTGTTTCCGCTTTCCAGATTAAAAGCGGGAACTTCGATTTCTTTTCCGCAAGAGCACAAACACTTGCAATAACTTCTTCTACTCTGTTTAGTAAAAACTTCTTTCACTAAAAGATTAGAAAAATTTTTACCTAAAACCCTATTTCGAAGATCGGTTTTTCTCCGTTCTGTAAATAATTTTATTTTATTAAATTGCTTACATTTGCAAGAAGTAGTCAAGCCTCTTAAAACACTAGAAACTCTAACTTCTACAGCATTACCACAATCACATAAAAATAATCCTAATACATGAATATTTCGACTATCTTTACCTATTATTTTATTCAATGTCAAATTACCGAATTTTTTATTAATAAGACGATCATATTTAGTCATCTATATATTATAGATTTCTAAGTACAAAACGTCTACATTATCTTAAATTACAAAAAATGGAGGCCCGCATCGGACTCGAACCGATGACCTTCCCCATACCAAGGGGATGTTCTAACCAGACTGAACTAGCAGGCCAAAAGTGGAGGCCCATATCAGATTTAAACTGATAACCTGAAATGTACGAAATTTCCGCTCTAATCATTGGAGCTAATGGGCCAAATATTCGAGTGTGCGTCCGTACACCAAACGGGCAATCGCGTATTACCCTCGCCTGAATTGAACAGTTCCCTCTCGAAAGTGGTACTCCTACCAAGAGTCGAACTTGGGTAGCGCGCTTATCGGGCGTGTGCTCTACCATTGAGCTATAGGAGTAATAAAGTGGTTCCCTCGTGTCGATTCGGACGACAAATAAACGGGCCAAAACCGTTTGTGATACCATTTCACTACAAGAGAGTAAATCAACAAGAAATATCCTAAACCACTAGAAGACTCTTACTCCATGAGTAAGAGGATGGATTCGAACCACCGTCTTTTCTTTTAAATCAAAATCGTCAAGTGTTTTACTATTAAACTATGGCATCTAACCACCAAGGATTTGCACCTAGAACTCCTGACTTTAAATGGCACCCAAGCTTCGATTCGAACGAAGAACAGCCGTGTTAACAGCACGGAACTCTACCATTGAGCTACTCGGGTATAAAATTTTTCCTTATCCGCGACAATTTAATTGCACCTTGTACCATTAGAATATGATAATAACGCAGAACAATGCGTTCAACTTGAATAACTATTTGCAATCCTCGTCAAATGACGCGCCGACGCCAATGACTACTCCACTGTTTCACGGATAAGAAAGTGGTGCGCCTAGCAGGAGTCGAACCTGCAAAACCAAAGCTCTCGACCTTGTATGTATGCCAATTCCATCATAGGCGCGTAAAACGATAAGCAAGTCAATATACCCTCTCCTTGATCCTATATCTCCATCACAAACGCCTTACCGTTTGTACCGACGTAATAATATAGTCATGTTATGACTTATCAGAGCGATTAGCTTATCTAAAATGGTGCACCTAGAGGGAATCGAACCCCCACGCCTTGCGGCATACGATCCTAAGTCGTAAGCGTCTGCCTAGTTCCGCCACAGGTGCATTAAATTTGGTCGGGCTGGTGGGACTCAAACCCACGGTAATACTTGATCCCAAATCAAGCGCCATCGTCACTAGGCGACAGCCCGATAAAATTAATCCCGGTAAGACTGGAACTTACATATTTGGCTTTGTGGGCTTGCCTCTAATTGGGCTACGGGAAAATTACTTATAAAACAAACTAATCGCAATGTAAATTGCGACGAAATATTCGAAATTGGTATGACAGGATAACACTATCAAAAACCACAGTCCAATCTTGAACCAATGTAAAAATTTATTTTTGTCCATTCTCTAATTATACGGTTTCCCCGATAAAAAGTCAACTCGAAGTGTAATAAGAGTTATGAACTCATTCGAACGTTGTGTTATCTATATCTGCTTGACTGTCTTGATGTTATCTATCCTACATATCGCCGCCAGCGTTGGGCTTATGTATTTTCTAGCGTCTAATCAAATTCCGATTCCTACCGGACAATAAATTGGTGGGCCATGACAATTACGATATGTCAACTTACGGGTTAAGAATCCGTTACTCTTCCTTTGAGTTAATGGCCCAAAATGGAGGACGCGACAGGATTCGAACCTGTGATGGCATTTACGCACGAGGTTAAAAGTCTCGTCTATTCGACCGCTATAGTAACGCATCCAAAAATGGTAGCCGAAAAGGGAGTCGAACCCTTAAAATCGAAGATTTGAATTTCGCACGTATGCCAATTCCGTCATTCGGCCAATAAATCGGAGCAAGTGTTTTGTTATTAAACTACCTCGGTTCACCATTTAAGGCGCAGGGGTGAGGAATAGATTCGGACTATTATTTCTTGCAAAATCATCGTCAAGCATTTTACTATTAAACTATGGCATATAGCCACTAAGGATTTGCACCTAGAACTCCTGACTGAAAATTATTCGCTACTAATATACAGAATCTAACAAATTCCTCTTGAGATTGAGCCATCTTCATTTCATTAATCTGTTTATGTACCCACTGGACATTATCTAATGTGTAGCCTTTGGAAGAATCCTTTCTATCTAAAGAGGCCGTTCTATCAAAAGCGGTACGCTTGGTTCCAAAAATCAAAGGCAATCCTGTTAAAGCACATTTTCCATCTTGTTTTAAAAATAAATTCCAAACTTGTTCTATAGAAATATCTAATTCTAAATTTCTAGATACTGCACCTCGTTTTAATACTGTCCAAAATGATTGGGATATTTCTTCGTATCCTTTCCAATCTTTGTGATTCTTACCTGTACGCTTAACTATACATCCACAACTTTTGGTTCTACATAACGAATCACTTCTAATATTTTTTTCAGACTTGCAAAAATTACATTTGCAGTTCCAAATCAAATGGCCTCTTGGACTTTTTCCGACGCACTCTAAAACAGTAATCGATCCGTACTGTTTACCTATCAAATGAGTTTTATAATCTATCATAAAAAGGATTACACCTTATTGCCGACTTAGAGAGTTTTAAAAGTGGTGCAAGTAGGCAGAAGTCGAACTGCCGATTCAGCTTTGGCAAAGCCGTAGGATACCATTTCCTCATACTTGCGAAATCATAAGGCTGCTAATCCAATTACGGACGCTTTACTTAGCTTCTCCATAGAAGCACCTATAAATTGTGGGAAGCTGCTATAAGTAAACTTCTCTCGAAGTTCGCTGTTGTAACAGCCTCCCTAACTAACATAGGACTATCAGCGTCTCACGATTTCATTCGATTTTGACACTTTCCTATATAAAAGAACAAATTCTCATGGGGTAAGCCAAAATTTGTTACACTTTCTAGCGAGACTCGCTCGCCTTAACCCAAGTCCGCCTTACCGCGCTCGGATAGTGCTTTCTCGTTGCATCCCACTCTTTCGAAGTAGTCCGCGTGCGCCATTAAGCCGGGGCACGGAGGCAAATCTGTAAAACTAAAAAACCCTTAAAAGCTTTTGCTTCTAAGGGTGTAAATCACTAACTCTAAACACTTTACACCCTTATAGTCTATCTCCGGTATTAAAGGCCCATTGATAACTTGGGCGCAATGAGAAGGAGACAGAGGATTCCGTAATCGGGCAACCCTTTTTCGCTTCTGCTTTAATATTTTTCAGTGTCTTCATCTAAAATCTTTTCTCTTCTTACTATTCCACCATTATTCACACTTTGGGAAATTTGTCAACTACTTTTTTCAACTTTCTTTTTCGTGAGCGGCGGAACGTCTGCTTAAACCATCTACTATCATCTTATGCTTTTTTGATCGGTTTGTCAATTCTTTTTTCGATTTTCTTCAAGACGCTCGAAGGGAACGTTCTCTTCCAGAGCTATTCCATCGCGTCCGACTCTCATAATATGACAACGCGGGCGAGAAACCTCTAAGTCAATTTCCAATGGCTTAATTTGTTTAATTAACGTTTTCTCAAAATATTCGAGTAAACGTTCCGTAATCCTAACTAATTGGATGAGTACAGCAATTTTTAATCGTCTCATGGTTATCCGTGGAATGCGTTGAATGTTGTATTGTAACTATCAAATAAATTCTTGATCTTCTCTGAACCGACAGGATTCATCGAGTGAACGTGAATCTCTGGAAGCTTCAAGCGATGGTGAAGACAATACTCGAAAAGGAATTGGGCGCAGTGATAGCCAGTCTTTTCTTTGACCGAATCGTAAAACTTGTCTTCTCCTGTATAAAGAACGCGCCCACTAACATAAGCTTGATAATGCTCGTCGGCCAAATCGTGATCGAAGGAAACCTTTTCAGGAACTCCCTTATCCATGATCGTTTTACAAAAATCGTGGTAGTTCCGAACCACAAGAATATTCGTAAGGGGGAAGAACTTGTCTTCAAAGTCTCCCCACTTTACGTTCTTAGGTTCTCTAACGTCGTCAAGAAATAACTTATAAGACATCGGGTTTTTTTAATCCCTTTAAATAACTAATTAAACATTCGGCTTGCTCTTGAGATTGTTTATCTAAGTCTTCTTCAAGCATCTTATTAGGAAGCACGCTGTCAATATTCCATTGACGATAAGCCTGAATCAGGTCTTTCTTTTTAATTTTCACGTTAAGCCTTTGGATTTCGTTTACGTTTCTTAGGAGCTTCTAATAGAGTTTTCTCGTATTGTACTTTGATATCGGTAAGCGCCGCCACTTGATCTTGAAGTTCTTTATTTTTGACAACTAGAATATCAGCCTCTCTAGATTTAGCGGCCCATTGCGCCTCTTGCCCTTTAATCCACTCGGAGGTTTTCTTATCGTCTTGAACGTAAGTTTCTATACTAGCTTTTAAATAGTTAGTGTTGCTTTCATAAACCCTACTACTTCTTAAAATAACAAATAACAAAATACCAATAATAACTAATAATACTATAATCATAATTTAAAATCCCTCAAATTCCGGTAGAGCTTCAAGCTCTTCCTCTGTCATTTCTACAACTTCCATGTTTATTTTAACTTCTCCCTCAACATCAGACAAGAAATCGTCTCGCCCAAGCCCGTCTTGGATAATATCCAACATTTCCTCGTAGCTAGTTGCTACAACGAATCCCGAACTTTCATCCAAACTAATTTTTAAAACTTTCATATCTTCTTTCTTTTTACTAGCTCCATGTATGCCATAAACGCCTCCGTACAGTTATCGGCATATTCTTTAATTTCTTCTTCAGAACTTTCTTTATTTAACCAATGAATATCATAATCCATAAACCAATTACGATATACTTTTCGCACTTCTCTTTTGGTTATATTCATAGCTTTGCCAAAATTTGATCTGTAGTTTTCTCCCAAGTAAATTCAGTTTGAAGATTAAGGCCCGCTTCGTTGATCGGATTCTTTTTAAATTTTTCTTCCGCTATTTCACAGGCGGTTAGAAAATCATTTTCATTCCAAGTAAAATAAGAGCCTTGATTGAAGGGTTGATTGGGATGAAAGAACACTCCATCATAAACATTGTCTTTGCCCGTAGGATCGACCAAGACAGCGTTACTTTCGTCGGCCCAAGCCTTATACCCGCTTACATTATGAATGACAGCGTGCTTTCCTAAAGCCACGCATTGAAATTCGGGCAAACCGAACCCTTCACTTTTGGACATCCCCAAAATAATATCAATCGCATTCAGAACTTGATTGTATTCCGAGTTTGTCTTAACGAAAGGTAGGAAATTGATATTATTATAAACCTTGCCTTCTAATGCTTGAGCGATCAGCGCCTTATTTTGTTCTGGATTGAAGAAGGGGTTATAGACCGCTGCCTGAAGCATGTAATTTGGGTTGTTACCATATTTCTTAGCCCAAAGTTTCAAAACCTCAGTAGTCGATTTGCGCTTCTCCCACTTGCCAAGTAATCCAAAGGAAATAATGTTTTCAGGTACGAGTCGCTTGTTTAAGCGATGAAAATGCAGGCTATCGAATCCGAGTGGGACGTAAGTAACGTTTTTAACACCGCTCGTTTCAAAAACTTCCTTGGCGTATGGACTGGAAACGAAAACGTTCTTTTGATTATTAAGAATGTTTACTTCGGTTTCAGTTAGGCCATCGCATTCATTGAAGGTAAATAAACTTTGCTCGTCGCTTACCTTATCTTGAGATTGACCAATATGCCAAATGCGAAAACCCTTATCTTTGGAGGAGTATCGGGCTAACGCGCGGCCAGAATTTTCCTGTAACCAAGTTGCGAATTCGGGCGATACTTTATCAAAAGCGGACAAATCGAATTGGGTGGGAAATAGATTTACTTGGACGCCTTTATTAAAAAGGTCAAGCAAAATATTTACGGAAACATTTCCGAATGAAAGCTGATTGATTGGTGCTGAAAAATTAATCATTCGATTTATAAATAAAAATTACTCTTTGAATATCTGCGGTTTTAGCGTCTCTAATTAGAACTTCAATCGCCTTGGTAAGAACGTCTAATCGATTATCGGTATAATATTTGGTAAGATAAGTAACACTACTAACCACATTTCCTTCTAAATCAATTCCAGCAAATCCGATTCTTTCCATTTCAGAAAGTTTTGGCCAAATAAGAGGGGGTCTTTTAAATTTATTTTCGTTTAAAAATTGAGAGATGAGCATATTCTATTATAGCAAAAAGTTACTCTTTTATCCACTGATTAAGAGTGTGATGTTTTTGTAAATAACGTTTTCCCTTGTTATACAAATTAATACATCCTTGAACCGACAAACCTAAACTCTTTGCAATATTATTAAAGGAATTCTGTGGTTTCGGCAAAAAGAATTTCATGTAAAAAATCTTAGCTAATCTTTTATCGGAATGCTTATTAAGAACGTCAAACACCAAATTAATTTCTTCGGTATAAGAAGGGTCGGGCTCGTAATAAACAACCGTGTCTAAAAAAGACTCCAAAGATTCCGACTTCATTGGCTCGAACTTTCTTAGTTTATTCGTGATGTTGAGAACGTTCTTGCAATAAAAATCTACCTTATTCCCAAACCAAGTATTGAATTGGGATTTTTCTTTATCGTAATCCAGCACGGCTTGATACAAAAGATCGGACTTTCGCTCCATCACGTCTTGAAAACACACGCCCGAAACCTGCAAAAGATTAGGCGCGTATTTCTTTACTATCGTGGCAAATAATCCGTTGTGTCTATTTTCCAATTCCATAAAAGCATCGGAATCGCAATCCTTTCGGATTTTTTCTATTAGGATTTCGTCGGTAAGTTCTTGAGCCATACAATTTTAATGTTCTTCGTATTCTATTATTTTATCTCTAAACTTTATTAAAGTCTTTTCTTTCGGTTTAACAGTTCTAATTCTATATTTTGCAACACTTTCAACATAAGCAGGTGTTAAATTATAAAATATAGCGATATCTACTATTCTCTTTTTTTTCTGTTCATATAAAACTCTAATTTCGTCTATAGTTTTCCAAGAAACGGTGTTTTTTTTATTTGAAGGAATTTCTTTTTCACATTCCTTTAAATGTTTTTTATAATTTTTGACATGTTCTTCTGAATGGCAATTTCTACACAATAAAATACATTTTTCCGCTTCTTCGATAACTTCTTCCCAAGGGGTATATAAATTACTCATCAATTGACTAATATTTTTATATTTATTATCTGGATTAACGTGATGAAAATCTAAAGCTTGAACGCATTTATTATATCCACATTTACAACATTTATCTCCAAATAACTTAATTAAAAAACTTTTCCTTCTTTCTCTTTCTAGATGCGTTTTAATTTTAGTTTTGGGCGCTTTACTTCTTTGATACTCTTGTCGTTTTTTTCTATCGCTAAAATTTTTGTCTAAATGATAAGCTACAAAATAACGAGGAAAATTTAATTCTTCGGATATTTCATTTATGGATTGATTAGGATGTTTTTTAACATAATTATCTATTATATCTTTTCTTTTATTAGCTTCTTCTATTGAAATTCTTTTCATAAATACTATTACACCATAATTTTAAAAAAATATGGAAATTGTTATGGTATTTATTGTATTTTATCAAGGTTCTTTAGCCAAAGGCTCCTTAATTCTAAAAATTGTGTGTGTTCCATGATATCTCCGTCCGAAAACCAGAGGAAATACCAATCTTTATCCGCAAATAAACCAATCGTTCTGTTTATAAATCCAATCATCTCTCTTTTATCTTCCAACATAAAAGGCTCGGTTTTAATTACCGGCTGAAACTTCGGTCTTTGTGTTAAAACCGTTGTCCAATAAATGTTATGATGAAAAATCGCGCTGATATGAATAAAATACTTTGTGTCCTCTACTGTCATTCCTTTATTTTCATATACCTCCGGCTTAAACTTAGATGCTAAATTTACAGCTTCAAATAAGGGAATAACTTGGTCATCGGTCATTTAGCCTTTAAGACGATCTTCTCTATCTTTTTTAACTTCGTCCTTTACTTTTTCGTATGGTAGTTTTTGGTCATTACTATAGCCGGTTCTAATTTCTCTTAAATCGTCTAAAGAGGAAGGAAGTTTTCCTTCATTTATCATTTCTTGAGTTTCTAATAAACAAAGAAAATTCCAGACACAGGAAATGTCATGCCTTTCGTCTGTATCTCCGTTCAAATGTTTAAAAGCATGTCTCAATCCCGAATCTAAATAACGAGATAGCGGAATTCCTTTACGCCAATTTGCTTTAGAATATTTTTTGGCTCCAAGTTGGAAATGTTTCGCTACTAGAGCTAGGGCTCTAGGAGGCAATAAACTATAGTCACCTTTTTCGGTATTTACATCGCGAACGGCTCCGGTTTCGAATTTTTGACGCTCTCCGCTATCTTTAATAGAATATTCCATATTTTTATTTCCCGGTCGGTCTATTATTCAATCCTTTTTCGGTAAGAATTGCGGCTAAATCATCTACGTGTAAACAATCACATATACAGGCCGCTTGGTTCTGTGCGGGAATAGCAATTGCTCCATTACAATAATCGTTTCCCGGGATAGCATCATGCAATACTCCAAATGAAGTAATTTTTCCGTTAGAAAAATCTAACTGTACGATCTTATCCCCATTCTTAGCTTCCCGTCCATTTCTATAATGCATATTTTCCTTTGGTTTAATTATCTTTCCTTTAATTTTTTGCCCCCGCTAGTCTTTGGGCTTCACGATCCGCGTCTCTAAATTTCAATCCTTGTTCGTCTCCTGCGCGATAAGAAGTCAAAGAATCATTTATAGCATTATAAGAGCAAGAAACTCCACTAGCATTTGCAGCAAATGTCATGGCATTAGCTGTATTGATATTTAAGCTTCTAGCAACCAAGAAGGAATCTTGATTTGCGCCCAAGAATACAAATTGCCAATTATATTTTTCTTGTTGAAGCTTGATCATCTCGGCTATTTGTTCTCTTCGGAATTCCTTAGAAGAATTCTCACCACCATCGGTAATAACCAAAATAAGAACTCGCGCGGGGCGTTTATTCTCTGGAAGCTTGGACAAACGTTCTCCAACGTTATTGATGGTCTTACCAAGGGCGTCGTACAAAGCCGTCCAACCACGAGGAACAAGATTTAAATTAGGAACTAACGCTAAAGGTCTATTCTCATATTCAACATCATAACGATCATCAAATTGATAAAGATTTACCAAAACTTCGTCTGTTTTTACTTTGCGTTGTTCGGAAATAAAAGTATTAAATCCTCCCTCCATATCCGTTCTAATACTAGACATAGAACCAGAACGATCCAAGACTACACTGACTAATGTTTCATTTTTCATATTAAAACTCGCAAGGTTGATTTTTATCTTTATTCTGCCATCTTAAAACACATCCATTTTGTCCAACTGTAGGGACGCAATGAACAACGTTATTTTTATCTAAAATTCTATGGGTGGTTCCCGATCCACGGCGAATAAATAATTTTAAAGGATTATCAATTCTATAAGTTCTACCTCCAAAATCATATTCACGCCATGCCTCTGTTCTTAGGTCAAATTCATCCAAAGAAGTCTCGGGACGAACGACTACTAATTTATTATTTTCTGTTTTGGTGCTCATTTCTTTGCTTTCTTGTCTATTCTTCCAATTAAATCCAAAGCTTTAGCTAATGGAATGTCTATCAAAGATTCCCATTCTTCCGCGCTTTTATCACTTTTAACACAGGTTTTTTTTACCGTCTCAAAATCAAGATCAGCCGCTTGCATTGATCTTTGAAGTTGGGCGTGAACTGAAACATTGCCCGCATCGACGGGTTTTTCTTCTTGGGGAATGGGCTTACTAGAAATTTCATCGCTACCAACGATATTAATTCCCAAGAAATTTCTGACCGCACGAACGAAGGCGCGGTTGATTGCTATGGTAGTTAAAAAGGATTTACCGAATCCGGTTGTGTTTTCGATTGTGGCATCCGCACCGTCACCAAAAATAATGGATCGATTTTCTGTCTCGAAATTAGGAATCCATTCGATATGACAGGTAGCTGAGACGGCTCGTTCGCTCGCAGGAATTACCTTGTATTCGACAGAATGGAATCCGCGCAATCGGGCTAGCTCTTTGATTCCGCCCAACAAAATAAGAAGATATTTGTCATCTACTTCGGTTATAGATAACTCGGTTAATGGCTTTCCGTAAGTTTTTTCAATTTGCTCTTGATTTCCAACGTTAAAAACTAAAAATTCCGGTCGAATCATTTTTCGCCAGTTAATTCGGCCAAACTCATCGTAAATATATTGAACTCCATCTAGGAGTCCTAAACCGTCTCTAATGATTTCTTTTGCGGCCATATAAACATCATACGAGTTTTTGATCGCAAAGTCAAATATAAATAATTACTTTTTTAAAGTGTTCTGAACAATAATAATTAAATTTTGAATGTCTCGTTCTTTCAAATTTAAAGGATCAACTAAAAGTTCATCGTTTTTGTATTGAGTGGCTAGTTCATTCATTATTTCGCAAATTGCCTCAACAGTAGGTTTCGATACAAGAACGTTTTGAGTATAATTACCGAGAGGTTGGACAAGGATAAACCAATCGCCGGATTGTCTAACGATATCCTGCTTAATTAAATCCTCCAAAGCAAGGAGGATGATGGATTGGTCTAGTTCGGGATTCGAGGACACTAAAACAATGTTCTTAAAATTATCTTTGATATTGAAAGCGTTATTCCTTACAAAAAAAAGAAATAGCAGACCTTTAGCTTCAAGAATAGTCATCTATAGATTATATGAAATCTATAGGATATTGTCTACTATTTAAGGATTTACCGCATTAACGAGATTGCCCCAATTTATAGGCTGATTAATAACATACGAACCTATCGGGTTTATCGTATTAGCAACGGTATTAGGAATAACCGATTGCGGATCAATAGAAGTACCCTGACCGCCAAAGACGGCGGTATAGGGGCAAGCCACGTTATCGGCTGGTTCTGATTGAAATTCTTGCTCGAATTCCATTTCAGGAGGGGAATTGTCGTCTTCGTCGCGCAAAGCGGATAAACGATTTTCGAAAGCCGTTCGAGATAGCAATAAGGCTTGATAGCGCAACGAACCTCTCGGTTCATTATCCATGAAACAGCTAATATGATCAATAATTGTCTCTAGGTAAGAAGGAATTCTGTCTGACGTAGGGCAATTATCCATAGCTATTACCGTATTCGCAATTAAACGATTTTGATCGCCATCAAATCCGGTTGAAGAATCCCATTGCACTTCTTCGCGAATAGGCGCGGGAACATAGGTTGGAAGCGCATCTATAGAACCCAAAATACTCCTAACTCGGGGACTGCGAAGCCGTGGAGTTTCCATAGGAGGCGACAAATTTTTATTTTCAAGGGAATCCAAGGCTATACGTTGTCTCTTAAGAGATTCCTCGATATTTTTAGGCTCAAATTTTTTTCGGAGCATGGAGAGAAAAATTTCGTTCTCTTTAACAAAAATGGAACTAACAAAATAAACGTAATTGTTACGAGTATGTTTGATAATCTGATTGAGGATAACCGCATTGCCATCGATTAATCCAATAATGTCATCTTTTCTAGACTTCTTTATACAAAGAAATTGATGATCGGAAACTAACTTAAACAGAAAACTATCGGGCTTCTTTTCGAGCAATTGAAATCGAAAAGGTTCAATTACAAAATCTTTCATTGTCTGCATTTATACCACAGGATTAGGGATTTGTCAATCATTTTCTAAGTCTGACCATCGTGCCATTACTGATTGTGTAGTTGAGGGATAACAGTTTCCACGTTTCCCCACGATCTTCGCTCCATTCACCTTTAATGCCCGTGCCTGATTCAGAAACGCGGACTACTTCTAAATTGCGCATGAATAAAAGCTCGGGAATCTCGAATTTATCTCCGATACTCAAACAACAAAGAGGAAAAATTTTAGACATAAAAAAATAAGGGCAACGTATTTCTCGTTACCCTTATCATTTGATAATCCTAAGCTTTAGATTGTGCTAAAAAGCTTGGATGGTCTACCTTTATCGTTCTTGCGTAAACCGCTAACTCGCAAAGTATTTTGCTCTAGTTTTTGATTTACCTTGAATTGTAAGGTGACGCGACTGACATTTGGATTGAGTAGTTCCAGTTCAGTGATGCCAAATTCTCCGCTAACCGGGAATGAGACATCCTTTGATGGGCGACCTACTCTTTTAATTGAGTCTGACATATTTTTGACCTTTCTGGTTATTTAACGAATAGCAAGTGTATTCGTTTTTGATCGAAAAGTCAATAACTTTTTACAGTATTTGTGTATTAGGTGTTTTAAGCATAAGGATTATTATTTACATCCACTAACCTTGTCCGCTTGATATGCGGCCCAAAAGGAGAAAGGGCCGGAATACGAATTCGTGCAATTTTACCTTCTGCTTCTAGCCGTTTGACAATACGAGTCACATCTTCTCCGAAGATATAAATACGTTTTCCCGAAATACGCATTCGCTCTAAACTGGCAAGAACCGAAAGACGGTGTGTATGAAATCTGTTTTTACGCTGGCTCATATTTTTAAACGCCCTGCAAAAAATCCTCCCCTGTTAGAAATCCCATAGGAGCGATAACCTGCATAACGTCTTTAGAATCCATTCCGTAAAATAAGATGATATCCTTATAATCGCCGACATATTCCCGCGCGTCTTTTTTTGCCGCTTCAAGAGTTTTAAATCTATCTTTTCCAAAACAACCGACTTCATCGACGGTGACGTTTTCGGGCGCGTGTGAATCAAAAGTGATATAATAACCAAAATGGAGTATCTTAAGAGTAATGGGAGTCATACTTTCTTTCATCATAAGGGATATTATCTTTATTGTCAAGAAAAACTTAATCACCTCAATTATCCTCAACCTCTTTCTCCGCAAAACCCCCACCCCTTAAAACCTTGTAACATACTGAACAAGAAGGCTTTATGGTTTAATGTGGAGGCAACCTTAGACATTTAGTATTTATCCTCGCTGCCTAATTTAACCCAAACGAGTTGCGATGTTCTCAGCGTCGCTTACGGCTTCTCAGTTCCGGTTTAATCGCTGTTTCGGGGCTCGCGCCTCACCGATACCCTTTGTTGGTCTGAGGAGGGTAGAAATCAGTATCTAATTGTATGTTTCCGAAGTCATTTCATCTACTTTTTTAAATCCGCGAACGATTTAGTGGAC
>Ga0302280_1000288_pt1 | contig 43641 bp, 49 predicted proteins | sample III_Fen_E1_1_FD_198771 | JGI IMG/M metagenome (GOLD analysis project Ga0302280, IMG submission 198771) | Peat permafrost microbial communities from Stordalen Mire near Abisko, Sweden - III_Fen_E1_1 | ecosystem: Environmental > Terrestrial > Soil > Wetlands > Permafrost | place: Sweden: Abisko... | reverse complement strand
GCTCTGAGTCTTACTTATCGCGCTAACATTCTGGGTATGAGAGTTCCTGAGCTTGAGCAGATGCTTAGTGGCTTAGGTGTCAATCAGAAGACCGCGCAGAACTTTGAACGTCGCATGCAGAAACTCAACGAGATGCTAGACAATCAAAGTCTGGTCTTGCTGGGCAAAGAGGGAGAACTTAGTCAAACTCAGTACTCGTTCGCGGGTCTGGGCGAGATGATGCAGATGTGGCAGCTGGGAGTTTCGGGCGCGGCTAAAATGCCCGTCACCCGGCTGTGGGGTCGAACCTTCTCAGGTCTAGGCCAAGCCGGTGACGGCGATGAGCGCATTTACGAGGAGACTATCTCTACTGAGTCTGACGTAACGCTGCGGCCAGCACTTGAGAAACTTTACCCAGTAATCTGCATGAGCGAGTTGGGCGAAGTGCCTGACGACCTCAACTTAAACTTCCCCTCCATTCGTGTGCTAGATGAAAAAGAGAAGGCGGAGTTAGCCAAGACCGTAGTGGATACCTGCGTCGTGGCGTTGAACGCGGGCGGCATCAGTATTCGTACCTTTGCCCAAGAGTTGAAGCAGTCCAGTACCAAGACCGACATCTTTACCAACATCACGGATGAGAACATTGAGGCTTTGTCGGATAAGGTGCAGCAAGAGGGCGAGATGGGTGAGGACTTATTCGGAGCAAGCGAAGGCGGGCTGAGTCCGTCCAGTTCCCCGGATAAAGCCCTGCACGCACTGGCCGAGGAGCGTAAGGATAGGGAAACGCCCACGGCGGAGGCGGCGGGAGCACCAGAGGGCCTTAAACCGCCGCCAAAGGGCGCTGTAGAGGCTCATGATGAAGTCCCGGAGGGCCTTAAACCCGGCGACCGGCTCCATATTCACGGAAAATGGTTGACGGTGAGCGAGGTCGTAGTAGGCACAAAGGACTTGTTCGGTAATCCTACGGTGCAGGTTCATTTTGAGACGGGTGAGATTATTCCGTACCAAGTGAAGGCGCGTACGCAGGACACTAAGCCCTACACCCCGGAGAAAATTCGCGAGTTGGCAACCAAGCCTATTCAAGGTAAAGTACAGAGTCGTGTAGTACAGAATCGGATTATTCGCGACCTCGCTGAACAAGGTTACTTTTATTGGGTGGCTGAGGCAGAGGCGGCAAAAGAACTTGGCAAACAAAGTGACGTAGTAGCGGCTGAACGTGAGATCTCTAAATACAGAACCTTGTTGAACTCGGCGGGGGCCAAGGACGCTGACGGTCCTGAAGCTGAGGAACTGAACATCCACGGTCTTCCCGTTGTCATCGAGACTCACAAGGGCGAAACACGCAGCGGGCCGGGATGGTCTAACGTCCTCCCATACGACTACGGGTTTATACGTGGCTACCAGGGCGCGGATGGTGATTCACTAGACGCCGCCGTGGGGCCTAACCCTGAGTCTAAGTGGATTTACGTCTTTGACCAGAAGCAAATTGATAGCCAGAAATTTGACGAATCAAAATGCTTCTTTGGTTATGACTCGCTGGGTGACGCCGTTAAGGCTTTCAATATCGGCCATGACAAAGCATGTCTGGTTTACCGCGATGTGACGCCCATGCAGATTGACGACTTCAAACATTGGATCAACACTGCCGATCTTACTCGGCCCGCAGGAGCAGTGAAGCGATGAAACGATTTGTAGAGATTTTATTTGGGTTTGTCATAGCTTCGTCTATCTGCCTGGCGCAGGCTAATTTTGAGAATATCAGGGTATTGAGTACTGCGCCGGTAGGCCCCTGCTCAGAGCCTGTTTCCATTACTAAGGTAAATGGCGGGCTCGCACCGGGTTTGTATCAGTGCCTACAGGGTGTGTGGACTTTGACGGCTCCTAGTAGCAGCGGAACCGCAAGCGGCTTGGCTGGAGGAGTGCTTGGCAGCCTCCCGATTCAAAGCGCACCCAGCACGACTGCAATGGTCGCTCCGAATACCAGTACCACACCCCGGATTCTAGTCCAGACCGGAACCGGAACGGTCGGCGCATCTCCTGTATGGACGACCACACTTCCCGCTACCTCCGAGCCAGCGCACACCGGAGACGCCACGAATACGGCTGGATCATTGGCAATGACGGTTGTCCAGGTCAACGGAGCCTCCGTTCCTGCCAGTGCAACGGTTATCGGCAGTAACTCTTCTTCGCAGTTGATTGTAACGGCCACGACAGGGACGGGCAGCGCGGTGCTATCCACTTCACCAACGCTTACTGGACCTGTTGCTATTTCAGGTACGACTCAAGGCATTACCTTTTCGGCGGGGACTGCTACCGCTGGGGCATCTGGTAATGTAGTTATTTCCTCTGATGCCACCGTTGGCAACCTTATGGTCAACGAGAACGCCACAGGGCCATCGCGAGCGTGCACGGCATTGAATGGGGCGTGCGCCAGTGCTACTCAGGTCAACGGAGCCTCCGTTCCTGCCAGTGCAACGGTTATCGGCAGTAACTCTTCTTCGCAGTTGATTGTAACGGCCACGACAGGGACGGGCAGCGCGGTGCTATCCACTTCACCAACGCTTACTGGACCTGTTGCTATTTCAGGTACGACTCAAGGCATTACCTTTTCGGCGGGGACTGCTACCGCTGGGGCATCTGGTAATGTAGTTATTTCCTCTGATGCCACCGTTGGCAACCTTATGGTCAACGAGAACGCCACAGGGCCATCGCGAGCGTGCACGGCATTGAATGGGGCGTGCGCCAGTGCTACTCAGGTCAACGGAGCCTCCGTTCCTGCTTCGGCTTCCGTACTGTCCTCAAATTCTTCTTCACAAATTACTGCGGCTACTAGCCATAACGAAAGTCTTCCGGCTAACTGCGTACAGTCCAACACCAGCACCACGGCGTACACCTGCACGACGGCCCCGACATTCACCCCAGCATCTGGCGATCATATCCAGTTCGAGGCGCTGTACGCCAACACTGCATCGTCAACCCTGGCGGTCAACGGAGCAGCAGCGGCAACCATCAAAAAGTGGGGCGGCTCTGGAACTCTGATCGCTAATGATTTATTGACTTCACACTGGATTAGCGCAACTTTTGACGGGACGTATTGGCAGCTTGAAGGACAGCTTGGCAACGCAAACACCACGCAGGTAAATGGGGCAACCGTGCCGGTATCCTCGGCTGTGTTGGGGAGTAATGCCAGTAGTCAGTTGATAACTCCGTCAGCTGTGGCCCATAGTGTCTTGGGAAATACAACAGGATCGGCAGGGGCTCCGAGTTTCACGAGTGCGCCATCTGTGACCAGTATTACGATCAATAGCGGTACAGCCATGGGCGGCAGCACGGGCACTGGGGGATATGCGCAGGAAACCACCAGCGCGGCGAAAACAAGCGGAGACTTAGCCAGTTATGACGCTAACGGAAATGTCGTAGATAGCGGAGTTCATTCTCCTGTGTTTGGAATGGTCACGCTGGTTTCAGGAACCTATACCGTGAGCACTACCGCTGCCTGCACGCCAAACGGAACCACCTGCAATATTCAACTAACGCGCTGCATCGGGAATGGAAGTTCCGCAGTAGGTGTTCCCACGGTAAGCACAGTCGTAGTTGGAACATCATTCATAATCAATTCTTATTCGTCCGTCGCGTCAGTAGCGACAGGCGATATTGCATCTGTGTGCTGGCGTATCAACTAAGGGAGGGGAGAGGTCCACTGACATGAGAAAACTCATACTTTTGTTGCTGCTCGTTCCCGTCATATCATGGGCATCGGCTGCGAATGTCTACATCACTCAGACTGGCAGCGCGACAGGCAATTGCACCACGAGCGTTCAAACACCGGCATTCTTTAATAATGCCGCCAATTGGGGCGCCGGGGCGAACCAGATTGGGCCTGGAACCACCGTATTGTTCTGCGGAACGTTTACGGGAACGGCGGGACAGACTGGCTTCACTTTTCAGGGAAGCGGAACATCCGGAAGTCCAATCACGTTGCTGTTCGACACGAACGCGCAAATGTCAGCGCCATATTGGGGTTCGGGGAGTTCCGGCGCGATCTTTTGCGCAGGACAAAGTTATCTTATCGTCAATGGTGGAACGAACGGAATCATCCAGAACACTGCGAACGGAACAAGTCTAGCCTATAGCCAATCCAGTTATGGGATATTCGCCGTCAACTGCTCAAATATCGAAATCCGTAATATTACCATTCAAAACATCTACCTCAACCAGGGCAGCAGTTCCAGTGCAACGGACACAAACGGACAGAACACAGGCGACATCTATTTGCAAGGTACATCCACGGGCGATAACGTGCACGACAATGTGTTGAACAACGCGCGCGCAGGTTTGTGGGTTGATTTTGATAGTGGGTACGATGCGAGTAACCTGGCCGTTTACAACAACACAATCAGCGACCACCCCTGGAGTGTTGTCGTGGGCGCTTGTAACGCCAGTTCCACGGCCACGGGGGTAGCGATTTACAATAACGATTTTTCCGGCTGGTTGAACTGGCAATTCCCCGTTTCAACGTATCATACGGACGGGATAATCGTTTTCAACGATGCGGACGGTGGTTACACATGTGCGGGACTCGGAGCGCTTGACACATTTAGGATCTTTAACAACTATTTTCACGGCAGTCTTGGCGGGGGATCACCTACTGGATATATAGCTTGCGGAGAACGGACTGCGTGCACGATCTTTAATAACCTCATGGTTGATAACGGTTCACTGCCCTGCGATGGATATATCTGGGCCTATGCGACTGGCGGTCCCTTTTATATTTACAACAATACGATTGTGGGAGGAAGCGGTGTGAATCAGGCCATTACCTTGAACGCCAGTTTAGGTACATCCGTATATTCCAAGGCAACAATCGAGAACAATATCAGTACTAATGTACGCTACGCGATTGGGGACTACAATCCAACCTCACTGTCTATTGATTTAACCGCATCTGATTACAACATTTGGCTGACAAATAGCGGCGGCGCGCCGCAATCTAGCTACAATTATGGTGGCTCGCCCACGATTTACACATTTGCTTCTTTGCAAAATCTAGGATTCGATACGCATAGCTTGATCTCTGACCCCAAACTCAATTTGGCTTATCACCTGCAATCAGGATCACCCGCCATTGGCCTGGGAGCAAACCTGACGAGCCTTAGTATCACCGCATTGGACACAGACAAAGCAGGAGCATCACGTCCCTCGTCAGGGGCATGGGATGCAGGGGCGTATCAGTATTCAAGCGGGGCGACGACCTACCTGACAATTCAAGGGGTAACAATTCAAGGGGTAACAATTCAGTAGCTGACGAAAACTTTGTCACTAGGCGGCAAGGGCCATGACGTTTAAGCTGGAAGAAATTGGAAACTCATTCACGTATCAATGCCTGCTATGCGGCGCTATAGTACGGGCTCCTCAGTGGGGGCCACTCGGTAAAGAACGTCATGCCGCGCCTATCCGCACTAATCCGCTTAACCTGCTACTCTGGCGCGAGGAGCGGGAGATCGAACACCAGCATGGAGACGTTAGCAATGGCGACAGTGATTGATAAGTTACAGGTGCAGGTAAGTTTAGAATTTGGTTGGGTCATCGTCACTACTGGCTTAGACCGGCCTTATTACTTCACCGTCTATTTAGGTGAGATGACCTACAGCGCAGATTTGAACGACGCCGTCAAGTTCGCGCGCGAGCAGGACGCCACCGCTATGCTGGATCATAACTTCTTTGCCAAGACAGAGACTAAGGTGATACCTGCATGCGCGGCGTAATCCAAAGCCGCACGGGCGAGAACGGGACGTGCTTTAGAGCGTCACTTGCAAGCCTGCTCAACTTACGTGAATCCCAAGTTCCAGACTTCCCTCTGGCTAATCAAGACCCCGGCGTGGATAAGTTCCTCGCCCGGTACGGACTGCGTTACGAAGAGTTTCCTATCACGGAGGATAATGATCCCGTCGGCTATCACTTCATCCTGGGTACCAGCCCGCGCGGGGGCGAGCACGCCATTGTTGGTAAAGACGGTAAGCCGGTTTGGGACCCCCACCCGGCTAGTGACGGTACGGGACAGGGCTTGACGAAACCGGAAAGGTATGGCGTGCTAGTGAGTAAGTTAGCGAAGGACGCGCAAATGTTGCCTGTGAAAGAGCGCCTGGATGAAACCGCGTATAATCTTTTAGCACTTGCTAATGAAGTACTGGCTGATTCTAAATCTTCTGATGAAGATAAAGCCTGGGCGCGCAAAGTGAAGTATAAGTATGGACAGACAGCGAAGGACGCTGACCCGCGCTCCGGAGTTACTAAGTGCCAAATGTGTGGTGCTCCGTTGAACGGTGACGACGTGGCAGAGGTTAATGGCAAGGTAGTTTGCCCCGATTGTGCGGACCGCCGCGCTCGTTTGCATCGGGCCTTGGATTGTGTGATGGATCGGGCTAGGGCAAATGATGTTTCAGAACAAAGTTTACAGGTGGCACTAACTCGTGCTGAAAAGCATGTAGAGGCAGCGCGCAACTCGGTAAGCCTAGCTGTAGAAGCACGCAGGAATAAAGGCGAGCGGTTGCAGAGTATGAGAGAAATTAAGGCCCGTAGGAAGCTCAGTGATGCTCACATGGAAGTTTACAAGGCTGAGTCCGCCTTAAAAGATTACCGAGAAAGAAACTAGCAAGGAGAGAAAACAGAATGGCACTAAGTAATTATCTCAAAATTGACGCCTCGCAGGGTACTAGCGCGGGGTCGTCGTCAACACCCGTCCTTATTCCAGGCACTACGGTTTCGGCTGATCAAGTTTTGGTCATTAACAACCTGGGCAATGTGCCGGTGTTTTTCAACCTGGGAACGAGCAGTGCCGTCACGGTAGCGAACGGTACAGGCACCGTAGTCTGGCCTGGGTCTAACTTGGCTGTGGACATTAAGACGGGCGGGTTTACCTACATTGCCATCTCTACGTTTACGCCTGGCACTTCCTCCACCATTAGCTTGACTTCGGGCAGTTAATAACCGCGCGGCATGGCCGCACACTTGAAAAGGAGATACACGTCATGCCGTTGATTACAAGCAAGAGTCCTGCTGCGTTCAGTAAGAACGTAGAAACTGAGATCAAGGCTGGTAAGCCGCAGAAACAGGCTGTCGCTATTGCCTATGCTAAGAAGAATGAGGCGGAGGGGAAGGACGGCCAATTGAAAGCTGGCGATAAGGTCACGCATTACGGTGGTCAGTATAACGGTGCCGAAGGAACGGTGCAAAGAGTTCGTGGGACTTCTGTAGAAGTTAAGTTGGGAAATGGCATTGTCACCACGTTCCATCGTGACACTCTCGAAGCAAAAGACGCCCTCCCCGCGCCGGTTCCGGTGAGGGGGAAGGATGCAGACAACCCTGAAAAGGGTAAGACCACCTGGCACGCCACAAAAGGTGAGGCGTACAAACATAGCGCAGCGCGCGAATCTGCCGGCGAAGCAGTTAAGTATGGTAGTGCCATCGGTCCGGTATCTGGCAAAGAGCACTTCGTCGCGCCGGTTCCGGTGAGGGGAAAGGATGGTCTGCCGCTTCCCATCGCCGTCAAGAAGGCCAAACTTGCTGCGCACAACGCGGGGCTGACCGAGGCACAGGATCTTCCTGTTAATGACCGGAGAGGGAAAGACGCAGTGCTGCCAAGTGAGATCACTAAACTAGAGCAGGACGTTACAAAAGCTCGGAAGGCTTGGCTGCGATACGGCGAAGGCAAGGGAAGCGATAAATACTGGATGGATTTAGAAAAAGCTAAGAACGCTTTAGAGGTGGGGCGCGCTCACGACTCCCTCCCCCTCCCCGTTGAGATTACCGAGCCAGTGCATCTTCCTGCCAACGACCATAGAGGGGCGGATGCTGACTCTGGTTACTACATCGCGCAGCGCGGCGTAAAGTGGTTTGTGTATCGGCCTGACCATACTGTCGTAGGTGAGGGGTATTACTCTAAGTCGGCGGCTGAGGCGGCTGAGGCGGCTGAGGCGGCTGAGGCGGCTGAGGCGGCTGAGGCGGCTTTGCAGAAGAGCGCAAAAGACTCCCTTCCCCTCTCCGTAAAGCGCCAAAAGCTCGCGGCGCATAATGCGGGGCTGACGGTGGCGCAGGATCTTACGCCCGTCAAAGTCACTGGCGCTAAGGACTTCTCCAAGGCCGATGAGGAGGCTTACTTCAAGCGCCGTAAGGAAATCCAAACTAAGCTAGACCGTGAGCGCCCTAACGATGATACCAACCGGCTGCGCGCTCACGAGCAGACGCTGCGAGAACGGGGAGAGAAAGTGACGCCTTATAGAGTTGCGGCGGAGGATGCGCTTACAGTAGAAAAAGTTCATCAGAAGCATGATCCCGCTTATGGTGGAATGGCCAGTGAGTCGTGGGCAGCTTATCTTAATGGAAAGCTAGTTCAAGGTTCAGTTAGCGCTGATCGCCGTGAGTCAGAGCGTGTTGGCAGAGCTGCCCAGGAAAATACTAAGGCTAGCGATAAGCTAGTCGTTGCTCGCAAGGCCGAAGTCGCTCAGGACCACGCATGTGCGCTTGATGCCTACCGCGCTGCCGCTCACGGCTTCCGCCAGGCGGGCGACCAACGTAGTGAGCAGGTAGCGCGGGACGGTATCGCCGCGTGCCAGCGTCAGGCCGCACACGGTTACAGCGACCAGTACGAGCATCCTAGCCGGGGTAAGGTACAGGCGTTTGACTCCGCCGAGCGCGCCTTAGAGTCCGCCGTGGAACGGACTCGTGCTGGGGAGGACGTGGCGCTAGAAGAAGAGGGAACTGTGGTGGCTCCGGCGGAGGATGCGCGCAGTGTTGGAAGCCTGCGCCAAGAACTAGCAGAGTGCGAAAGACTACTTCACGAAGTACGGCAGCCGGGGCACCCACAGCACGGTGGTAACACGCGTGAGATTGAAGAAAAGATCAAGGATCTGAAGTACGAGCTGGCACGCACTGCTAAAGATTCTCCCCCCTCCCCCGTTCCGGTCTGTGATGAGCATGAGGGCTTTGCTAAGTTGGAGCACAGCCTGGCGCATCGCAAAGGTATTACTGACCCCGATGCGCTGGCGGCAAGCATTGGCCGGAAGAAGTATGGGGCTAAAGGGATGGCGGCTAAGAGCGCGGCGGGGAGGGGGAAGGACAGCCCTTCTTATCAATTGAAGAATAAATCTCCGTGGGGTGAGGCCAGCGGCTTTCACGCTAGGAGTGAGTTCGCACCAGGTGACAAGGTGCGCGTGGAACCGCGTTTACTCAATACAGGACAGTCGAAGTATGCAAAGGTCGTTTCTGGGCCTGATGCACAGGGCACGTTCAAACTAGATAACGGATTGTATGTCAAAGCGCGGCAGATTGCGCATGACACTTTTCCCCTCCCCGTCAAGGTGACTAAGCATGCCTGACACTATCATTCGTGCCACTAAGACGGCGCACGGCTACCTAGTTTCTCCCTTATCAGAGCACATCTCTGAAACTCCAGAGGGCTTCCTAGTTATTGTAGGCTGCCCCATCGCGAGGACTGGATTCCAAGAGTATGCTATCAGGGATTTGCCCCAGGAACCGGCGGAGCAGTTAGGCGTCGACGTTAGTAATCCATCAGCTAACATCGACCTTTACCGCCCGTCTTCGGCGGTGTTTGATCCGGACTTCCTTGCCTCACTTAACGGCAAGGCAATTACGGATAACCATCCGCCCGGCTTTGTTACTCCGGAGAACTTCTCGGAGTACGCCTGTGGGCATATTCAAAATGTTCGTAAGGGGCCGCATCCCATGGAAGATGGGGAGTGGCCCGTTATTGCCGACCTGGTAATTTCCAAAAAGTCATTGATTGATAAGGTGCGCAATAAGACTGCACGCGACATCAGTTTGGGGTACGACTTCGGAATTGCTAGGGACGGTAAAAAGATCATCCAATGCGATATGGTGGGAAACCATGCAGCGGTCGTTCCAAAAGGACGCGCTGGTGACCTCATCGCTATTGGTGACGCAGCACCACAATTTATAGCGCCGCCTGCCGACACTGAGGCGGCGACGACTAAACCCTCAACCGCATCACTAACCGTACAAAAGGAGAAAACCCCTGTGACCAATCTCATTAAGCATCTGCACGGTCTCGCCCTCAAGGCGTTTGCCGTTGATGCAGATCCTGAGAAGGTGGCTGAGGCGGCTGAGGCCTTGCAAGAGACTCCTCCCGTTGAAGCTGATGATAAGAAGGCACGAGACAAAAAGGCTCGTGACCTTGAAGAGGAGGAAGCTGAGGACCGGCGCGCACGTGACCGTAAGCGCGCTCGTGACTTGGACATCGAAGAGGATGACCATGATCATGAACCTGCTGATGATCGTAAGAAGGCTCGTGACGTGGAAATGCAAGAGGACGACCATGACCATGAGACTGCTGAAGATCGTAAGCGTGCACGTGACCGTCACGCCGACGACGCTAAGCGCAAGGCTATGCACGATGCCCTGGATGATCTGTTAGATCGGGAGGACGTTGAGCCTGCTGATGATCGTAAGCGCGCCAAAGACCGTAAGGTCAAGGATGCTGACATCGAAGAGTTGAAGGCCCTACTCGGTCAGTTCCTTTCCGAAGAGGAAGCGGAACCGGAACACGCGGCTGATGAGGCGCTTGAGGAAGAGCCTAAGCTGGACACTAAGGCTCTGGACGAGGCACTCGAGAATCCTGCCGAAGTGGAGGAGGAAGAGGCGGCAGAAGCTGAGGACGACCTTGGTGAGGTTCTTGAGAACGCGGGCGAGGAACTTGAAGAGGAGGAAGAGCCTGAGGAGGAGGTCGCCGATCTCAAGGGTAAGGACAAGGCGCGTGCTGCTGACGGGGCCATCGCTACCTTGAATATGCTGCGTCCGTTTGTGGCTCGTTGCCACGACGCGGCTACACAACGGGCGTTCAACACTGCCCTGGCTCACGTCTCTCGTTCCAGCCGCGCTTCTACGGGCAGCTATGGCGGCTTTGCCGGTGCAGCGCGTGCCCGCGATGCTAAACTTCCACGCAATCCTAATCACGCCCGTGTCGGCGACGCTGCGAATGATCGTATTGCCAAGCTGCAGGCGGCTTATGACGAATCTATTCAGGGAGGTAAGTAACCATGACTGTAGCAGGCACTTCTTTCGGTCAGGTAATTCCGGTTACGGGGCCGAATATTGGCTTCCCCGGCGCGGTCAGTCGCTTCGGCGACACCATCATCTCGGCAAAGCAGTTCGTGCCGCTCACCAGTACTAGTAACTTGTATTTTGGCGACCCGGCGGTAGTTATTCCTAACGCCTTGGGTGGCTACTTTACTTCGGTCAAGGATTACATCGGCACCATTGCTAACACGGCCAACATTGCGGCATACTTCGCCGGTATGGCGGTGCGTGAAGTCAAGACCCAGATTACTTACGGCGCGGGAGTTACGCCCGGTGTGCAGGCAGTTGGCTACTACAGTAACTTGCAGGATGCTGAGGTGCTAGAGCGCGGCGCGGGCACGGTTACCTTGGCCGTTGGTGCTCCCAACGCGGGTGCGCAGGTCTATACTCGTGCGGTTCTGAACTCCGCCGTTTCGGGTGGTACCATTGGCGACTGGGAAACCAATCCCGCCGCTACGGACCTGTTTACCTTGACGGGTGCCACGGCAGCGGCTGCGGGTGCTACGGCAATTACCCTCACGGGCACCAATGTCTATGTTGGGCAGCCGGTTACCGGCCCCGGTGTGGCCGTAGGCACCTACGTGGCCAGCGGTACGGGCCCAGCAGGTGCTTATACGGCTATCGTGCTGAGTCAGGCGCTTACTACGGCCATCACCGCCACGACCCCGCTCACCTTTAGTAACCTCATCGCCTTGCCAAACGTGGTAGCGCGCACGGGTTACGTTGACGCTAACAACACTTTGGAAATTGTGCTCAAGGTCCGCAACGCGGCCTAAGAGAGGAGACCATGATTCGTTCTCGTAATGGTTTGGCTCGGGGCCGCGCTTGCGCATTTGATGCGGCCGGTTCGACTGGCTTTGCATTTCTGCAGAGCCAGCTGGAACTCATTGACACGGACCTCGTACGTCCGTTGCAGGCTGTCACGCATAAGCGCGACATCCATGTTGAAGTAGGTGGAGGCTTCCCCGAGTTTATTTCGGAGTTCGCTTCTAACTACGCCACTACTGGCACGCAGTTCTTTGGGTTGCAGGGTACTAACAATACTGACATTCCCGAAGCGCAGGCCGACATCCAAAAGGCCATCTTCCGCACTTACACGTGGGCCATGGGAATGACCATTACGTGGATTGACTTGCGGCGTATGGAAACTGGCTTGCGCGTTGGTCAGGCTCCTCCGTTCAGTTTACAGGAACTGTATGAAGAGTCGGTCGAAGCTAACTATGCTAAGGCTTGCGACTTTGTCACTTACGCTGGGTTCTTGGGTGACGCTGGGCTGATCAATAATCCCAATGTCCCTGAGTACACGGTGGTAGCGGGCGCGAGCACGTTTACAGCGTGGTCTAAGAAAACTCAGTCCGAAATTCTATCCGACATTAACACGGCCTTGAATGCTACCGTGCAAAATAGCGGATACGATGCGGCTGAGGGCATGGCCGACCACCTGCTGGTTCCTTACGCGCAGTTCGCATACCTCACTCTGCCAATGGCGGTTGGTGGTACTTCGGTTGTGATGAGCACAATTAAGTACGTCGAAGAGAACTGCGTCGCTGCTCACCACGGCGTCAAGTTCAAGATCGATTTCTTGCCTGATCCGTGGATTGCGGGGCAGGGTGTTGGCAACACGAACCGCCCAGGTATTGCTGGTAACGGTTTGGATCGTGCCGTCTTCTACAAGAACAGCAAAAAGTCTGTTTATTTGAAGATTCCGCAACCCATGACGCAGGCCATGACCGTGCCTACTACGCGGCGCGGTGGTGCCTATGAAACTATGTTTGCAGCCTGCATCAGCCAATGCATCTACCGTCGCACTACGACGCAAACTTATGCTGACGGCGTTTAATCTTTAACCACAAGGTTGCGCGGCGGTAAGCGCTCGGGCGGTTCGGTGAATCCTTGCCACCGCCCCGCTTGGCACCCTGCCGCTGCGCAGCAATAACCAAGCCTTCTGAAGCAAGGCGGAAGAGAGAAGTAGCACTATGAGTAAACAGGAATTTTTGACATTGCACTTCAAGCGGTCTAAGCTATTCATGCTAGCCAAAGAAAGCCATGGCGAACTTAGGTTTCTCACTGGGCCTACCCGTGAAGGCGCTATCCAAGTTCCAGCGTGGGTAGTTGAAACGCCTACTTACAAAGACGGCATTAAGGACGGCAGTATCGTCAATTTGACACCGCCCGAGCCCAAGATCGTGTATGTCAAGGAGCTGCCAGCGGCAGAAGTTCCTTCCGCTGATACTGAGGATGATGACGGAGACGGCGAAGGAGACGGCCCGAAGGATGACGAAGACCTGAAGGATGAAGCCCCTGCGCCTAAGTCTCGCAGCCGCAAGAAAAAGAAAGCTGACGGGCCAGTTGGTTTGATTGAAACTAACATCACAGCGCAGTAACAGGGGCGTATTAGTATGAGCGGAAATTGGCCGGACTTCGACGCATGGCTCCAGACAGCGTGGGGCGCTGAGCACTCGTTCTTCTCCACGTGTGGTTACGGCGGCTCAGTTGGTTTCGTGTTCGGCCAAAATCCGCCTTATTACTTAGACGACTTCTTGTCTGTTTATCCTAAGTTCTTTGGCGCTCCCGCTTCCGTGGCGAGTACGACTATCACGGCAGGGTCTAGCGTCATCGCGGTAACAGACACTACCGGGCTAGGCTACGGCCAGTTCCTGCAGGGCACTGGCCTGGATAAAGGAACGGTGATTACGGGGTTAGGGACGGGAACCATCACAGTGAACCGCCCGGCCCTGGCAGACGGCGCGGGAGTTACACTCCAAGTTTATGAGAATCCTCCAGTGCCTACGGCTGTCATCCAGCTTTATCTCAACCTGGCGACGGCCAGCCTTGTGCAGCGCCGTTGGGAAGATAGTTGGTATATCGGTATTGCGTGGTTCGTGGCGCATTACCTCACCCTCTACGCCAAGAGTGACTCAGCAGAGGTCAGCTACGTCCTTAGTACCTCAGTGCACGGTGAGGTCCCCAGCGGGCTTACGCCTGGATCAGTCTACACTCTAAGCGTGGCACCTCCAGGCGGCATGCTTAGTACGTTCACTAAGAACGGAGCATACCTTACTCCAGCTAGCGATTACACTTTGGACGGCGTCACTATTACGCTGGTGGAGCCTACCGTCAGTACGGATCAACTATACGCTACGTGGTTGGTGCAAACGCAGACTCTTCAGTCCGGCGTTACTAGTGGGGCACAGGTCGCGGCGCAGGGCCTGGCCATTGGCATCCAGACTAGCAAGTCAGTGGGTGATGTGTCTGTTGGTTATCAGGTGCTGTCGGCACTGGAAGACTATGCCGCCTGGAATCTTACGCTTTACGGCCAGCAGCTTGCTACGATCGCGCGCGTGATTGGCGCGGGCCCGGCACTCATTAGATGAACACTGGCCCCGAAATTACCATCGCTCGTAAGTCCGGCACGGCGGCCCTGATGAAGCGCCTGGCCGGGTTGAGCAAGCTGGCGGCCTACGTCGGTATCCCGGCAGAAGGTACTAAGCGTTCATCCCAGTTGCTTGAGATGGCGGGCAAGGTGAAGGGTAAGCGCAAGAAGGCACGCCTCGCTAAAGCTGCTGCTGAGGACATCACCAACGCCGAGCTTCTGTTCATTTTCAGCAAAGGTTCTCCCCTTCATCATCAACCGCCGCGCCCGGTGCTAGAGCCTGCTGTTGAGACTGAAGATGCTAAGCGCATCATCAGTCGCGAGTTAGCCGCTAGCACTAAAGCCTCCATAGATGGCAATCATGATCTAGCCGTGAAGTGCATGAAGCGCGCTGCCTTGGCGGGGCAGAACGCGGCTCGTAAATACTTTGTTGACTCTGAGAATGGTTGGGCACCTAATGCACTTTCTACTATTAAGGCTAAGGGCAGTAACAGGCCAGGAATTGATACCGGGGCCATGCGCGCCGCGATAATCGGTCTAGTTAAAGAGGAGTGACTCATGATTTCAGTTCGTGAAGTGGTCAGCGACCCTGACATGACTGCTCCTCAGCCATGGTTTATTCTGCGCAGTGACGGTACATTCGTAGCAGGTGGTTACAAGACTGTAGTCTCCTCCATCTTGATGTTTGGCCCGGTGCAACAGGCCAGCCTGAAGGAAATTACGATGTTACCAGAGGCTGACCGTATTGGTAACATTCGTTCTTTTTGGAGCACGGTACCCATCTACACCACAAATACCACGGGCGCTAGCGACATACTGGTTTATGCAGACATCCAGCACCGTGTGCTACAGACTTACTACGAAGATGGTTCTGGGTACTGGAAAGCTATAGCCACGCAGTTGAGGGCATCTTGAAATGACCACCACGGCATTCCCCAACGGACAGGTGATGGTCTCTACTGCGCTAACTATTCCTCAGATGAATATCGCCCTCCAGGCGTGGACCTTGCAAGTTCTCGGTATGGCCCCTACTAACTATTCTCGTGTGCGCGTAGACTGGCCCACACAGGGCCAGCCCTTCAACTCACTGCCTAGTGAGGACGTCTGCTACATTCAATGCGTAACGCGCGACACAAATTATGCTAGGGTGCGCGACAAAGACCTAGCAGGAACCGACCCGGTTACTGAGACGTGGAACTACACGCGCGGTTGGCAAGTGGCCTGGTGCGCTTATGGGCCGCGTGCCACTGACGATTTGCGGCTGGTAAAATCTGCCCTGTTCCTGGACTATTTTAATGACGCGCTAAATGCGTCAAACCTCTATCCTCTCCCAGATCCGCCAGAGCCTACTTACACTCCTGAAAACATAGACGCAGAGTGGTGGGCGCGGGCTGACTTTCACGTCGACCTTTACGAGGCCGTCACTGAAGTTCTTACGACTCCCGTGGGCGGTTACGTCAAGAGCGTGGAAGTCAAAGTTTACGACGAATCACCCGCTGACCCAGCGGCGGATTTCACAGTCACAAAATCATAGGAGCAAATTGAATGACACAGCCACTCGCGTTGTCGAACATTGTGGACATTTCTGTTACGGTGTCGCCCAGCGCGGCATCGGCTAACAGTTTTAACCAGGGACTGTTTATAGGTCCCAGCACCATCATTCCTTCCTACGGAACTAATCCAAGATTGCGGCGCTACACTAGCTTGGATGGACTGCTTAGCGATGGGTTTACATCTGCTAATCCTGAATACATCGCGGCACAGATCTATTTTTCACAGACACCCGTTGCGCAGTATCTGTGGATTGGTCGGCAAGATGCCACCGCCATTAAAACAGTAGTACCTAACGGGCGCACGGTCAGTGATGGGGCTATCACCGCTGCGGCTTCAATTCTGTCGTCTTTGACTGCCGCGTTTAGTTCAGCCGATGTCGGTCTGGCCGTCCGAGTAGTTGGGGCAGGTGTGGCAGGCGCTGATCTTGTCACTACCGTGGCCACTTACACGGACGCTACTCACGTAGTACTGGCGTCCGCTGCGGGCACCACGGTCGTCGCAGCACAAGCTAGTCTTGGGTCGGTAGGCCACGGCTACGCCGTGAACGACACTGTGACTGCCGTTCAAAGTGGTGCATCCAATGGCGTGCTGACGGTACTGACCGTGGGGTCGGCCGGGCAAGTACTCACGTTAGGAGTTACTGCAGGCTATCAAGGCACGGCGTATACGCCGGGCACCGCGCTCCCTACTACTACGAGTGGGTCTGGCAGTGGTCTTACGGTGAACATCACGGCGGTCGGTGAGTCACTTCTGCAGGCCGCTCAAGCGTGCCGGGCTGCAAGCGCTCTGTGGTATGGGCTGGCAGTCAATCAGCCTACTGCGGCCGACAACTTAGTTTTGAGCGCTTGGGCAGATGCTAATTGGCAGACTACGCGTTACTACCCGTGGTCAAGCGATGTAGGAATTCCGAATGGAGTAGCTGGCAACCTAGCTCTTCAGTTACAAACTCTTGAGTATCGAGTGTTAGGTATCTACTCCACCACACAAAACGGCCTTTACCCCAATAATGTCTATGCGGCAGCTGGCGTGATGGGCACAGAGATGGGCTTGAACACGGGCCTGGCCAGCAGTTTCTTTACGACGGCGCATAAGACCATAGTTGGAATTGCGACTGAGTCGCTCACGCAGACTCAGTATGATAACATTACGTTCGCTGGGTTTAACGCTTACTGTGACCTTAGTCCCTATCCAATGTTTGAGCCGGGTTTTATGTCTAACGGCTCGGCGTCTTACCTGTGGTTGTATCTAGCGATGCTGGTCAACAACTTGCAGATAGAAGAGCTGAACGTACTGAGGTCAAACACAGTCGTTCCGCAGACTAATTCTGGCGAGCATTTGTTGATCAACGCCGCAGATACGGCGTGCGCTTATCTAGCAAGTATTGGGTTTTTAGCACCGGCTACCTGGACAGGCGAAACTGTCATTGTAGGATCTATTTCTGTCACTGACAGCACATCTATACCGAACGGCTACTTGAATCTGGCTGCGTCGTATGCGACGCAATCCTCGGGTGATAGAGCGGCGGGTAAGGCCATGCCAATTTACTGCCTCATTACTACGGCGGGGGCTGTTCAGTCGCTCGTCATCGGAGTCTACGCACAACTTTAAGGAGCTAATCGATGAGCGCTATCAGTAATACTTACTCGTTTAAGGACTTAGTAGGCGTTCTTACTAACTCCGTATTTGGTACGGCCATTACGCTGACAGGTGGTAATGTTGGAGTGGGCCAACTTACAATTACCATGGCTACGACACGTACTGCGCATGATGTAGCAGCTGACGGCGTCGTTATGCCAAGTTACTTAGCCGGTGCTAATGGAGCGTGCAACATTGAAGTGCAGCAGACTAGCGCTCTGCACCATGAGTTGCTGGCGCTGTATAATGCCTCCGTAACTGCCGCTGAATATGGGGATGTTAGCGGGTGGGCTGCGACTACGCTTAGTTTTCGCACGGTGGTTGACGGTAGTATTCACAATCTTAGCGGGGTTAGTTTTAGCAAGATTCCTGACAAGCCATATCATGCAGCAGGCCAGCGTATTACATGGGAACTTATGGCGGCTAACATCATCAACCAGTAGCAAAGGAGCAAGGATATGCAGCAAATAGCAAGGACAAGCACAGTTACGGTTAGTGACCAAGAGTACCAGGTTCGTAAGATGACCGCCGCCGTGGGAAGCTATATCTGGCAGCTTCTTATGGCGGCGTGTTTCAAAGCCCAGCAAAGCATGCCTGACACTAAAGAGCAGCCTTCCACAAAACCTGAGGAAGAAAGCTCGGCGGAAGAGAAACTGCGCGGGTTGTGCGGCATTGCTTTTATGCACTTAGATTTCAAAGACTACGAATTTATTCAGACTAACTCTTTGAAGGTCATCTCGCGTGTAGAATCTGTAGGTGCCGCGTCCACCCCTCTTCCTATCATGACTGATTCAGGCCAATGGGCCGTCCCAGAGATTGCTGATGATCTTATGCTGGTGACTCGCCTGATGGTAGAGGCCATAGTATTTAACCTGTCATCTTTTTTGGCAGGGAGCGGGCCAGCCACGGCTTAGAAGATTCCTACGACCCGGTAGCTTTTCCGAGTCTGGACCCGCTAATATGGAGGCCCGTTGCAGCGGGCCTCTGGCACCAGCACGAGACCTTTGATGGAACATATGACGTACTAGACCTGTGTAACGTGCTGGAGTTTCTTGATGTAAAAGAAGAAAATACTGAGCGGTACGCCGCGTGGAAGGAGTCCAATGCCCAACGTATTTGATGAGTATCTCATTAAGCTGGGGTCCGTAGTTGATGCTAGCGGCATGGCTCGCTTTCACAACGCTCTGCGAGAAGCTAGCCAGGGTGTCAGTTCTAATACCCTAGCTATGACTGGGTCATTTCTTAAAGCACAGACCGAAATAGTAAGCGGGTTTACAGCTATTGGCAGTGCTGCGCTGGGTCTAGTAGATAAGGTGGCGAACGCTGACCAAGAGTACCGACTCTTCGCCATGCACATGTACATGAGCAAGGATGCGGCGCGGTCTTTGAAAGTCGCCATGGACGCCTTGGGGCAACCCCTTGAGAATTTATCCTGGGACCCTGAGTTGCGCGGGCGCACTCGGCAGCTTATCGCCGACCAGCGAGCCATGGCTCCCGCTGGCGATTTTGAAGAGCAGATGCGTAAAGTGCGCGACATACGTTTTGAGTTTACGCGCATGGAAGTGGAAGTAAAGTACCTGGGCATGCACGTTATCCAGGACTTTATGAAGGCCCTGGGGCTTGGCCCGGACACACTACTCCAGAAGTTGGAGAAATTCAATGCCTGGGTAACTCACAATCTTCCTGAAATTTCAAAAAAGATTGTCACTTGGTTCATGCCAGTTTGGTCTGATATTAAAGAAGTGCTAGGTGCTACGGCGGAGGCCGCGCGCGACGGAGCTATGGCGTTTTCTAATCTCATGGGCGCGTTGTCAGGAGATTCTTCGATATCAGGGACAGAATTTAGTCTGCATAATTTGCTAAAGGCTGTAAAAGAGCTTCTCGATGGATTTGCCGAATTTGCCAAAATGATTGCTAACGTGGAAGACTTGCTAGCACATCTAGTGAGCGCTGTGTCTTTAGTAGGCGTAGGTAAATTCAAAGAAGCTCATGAAGAACTTATAAGAGCGCTCAATGACGTTAATTCTAGAGTCATAGGGGGAGTCGTCGGGGGCACTGTGGGATTTGCCGTAGCAGGCCCAGCCGGAGCTATTGTTGGGGCTGGCTTAGGCGCAGGTAGTTCTGCGCCAGATCCCGCCAATGCTACGCCGTCTTACACAAGAAATTTACCTAATTTTGCTCAAAAATTAGGTTTAGAAGCCCGTGCTAAATTTATCACTAAATCTGGGCATGATCTAGTAGAGACACTTTCTCAGCTTTATGGAGTAGATCCTAAACTTGCGCATGCAGTAGCGCTGGCTGAGAGCGGAGAAAGTCATCGTGATAAGTATGGGAATGTTAAAACTTCCTATGATGAACATGGTAATCCGGTGGCGCGCGGACTAATGCAATTAACTGGTCCTACCGCTAAAACGCTAGGCGTGAATGCTTTTGATGAGCAACAAAATGCGCGCGGGGGAGTTCAGTACCTCAGGCAGTTACTAGAGCGCTATAACTTTGACATGCCTACGACTGTGGCGGCTTATCACGAAGGCCCCGGCAAGATGGCTGCTATTAACGCAGGGAGAGCTACACTGTCCGTTGCAGCGCAGAATGAAGTATCTGCTGTTATGCGCAGTATGGGAAAAACTGGGGATGTAAATGTAGGCGGCGTAACTATTCACATCAACCAGCCAAATGCTTCTCCGCAGGAAATTCAGCGCCGAGTGACTGCAGGTATTGCTGACGCACAGAACAAACGCATTCAGCGCACACAGCAAGAATTTAACCAATCAGCCTGGGCAGTGGGCGGGAGTTACTGACATGACTGTAATAGCCGCCACCACGATGAGTGGAGCCTACCGCCCTCCCCAATGGTCGACGGCTTCTGCAATGGTGTCAATAACAGTGCCTAATGCAGGCGCATTGGCGGGTTTAAGTACTGATACAGGACCCATTACGTATGTATTCGACGCGGTGTTAGAGATAGATCATGAGCAGCGCGTAGAAAAAACGCACCATCCAGTTCAAACCGGTTCTGATATTTCTAGTCATGCGTATCTTATGCCGGCTAAATGCTCTATGCTCATAGGGATGTCAGATGCAATGGATGCCTACGCCAGCTCTACGAAAGCAGCTTCTACTATTCCGTACAAGTACCCTAACTACACGGCTTGGACAGGAAGCACTTCAAAGAGCGTTAGTGCATATCAGACTATGCTGTCATTACTGAAAGCTCGGCAGCCTCTTACCGTCACCACGCGCATGCAAACATACACTAACATGATTTTGGCGTCTCTAGCTCCACACGAAGATTCTAAGACCATTACTGGATTACGCGCACGTATTGAGTTTGAGCAAATTTTTACAGCATCAACTACCACAACATCAGTAAGCACGCGTTCTGACGTTACTACACAGACGGGAGTAGGCGCTGTCAGTGCCACCACCGTGCCAGCCTCTACAAAGAAACAGTTTTTGCAGTCATCTACCACACTTACGTCGTCAGGCGAAACATCGCCTACCAGCCATACATACGCATGCGGCGGCAGTTATTCTAGCGATTGTCATGGTGGTTCATAATGAGCGACCAGCTGGTTCCCTTATCTAACGCTGATGGCCAGACTTTCAGTGTATCACTAACCGTAAATTCGTCTGTCTTGACGCTTAATCTAGGGGTTAGCTACAACGTCATGGCAGGTTACTGGGACATGAGTATTTCAGATGTTAATGGAAATTTATTGGTAGCATCTGTTCCTCTTGTAACGGGGTGGTATCCTGCGGCTAATTTACTGACACAATATCAGTATCTTCAAATTGGTAACGCTTACTTGCTGAACACTAGCGAGTCTTCTGAAGACTACCCAGGGCCCAGTAACTTGAGCCAATTCACTCTTTTGTGGGGCGATAATGTCTGACAGTCCTCTGTGGGGGCAGGCTTGGAATTTAGTAATTACGAGCGCCACATCTAATGGATCGCGACAGACTACCATTGAGTATAAGACGTGGGGATCTGAGGCACTAAAAATTACGTTCGACGTTCTTCAGGCGTTTAACACATCGCCTTTGTGGTACGCTGATATTACCATATACAATTTGAATGATGAATCTATACAAGACCTTCTGAAAAATGCTACCTGGGCCACTCTTAGTGCCGGTTTTATGAGTGACTTTAACAATGGCGCCAACCCCGTAATTTGGGATGGTCCTGTCTTCCAAGTGTTATTTACGAGAGAAAATGTAGTTGATCAGAAACTGACTTTACACTGCATAGCTAACCCTTTAGTCATGGACTCTATTGTCAGCTTTGCCACGGGTCCGTATTCCAGCCAGACTGACTTAGTGGCTAAGATGGCCGCCCAGATAAGTTTGCCGCCTATCACAAACCAACAGGGAACTCTAGGCGCACTGGCAGAAAAGCGTATGAGTGCTACGCAATATCCGCGCGGCAACACGGTATTTGGCAAAGTTAGTAAGTATCTATCTCAGATCGCCGATAGTAATTTTATGCAGACTTGGAATGATGGCAAGCAGGCCTATATTTCTGAGATGTCTAACACTGACACTACGCCAAATTTAGTGTACAGTCCGCCATTCCCGCCAGGCTACACGGCACAATTTTTAGACTTACCTTCTGGAACAAAGCAGACTCTAGTAGGGACACCTAAGCAGACACAGCAGGGAATTGTGTTTACAGTATTACTAGATCCTAGCCTGAAAGTGCAGCGTCCTCCGTTGGTAGTGCAACTGGCTAAGACTCAGGTAACACAGATGCAGCGCACTCCTTTAGTGGGCGAGGATGCTGCCACTACGTTACCTGCGGATTTGAAATTCTTCGTCGGTCAGGTTCGACATATAGGCGACAGTCGCGGTAATGATTGGCTAACTGAGGTCACGGGATTCAGTACGCTCTATGCTGACACTTTTATCAACCAGTATACATAGGAGCACCGCCAAATGTCATCTTCTCCCGGCCCAGTTCCTGACTTATCTCTAACCCCCAGCCAAGTGTTATGCTCAGAATCTGCTCAGTGGCGGCAGATAGTCCGCCAAGCCCTTACCGACACGCGTTGCGCCACACCTGCATTCCTGACCGAGGACTTAGACGTCGCTACCCAGACTGTCACCGTTCAGATAGCTATTCAAGAGCGCGTGCGGGTTACTAGCAAGCTGCCAGGGGCGGCTTGGATGGACATACCTCCCATCATTAAGGTGCCCATCATACTCCCGCGCGGCGGGGGTTATGGGTTAACGCTACCACTTAAAAAAGGCGACGAAGGTCTTCTGATTTTTTGTGATACGTGCTTTGATCTTTGGTGGAAGAATGGGCAGACGAACGCGCCTAAAGCCTCTAACGCAGATTCTCCATCTGGCACTCAAAAGCAGTTAGAGGTAAGGCGGCACTACCTACACGACTGTGGGTTTTGCCCCGGTATGTGGAGCCAGCCTAATGTCCTCAGTAATTACTCTACTACTTCTATGCAGTTGCGCAGTGATGACGGTACTACTATCGTTGACATAGCTAAAACCGGCGTCACAGTCACATCTCCTAAAGCCGTAGTCCACGCTACGGGGAACGTAGAAGTGACGGCTGCCGAAGCCACCGTCACTACGACGGGAGATGTAGACGTCACGGCCTCCGGCAATGTCAATGTCGCAGGTTCTAGGGTGGTACTGGGGCCTGCGACTACTATAGACAGTCGAGTGTTTCTAGACCACACCCACTCAGGAGTTACTACAGGCGGCGGAGTCAGTGGGAAGGTGGTTTGATGTCGTACATTACGTACCTGCTTTTAGACGCTGATAATGATCCAGTGTTTGACCCCGGCGCAGCTTTGTCAGATCAAGCTGCTGTACGCCAAGCCATTCTTACTCGCCTGAAGCTATTTTTAGGCGAGTGGTGGGAAGACCTTACTATTGGCCTTCCTGTGTTTCAGTCTATGCTTGGCAAGTTGGCTTCTAAGAGTTGCCAAGCTGCAATACAGGCGGCCATTCAAACTTGCGTCTTAGGCACGCCCTACGTCACTGGGATTAGTAATCTGTCCACTGACTTTTCAGACGGAAAGTTCACATTCACAGCTACGGCACAGACGGCTTTTGGGTCCGTCACGGTAGATTCGTCTTTGCCAGGTAACTCGGCGAGTCTGGGGAGCTAGAACACATGACTGCACCAGCCTACGCGGCCCCTTCAGTGGGTTCTGCAGGATTGACCGTTCCTACTTACGCCAGCATTTTGGCTGACAATGTGCAGGCATACCTTAACATCTACGGAAGCAATCAGTACGTAGAGTCTGATTCAGCCATATATCAGCTACTGTCTGTTATCTCTCTAAAGAACGCCGACGTTTGTTCTGGGCTGCAGTTGGCTTACAATCAGTCGTCTCCTACCACAGCTGTAGGAACAGGGTTGGACAGGGCAGCTAAACTGAATGGTCTAACGCGTGATGTGTACACTTACTCTACGGCAGTTGTAACTTGTGCAGGAACAGCCGGTGTTCCTCTGGTCAACGCTGTGGCGCAGGACACCAACGGGTATTTATGGAGTCTGGGAGAAGTGACTATTCCGGGAAGTGTCGTGGCCACGTGCACTACGCCCGGTGCTATCTCTGCAGAACCAGGAACTATAAACATTATTTCTACGCCTGTTAATGGTTGGGCTAGTGTCACAAATAGCGCGGCGGCTACAGTAGGTGCCGCCGTAGAATCTGACTCAGCCCTTCGGTCTCGCCAAGCTATCTCAGTGTCTCTGCCAGCCTTAACGCCCATGGCCACTACAGTGGCAGTTGTATTATCTACCGCAGGCGTGACGCGCGTAGCACCAGGCTACCCCACACCCGGTGGGCCTGGTACATCTATTGAGAATCCTACTGGGTCAGTTGATAGTTGGGGCAATCCGGCGCATTCTATCTCCATCGTAGTGGAGGGTGGTTCAGACTTAACTGTAGCTACAGCTATTTACAGCAGGAAGACTATTGGGTGTCTCACGAACGGCACGACTTCAGTGCTAGTAGACGATCCCAACGTGATGGGGATGCAGGAGACGATAAGTTTCTACAGGCCGTCTTACGTGCCTATCTATGTTAGCGTGTCTCTGCACGGATACTCAGGGGCTCTTACTTCTTCGGTTCAGACCGCAGTTCAGACGGCAATTACTAATTATCTGAATGAATTAGCCATCGGTGAAACAGTTTCAATTTCAGCCGTCAGCTACATGGCTATGTCTGTGAATGCTAATCTGCCCGCGCCTACGTTTGGCGTTCAGGCTTTGACCGTTGGCACATCGAGTTCTCCTACAGGAGTCGTCGATGTTCCGATGCCTACGTTCTATAGCGCCGCAACAGGTCTGCCGGCTAACGTAATTGTAACGGTGGTGTAGCTTATGCCGAACAATCCATTCTACGGCACTCAGGGGTATGGGCGCGGCGGCTATGGCAACTCCCCCATAGAAACTTTGCCATTAGGCTACTACCAAAATTTAGTGACTTCTCAGTACATCAACTCCCCTAAGTTCAGTAAGTTAATGTACGTTCTTTTGAAGAAATTTGATGATGTATCGCAGTGCCTAGTTAAGCTGGACACCGCACTAGATCTTGACAGCGCAGAGGGAAACCAACTAGACGTGTTGGGTACTTGCGTAGGCGCTGTGAGAATGCTGCCGTTTCAGCCTAGCTTTGATGTAAGTCCTGTATTGGACGACACGACTTACAGAACTTATATCAAAGCTAAGATAGCGCAGAACCAATGGGATGGAACCATAGGAAGTCTGTATGCTATATGGATCAGCCTATTTCCGAGGGCGCGCATCATCATAGCTGATAATCAAAATATGACGGCGACACTGCGTATTAAGGGCGTGCCGTCTAGTATTTTGATTGATATGATATGCGGCTTTGCCGTAAATGGTGCTACTACTGGAGTAGTGCAGAACGGTTTAATCGTGCCGCGTCCAGAAGGCGTGGAGTACAACTTTGCTTTAGGCGCACTTCCGGCCTTTGGGTTTGATCTAAACGACGCATTCATCGCTGGGTTCGACATCGGTAAATGGCAGTAGAAAGGATTCTAAATGCCAGGCACTACGAATTTTCTTCAGTTTAATCCTATGCAGGCTAATCAAGAAACTGACGCGGAATACGTATCTGACTCCACTAGGACAGATGGCGCAGGCGTAGGCGCTATCTTTCCTTCCATGTCTGCAAATAAGACTCTGTATCAAGTTACTACGATGACAGCGGCTCTAGGTCAGATGCTGGCTAACAAGGGCTTTAGCGTGTCAGATGCTAGCTACTCCGCGCTAGTAGCTCAACTAGCTAACATCCTAACTACGGCTGATCAGCAAGGTGGCCTTCAGAACTTAGCGTGGAGCAGTGTTATGACGCTCAACGCTGCGGCTTTCAGTGCCTTCGCAATTCCTCTACAAGGCCCTACTGCGCTAGCATTAGACGGCGTAGTCGCGGGCAGATTATATACCATGTTATATATTCAGAATGGCTCCGGAGGATGGGGCATAACATTTGGAAGCGGATTTGGGCCTACCGCGTCTCAGCCGACTTCTACGGCAGGAAGTCTTAGCGCGCAGATTTTTCTAGCGGATGCTGCACTAACGCTACGGCCAGTAGCGCCGCTGTTTCCTCCTGCAGGTGGTGGCCCCCTTCAAACATTGTCTCACGTTGTGTCAGGGACGATACCAGCAGGCGCGTCTTCATCTGATCAGAGTGTGTCACTTTCATTAGCGTCTATCAACACGCCCCTGACGTGTAACTGGGTATCTACATCCTCAGGTATTCCCTGGGAAGGATTAACCTTGTCATATGGATATAATGCTGATGATTCACTTGTGCATTACGTGCTGCACAATCCCACGAGTTTTGACATTACGCTCACGGGATGCTACCTACTGTTTGCAGTATTATAATCAGATTCGTTAGGGCGTTGATGACTGCAGATCTGGCGCTGTGTATAACATAGCAACTGAAGTTCACCCAGATTTACGGCAGCATATTTTGACTGGATTGCAATGGGGTATTAAGATGGCTAGTGAGACAACCACTCCGAACATTGGGCTGCAAATAGCAGCATTCAACCAACCTAATTGGCAAGTTCCTACTAACTACAACTGGAATTTATTAGACCTTATTTTTGGCGGTCTTATCACAGTCCCAGCTTTATCCGTAGAAAGTTTCACTATAGCGGATATTGGAACAGTTCTAGCAAACTCGTTTGTCAATGAGGAACCGTCCGGTAGTTTTCCCGGTAACGTCTACACGCTTAGTTACGTTCCTACGTTACTCCTTGCTTTTTGCTGGAACGGCGATGTGCAACGTAGAGGAATTGACTACACCATTTTAGGCGCTGTTGTAACTCTCAACTTTGCCACTAGCCTGGGGGATAATGTTTATGCGCTCTACTTTCGTTAGTTTCATAATTCTGTTTTCGCTAGTAAGTGCGGGTGTCGCACAGCAAAAAATAAACCCAGTCGCGCAAATTAACTGGCCTTTAATTGTAGGCAGTGGCGCTCCTACTATCGCCTGCTCTTCCATTTACTATGGAATGCCTTACCAGAATACTGCCGTTACGCCAAACACACGGTATAACTGCGGACCAAACGGATGGGAGCAAGAGGGGACTGGCATTTCAGGCACGCCCGGCTATGTCCCGGTGTTCACCGGCACAAATACGTTGGGAAACTCCACGATCACGAGCGGCCTGTCTGTAACCGGAGAAACAGACATTTATTCGACGCCGAACTTCACGACCACAGCCACCTCTGCAAGCTGCGATGGGACAAATTGCACGGTCATCGTCGCCAATTCGGCTGTAGCCAACCAAGAGATGATCATTGGCGACGGGTTTGCTGATTCTTGCTTGTCCAACTCCGGACACGTGTATCTTACGTCAGCTACCAGTACGCAGATTGTGTTCCCAGAGTCGGATACAAGCTGCTCAGGAGCAACCACAGGCGGCAGCGGTGGCAAAGTCAGCATTTTGCCAACGATCAGCGTAACCCCAACTGATATTCATCTACAGGTCCCAGGTTTTGGAACTTGGTACAACCAGACGGCCACGGACGCTACCTACGACATCGGACCTGGCGGTTTGAGATTTGGAGGAACGGGAGATTCCAACAACAGGAACACTGTGGCGTTCGACCAGAGCTATGGCCAAGTGCAGTTTAATAATTCGACACTAAATGGTGCGGTCCCTGTCGTGGTTACTGGCAACACCGGCACATGTGGAACCGCGCCCCCCGATATGGGATCAACTCTAAATTGCGGATTCCAAGTTGATGGGGGAGCGCTAATAACAGGTGGCTTAGTAGTTAATAGCGGTTTTTTGGTCACGGCTCCCGCTTATGTTTATGCTCCTATTTACACCATGTCAGGCCTTAATCTCTATCCGTCTGGGGGATCGAGCACAACCGCATGGACGACTGACGGTGGAATGGCTTCTCTGTTTACCAACCCCATGACCACCCTCGGCGACACGATCTATGGCGGTGCAAGCGGAGCAGCCACACGTCTGGCGGGCAACACGACAACCACCAAAAAGTTCCTCTCGCAAACTGGGGATGGAACAAATAGCGCGGCTCCGGTGTGGGGCGCTTTGGTAGCGGCTGATATTCCGTCCCTATCCGGTAGTTACCTGCCCCTGACGGGTGGCACACTGACCGGCGCACTCAACGGCACCAGCGCATCGTTCTCAGGCACCATCGCAGCCCCCACTACATACTTCAAATCCCCTGTTGCCCAACTTCTGGCTTTTAATATATCGGCCTGCACTGGTTCCGTCGCTATCGATACAAACGCATTAAATGCGGCTATTAGTGCTGCTCATGGCGGATGGATTATTCTTCCGCCAAACTCTATATGCCAAGTGTCAAGTTTGACCGTTACGGATGGAAATAGTTTCTACCTAGACCTGAATGGTTCGACCCTTCAATTGACAGGTACGGGAGGAGGCGCGTGTAGCTCTGGCGTGAACGGTTATCTGCAATTCACCCAATTCATAACTCAACGTTCTTCGCAGGTAATGATAACGAACGGAAGTATAAGCGTTCCTACGACTAACTCATCTTGTGCGATCAATTTATCAAATAGCTCACAGTGGGCACAAGGTTTGTGGATTTCGCATGTGTATTTCACAGGGCCAAACGACACAACATCCACCGGAATTTGGATGGGTTTTGGTGGGTTTTTGTATATCACAGATTCTATCATTAACTACTTCGCTCATCCAGTCAATCTAGTCGGGTCACAGACCAATGTCGTCGATATTGAACGTGTAGAGGCGAACTCGTCGGTTGTCGGTCAAAACTACATATTCCAGATTGCTAACCCAGAAGCAGTGACGTTCAAGAACAATACATGCGAAGGGTCTCCGTGCCTATCCATTACTGCGGGTGAATCTATCGACGTAGAAGCTAACTGGGCAGGAGACGGATCACCATCTGCAAGTACGCCTTGGTTCTCAATTACCAGCAATTCGGCTACGGTAAAAGATAACTGGATCAGTCCAAATACAGCCTACACTGGAACTGGAATTGCTGTCTATAGTCCAGGCTCTTCTCCTGACAACCAGGCAGAAGTTTCTGAAAACTGGCTCTGGGGTCTTGCTAATCCCATCATCAACACTGCGACAGGAACGTATATTCACAATAATAATATCCAAACCAGCACCAACGGCATTCAACTCAACGGAATGGGAGAAATCGTTACTGGAAATCGTGTATCGGCCACAAGCGGGAACGGTATAACGATGAACGGGGCGGCAGGCTGGGTATATATGCCGCAGCATGTTGCCAATAATATTCTTTATGATGCTGGCGTTCACTGCACAGGTATTGGAGGAAATTATATCGAGCAAATTTCCTCGTTCATTGATTCCACGTGTACGGCGGGAGCGATGAATAATATCATCGTAGAAACAGATTCGGGCTCAATTATAAGCCCAGCAATGACGACGAAATCGATTACCCTCAGCGGAGATAGTACATTCACAAAAAACCCACGGGCATTTATAACAATGTCAACCGGCATGTTATCCCCTCTTGCCAACGCAAACTATTCCCCGGTAGGGATAGTGCAGAGTGGGACGATAGAGAACATCGTAGGGTCCGCAGCTTCATTCACCTGCACAGTAAGTCCTGTCGTAACACTTTATGACTGTGGGACTACTGCGGGATCGTGTAGTAGCCCAACCTTGCTTGGGAGCGTAACAATCACTGGCGCAACCTTCAATGTGGGCACGATAAGCAATGCAACTCTGACAGCAGGTCATTATCTTGTTTGGAGTATCCCGACAGGAGCATGCACGACGGCAAATCTAAGCGCAAGCGCAGAGTATCGTACGAACTAGGCAAGCGGATCACAGATGCAAAGAGCGTCATGGTAATCGACAAGGACATCGCGGACACCAACGAGCGGGTAGCCTCCCTAGAGCAGTGGGTTGCCTGTCACGAAGACCGCCATGTCCGCGATTCCGAAGCATCTGCCACGGCAATAGCGTTGGCTGTGAAAAACGAGATTGCGCTGTCGGCTGCATCGGCAAACCCGATAGGGGCCATGGTAAAGTATGTTGCGGGTTTGGTTGCGTTGATTTTGGTGGCGTTGCTGACATGGTTGTTGAAGGCGCGGTAAAATTATGAGCACGAAGGGCTGTAGATGACAGAATCAGCGGAGCAGTGGGCAATCGAAGCACGAGCGACAGCGGCGGGCAGAATGGACAGGATGGAAAAGTCCATAGACGACTTTCGCATAGAGCAGGTATCCCAGGGAAAGACTCTTGCGCAGATCGTCGCCAATACATCGCCACTACCAGAGTTGCATCGCAGGATACGCGAAACTGAGATGGCAGTCAGCAAGGTCTGGACTGTACTTGAAGTAACGTGGGCCATCGTCGCGGCGCTTCTAGGAGCGACGTGGGTGTGGAAACATTGAAAAAGGAGAACTATGGAATTTAAACTTGGTAAGCTCGAACCAAAGCATATCGTCAGTACGCCAGCATTCGGCGACTATCTCGACAAGGCGACCACGTGGCCGTCAGTCAAAGCGCAGGGTTGGGAATACGCGCCCGACTTGGGGCCGATGGAAATGCTTGGGAACGATCAGTACGGAGATTGCGCCGAGGCCGGTGCAATGCACCTAATTCAGGCCCAGACGGCCAATGCCGGTAGGCCACTACACGGCACACTAGCGCAGACGCTCGATCTGTACAGCGAAGTGACGGGATTCAAGCAGAACGACCCCGACAGCGATCAGGGGACTTGCTTGCTGGACCTGCTGCGCTACTGGAAATCGACGGGCATCACTGTCACGAACGCGCAGGGACAGCCAGTAGTTCACAAGATTTTAGGCTGGGCCTCTCTGGACCTAAGCTCTATCGCGCAAGTGCGCTATGCCAATTTCCTCTTCGGTGGTACGTACCTCGGTATCCAGTGTCCGCAGAGCGCTGAGGATGATACAAGCAACTGGACAGATGTTCCCAACTCGCCAGTTATCGGCGGTCACTGCATTACTGGCGTCGGCCAGGGGGCGGCGGGTGGACACATCATCTCGTGGGGATTGTCGATTCCGTTCTCGTGGGCATTCTTCCTTCGCCGCGCAGACGAGGGGTATGTGGTTGTCAGTCCCGAGTGGGTCAACGCACAAGGGAAGTCTCCCAGCGGACTTGACTTGAACGGCCTGCTGGCTGCGCTGAAGGTGCTCTAATGGAAGTATCCCAAAAACTTATTGACTTCACCAGGACGTCTGAAGGATTCCGTGCAAAGCCGTATATGGACAACGGCAGCTTGGCAATCGGCTATGGACACCATGGACCGGATGTCAAGCCTGGGCTGGTCTGGGACGAGGCACAAGCGGACATGGCTCAGCGAGCGGACTTTGCGGAATTTGGCCGACAGATTGCGGGTCTGGTCAAGGTTCCACTGACACAAGGACAGTTCGATGCGCTGGTGGATTTCGTCTATAATCTTGGCAGCGAGCGCTTGAAGGGTTCGACACTGCTCACGCTGCTCAATCAACGCGCTTACGCCGGGGCTGGTCAGCAGTTCTTGCGGTGGGATAATAATAATGGAAAGCCTGATGCTAATTTGCTTGCACGGCGTCGGCAGGAACTTCAACTGTTCTGGAACTCATAAGGAGCGCATCGTGACAAATTGGAAGACAAGTACGAACGGAATCTTGGCAGCTATTATTGGAGCGGCGGGCCCTCTCACCGCTTATCTCGCAACTGTCAGTAATCCCAAGGCTGCAACGGAGGCGGGCGTAGTCACGCTGATTGCATCTATTGCCCGCGTCTGGATTGGCCTCTTGCAGACAGACTCCATCACCGCGAAGCCTCCTGTGGACGACGCGAACGCGCTCGGCCTCAACAAGTAACCCGCGCACAACGAAGGGAAGCTATGAAGTGTTATCCGCTCGTCTGCTCGGGGAAATTCACTGAGAACATCAACGGGGCCGATATGACCGCTGACAGGTAGCTATACTGGGTTTATATTCTAGTATTGAGTTTGCTAACGATGCTCTTCGTGATTTAGCTAATACCAAATACCCTGATGGATGGGGAGTATCGGTTACCTACGTAGGAGACAGAGCGGATACAGATACGGATCCAAAATTCTGAACATTTACAGGTAACCCGCCGCAAGACGGCGCACACGAAAGGAACATATGAACACAATTGACCGCTTCACAGAAAAGATGAAAGTGCTGACGATGGCATCGCTGATGATTGTCGCCACGATGTTTGCTCCTGCAACCGCTCTTACCATGACCGGCTGCACGGTTACGACAACGCAGATTGCCAACGACGCAACCGCTGTCGCCAAAGTTGCTCTCCAGATCGCCACGGCTTCCGCAGACCTCTATCCGGCCATCTCGGCCAAGATCACCCTGGCAGCAAACGACGTGTCCAGCGTAGCCAGTGCTCTGCTGGCAGGCACGACTACCGAGGCCCGCTTGATTGCCGTGCTTCAGACGCTCGACACGATCCTGTCGGCCATCCCAACGACAGTAACGCAGACGATTGCGGAGTTCCTGCCTATTGCCATTGCCGGTATTGAGGCCATCTACTCCTATGTTGAAACCACTTCGGCATCACTCGCGAAGGGCGCTCTACGTTCCACCAGCAGCCCGTGGTCGGGGAAGGCCAACATCAAGCATCGCTTTGGACGGTCGCGCGAGGGTGATTTCAGGGCGGCTTGGAACGAGGCTGTGAAGAAGAACCCTAGCGCCGGATTCGCCAGGGTGTAACCAACTATATCGAATTTCAAATAGGGCCGCTTATCATCAGTGGCCCTATTTTTAGAGGTTAATCATGGCACTATGCAAAGAGCAATTATTTGAAAACATCACTCCTGTTATTTATGATTCCCTAGCAGAGAAGGTTAAAGAAGAAACAGGAGTCGTTATTTCTGGCTTACAAGGTGAAGCGTCAGCGCAAGGCTACACTATTGCGTACAGGTTTGACCCTGGTACTGACATTCTGTCGCTTCAGTGCACAGATGCGCCTCGCCCTGAGCGCTGGTTCCCCTCAAAGATTGAGGCCGCTATCGCTAAGATGGTTCAAGACAGCCTTCCTACTAAGTAAAACAGCCCTTCAGGTTTCGGCCTGGAGGGCTGTTTCTATGCCTTCTTTTGCTGCTGAATCTCAATGTACTTGTCCAAGTAATGCCGGGCCTTGATTAAGTCCTCTACGCCGTTCTTGTCCCTCCATCTAAATACGTACTTTGTGATGTTCCCCTGGAAGTAGTCCAGATTGAAAATATCTACCACATCCCAGTGTTGCAGATCAGGCCGCCCATGTGCGCTATAGTGAGATCCGCCCACCTGGCGCGCGTTAGCCGATTCAATTACGCTGGGCGTTTGCAACAAAGCAGCCAGAGCCTGACTACGTTCTGCTTTCTTTGATTTGCGCGTATACGTCGAACTGCGGTCCGCGGATGCCATTGCTTTCCTCCCATATTTCTGCTATGGCGCTAATCACGCCAAGTTCGTGCTCTGTGTACGGCGCGAATACCAAACCGTCGTTCACGCGCTGATTCCACTTGTAGTAAATCGGGCTCACCGTGCGATTACCCAGAGCGGCCTCACGGCAACAATGCAGCATACCGTCTAGAGCATCCGCCATCTTCAGCAGACGCAGCTCATATTTGCTCAGGTAAGGCTGGAAGCTCAGCTCGTAATGGGCGAGCACGTCGTTCTCAGCCTTCTCCAGGGCCTCAGCAGTACCGCTGGCCCATTTAGCTGGGGCAGGCGTGTCACCTACGTACTGCTCCCCCAGATCGTGCGTAAGCGCGGCTAAGAGTAGAGTAGCTGAAGGACCGGGCGCTGAACTGAGCAAGCAGCAGAGCATCGCTACACCCCAGCTATGCTCAGCGTCAGTGTTCACGGTCACTCCCGGGCGCACGTGGAAGCGCTGCACCGCGCCGCCCTCCTGAATGAATTGCAGTTTGTCTTTGATAGTAGGTGTCATTTCTTCCTCCTGTCTACCCACTCTTGGCACGCGCGCTGCCAGTCCGGCGCATCGATGCCGTCCAGGCAAACATTCATGCTGAATTCGTCATGCTGCTTGCGGTAATACCAGGCCAGGAACATCGGCACTGCGACGTCAGCCATAAAGCGGGTCTTCAAAGTAGGAATTTCCAATTCCAAAGCGCCTGGCTCCGCACTCCCATGGCTCGGTATTACATTAGACTCATGGCGTATCAACGCGCGCGCCCAAGGCATGAACAGTGCCAAGTCATCATCGAAGCCAGGCTCTAAGGCCGGGCCGGTATCAGGCAACTTGCCCAGTGTGTCGCTTTCTTGAGCAATTTGTTTCAGCTTCTCACGGCTGAACTTATCTAGGTAGCAATGAAAGTTATTTGAGAACTGACGGTAGACACCTGCTAGAATTCCCACTCTCATCGCAAGATATTCTTGTAAGAAACTGAAGTGGACGGCGTTCGCGCCGTAGCAGCCCCAGATAATGTCGTTGCTGCGGTTAGTCACCGTGATGTTGAGGCGGCCCCCGCGCGCGTCTACGTAGATCTGCGTGTTACAAGGGACATCTTTTCCGCCGTTAATAGCCACTATCATATCAGCGCTACTGTTCCTGCACCACTTGAGCCACTGAGGAAGTGCAGGATTATCTGCCGCATTCCACATGCCTAGCACGCAGCGCCTAGACTCAGAATTGGTCTTCAATTCTTCGATCACCGCATCTATCTGATCGTACCCGAAGAAAGACCGCAGGCGCCAGCCGTAAGCACCCCAGCTAGTTTTTCCGTCGTCAGAATAGTTCAGCATATTCTTGGCAAAGTAACTGGTGAACTCGACGTCATTACTTCCAGACAAAATCCAAAGCGCCTCCATCACGTGGAAGAAAGGATTTGCGTCTCGTGTAGGACTGTAGAGCACGCGGCTACGCGGGTTAGTGTACTCCGTGCAGACCGGCTCGGGCGCAACCAGTACGCGCCCATTGCGGCTAGTTTCTTCCACTCCGCACTGAAGTAGGTGCATGATACCGTGATACAAGGCATCATTTACGTCGTCTGTTTTGAAACTATACATTCTTACTTCCTCCCGTCAACCTTTTAATCGCCTCGTCTGAATCCATAGAGTCGACTAGGTCTTGAATGTGCTCACGTTTCTCTTCTTCCTTCTTTGCGGTTAACTCTTCCACCTTTCGGTAATAAACTAGTACCGCGCGACCGGCGTCCGTAGTTTCAGGATCTACACGTACGTACAGAGATACCTCTCGGCCTTTTCGGTCTACAAATACAGCATGCCCTGACGGTTTGACTGTCACAGTAAAGTGTGCCTTTACGAGACGGTTAACAGTGGCTAGGTCAAAGGCCCCGCCGAAACAGCCTCCTTCTACCTTACTACCATTGCCCCACAGACGGGTGTGGTATCCTATGTCACTAGCCACTACTTCCTCCATATCTTGTCATCAAACGCATTTTTGAAGCAGGGCCATTCCCTGCTCATCATTATAACCTCTCCGGTGGTGCGGTAGTGATTCTGCTTTTCAACGCACATACCAGGATCATTCGGAGTATCTTCCAGGCGCAGGTAAGCGGGTAAGCACGCCTTCCTCGCTTCCCAAAACACAGAGTAGTCCTCGTTGGGGAGGGCTTTCTCGGCAAGCTGGAGTCTACGATGTAACATATCCAAATATACTCCAGGATACCTACGAGATTTTCTGTGCCAACTTTTAAAAGTGCAGAAAGTGCTCTCGAGAGTAAAGAAAGATACGTCCTTGAAGAAGGGCTCACCTTTGAATCGCTTCTTAGACTCGGCCAGCAGGGTCGTGCCTTCTTCCTTCAGCCATTCTATCTGGCCCGGCGCGTACTTTCCATCAAAGTCGTAATCCTTTCTCCAGTCTAGGTCGTCCCTGCCAAGAACCTTAGCCAGGCCGTTACGATGAGACTTGGACCCTTCTAAATCCTCCAGGAACAGCTGATCACAATCTAGCGGCAGTCCGGCGAGACGTAAATACTCCATATACGAAAAAGTGCTCAGTCTACCGAACGTAAAGAACTTAGATCGTATCTCTGCCCACAGGCTACGGAACGCCGCTCCTTCGTCCGCGCCCTTCCCCATGACTTTCCTAAAGTAATTTCCTTGGGATTTACCACACAGAGCCTTGTAGCATTTCACAGATTGAATGAAAAGGCTCTTATGATGCCGCCTGTCCGTATCCCATCCAAGGCGGGTGAACTCCTCATTAAACCACTTGTCCAGTTTATCCACGTTCAACTTAGAGAAGTCAGGGAAGCGCCGGTAAATAGACAGCGTAGTTGGCGGATGCTGTGAATTTCCATTTACAAAGCAGAACCACAGTCGCTGTTCATCTGTCATCTTGTACTTTTCAAAAAAGTACGGGAATAGAAAGTACACTCCACCGGGGTGCGCCCTGTGACGTAAGTGGAACTCATAAAATCGCAAGAACACTTCTCTGCGGTACTGCGGTTCGCGGAAGTCCATGCCCGCTTTGAGCGCCTTTACCTCTGACATGCCTTCCAATGTGCAATACCGACCCAACGAGGCACGTCCAGCTGCGGGGTAATAATTCAATCCGTCAGTCGTGGGCATAATTTACCTTTCTTCTTGCTAAGTTCGTAGGATGCTCGGCGGTTATCGGACCAGGGCTTACCTTGTCTACTTACGCTCATCGCCGCGCGAGTTGCCTCGGTATGCGCCCGCCCCAACCATCTTTTATTCCCCAGCTGAGCCTGACTTATTTTGCGGCGCGCTTCTGCAGACACAGTATGTCCTAGCGCGTTTGTGTTACCCATCTGCGCCAAGCTCATTTTCAAGCGTTCGTTTTCAGGAACTACTCGGCCTGTAAGAGCTAAGCGCATCTTTGTCCTTGTTTCTTCAGAAACTACCCGGCCTGTGTTAGCTCTACTAACTTTTTCCCGGGCTTCTGCTGAATGCGTAGAGCCAGTCTTATGGAGGCGCGTATGCTCTGTGCCTAACATGAGGCGTAAATTGCTCATAACATCACGAGCTGGGTTCATGTCTTTGTGATGAAGACACCAGCCTTCGGGCACTGTCTGTCTTCGCCACTTCCACCAGACAAGATGTGCGCGAGGAACCCAGGTTGTTCCGAAAGCCTGATGATTTACAGTTTTAACATACGCTCTACCGTCAGTCTTGTAGCGCACAGTACCTACTGGCTGCGCCTTCACTTGCCCCTCCTATAAAACGGGCGCATCGCGTCTTCTTTCGGCTCCGAGCCTATCACCCAGAACAGCTTAGGGACGCGTCCTAGCGCTTTCTTCATCAGAGCAGGGTGATCACGCATAAAAGAAAACACTTTCCCTTCATACCTAGGATGAAATTCCACCCCGTGATAATTATACGGCATAAGGTCATTATAAACGCAGTAGCCGCCCGCGCAGCACGCCCCTACTCCGCAGCCATGATTTACGTTCACATGATAGAGATCGTATGCCGCCTTACGATAGTTTCCTGCAGGCTCCCTACTAGGATCCTGCAGAAAGTGCGGCCGGAACTGGCCCGGCAAACCGGGGTCTACACGCCTCAACCGATCGTACACGTACTCTGGGTCGATAGACCCGTGAGCGCCTACGCCCATCAATACTACGCGCTTGAGATGCTTAGGGCGGTAAGCCGTAATGCCATATAGCACTGACACTACAGAATTACACGACCCAGCCGCAATAACCAAAGTTTCTACGTCGCCAGGCACGTTCTCCACCTGGTGAGCCCCCAGAGCATGGAAGGCCGATATTTCTTCATCAGTGTTCCTCTTCTCACTAAGGGTTATATTCGTCTCCAAGGGCCAGTAATCATTCTCCTTCGCCAATTTGAAGGCGTCATGTTCCAGAGTTTTTGCGTACCCGCATTTGCTCAGATGCAAAGTAGCCCCGGCCCCGCGCGCCATTTTCAGCATAGGGTACTTAGTCCAATCCGCAGAACCGCACACGGTGATGGCCGGCAAGCCGTAATGGGAAGCCACCACGGCAAGCATGAGATGCTGAGGCGAACCACTGACGGCTCCTCCGACTACGCCGTGCGCGCCGTTTTGCGCAGCCTTGCTAACGAGCCAGATCAATTGTCGCAACTTTGATCCGTTCACCCCTCCGTACCCAAGGGGAGCGAACTTGTCCTCACGCTTGAAATACCAATCGCCGATTTTCTCTACAGGAGTGAGTGCGCGTAGGTACTTCTCCCACTTCACGCGCGCCCGATCTAGACTTAGAATCTTGAAAATCGTGTCCACAATACCTCCTTAAAAATAATTTTGAAAACGTGAAATAATCCTTTACTTTTCATGAATTCACGTTATAATGATTTCAGTGCTTAGAAAGGAGCACTCAAACATGAAGACTCTCACCACTAAACAGAAAGCCGCCAAAGCCAAGAAGATGCGTGAATACCGAGCTGAGAAGAAAACCACCGCCGCCGTCGATACTATGCTGTATCTCGCAAGCCTCGCCGAGAAGGCAGGTAAATCACAGTCGACGAATGAGCCCAAGGCCGTAGCGCCCAAGGCCGTAGCGCCCAAGGCCGTAGCGCCCAAGGCCGTAGCGCCCAAGGCCGTAGCGCCCAAGGCCGTAGCGCCCAAGGCCGACGACCGCCGCATTACGCTGCTCACCAAAGTAAATCCGTACCGGCAAGGCACTACCGCTGAAGCGACGTTCGAACTTCTTCGCAAGAGCCGCACCGTAGCTGCCTTCCGCGCGGGGATCAAGGTGGCTCATGCCGGCACGGTAGACCCGAGCTACCTGACCTGGGCCACCAAGCCTCATGGTAAGCAGCCCGCATACATCGTAGTCAAGTAGAGACGTCACTGAGTTTCCACTAAGCGCCTGAGCCGTCACTCGGGCGCTTTCCATCTATACTCCTACATACCGAGCCTTCGGGCGGCCCCATCCTTGCTGCACTTTGACCATTTTCCCTAATTCGCACAGGCAATTCTGCAGATCTTGAGCGTGCATAGGAGGCATGGAGCACTTCTCCAAAAACTTGTCTACGCTGGGCTTCAATTCCATGAGCGCCGCGTACCACTCAGCTTCCTTCCATCCCTTTTCAAACTCTCTTCCGAACACCCAGTTCAGCCCACGGCGACTGCCCGTGCCGCTCGCAGCAAACGTCCGCCAGTCAGAGGCCTGTAACAACGGACCTACGTACTTAACATCTGCTATAACCTGGCCGCTCATAAAACTAGCCAGACCTCGCAGAGATGACAAACGCTCATAAAACTCTTGGATTGTGTCACCAGCGCGCGGCCTGACGTGCTTACGCTGCGCCCATGCTTCATCCAAAATATCACAGTAAAATCCTACCACGGGCGCTTTGTGTTTGTGGGTAGTCACCATGTATGCCGAATTCATCACCGTCAGGCCCTGCGCGCGCCTATCCGCAATAGTATTTTCTAAGGCTCTGCGGCGGGCAGTCCCCCATGGAGAAGGGTATCCTACGGCATGCAACGTTTCTGGCTTGTTGAAAATTCTGGCTACGTACATCGCAAACCATAGATCAGTATCTTCATGATGCGGGGCGCGCCAGTTTGTGGCTATCCACTGTGTAACTGTGTCTAGCTCCCGGTACACATTGCAGAACCGATATTGCTGCAGAATAGGATCCTTAGTCCACGGCTTGGGTTTGCCGGCCTGGCGCTTTAGGTAGATGCTGTAGCGCTCTTTGATCCAGTAAAAAAGCTCTTTAGTGCGTAGTCTGGGCATACTCCTCCAAGAACTTCACTACTTTGCGCGCCGCCGTCTCCGGCTTCAACTTGTGGTCTACATCGTACACTCTTTGGTTGGGGTTCTTCTGGTTCAGCACGCGCTGCCGAACCATGTAGACAGAACGGTGCTTGCTGGTAGTATTGGCCGGGTTCATAGGCTCTGTAACGCCGCGCGCCGCGCGCCGCTGCCGGCAGCGCTCCAAACACACTTCCAAGGGCGTGTCCATGAACGCATAGACCCAGGGCACTCCATCCTTAGTGGTCTCACTCAGAACTCCCAGGCCCTCCGTAATTCCGTACACTCCTCCGAAGAGCAGGCCTTCACACAGAACGAGGGTTTTGCGGAACTTCTTACCCGCGTACTGAGCCACCATGCTGTAACGATCTTCCTTACGGATTACCCCGTCCATACCACCGCAAGGAGAGCGGTAATCCCCCAGCACTACTACGGTATCGAACGTTCCGTGCAAAGCCTGCCCAGGCTTCACCTTAGCTCTGTATTCTTTAATCTTAGGCTTTTCAGGAGCCCAAAGAACAGGCTCGAAGTCCCATAGTTTCAGCAGCGCCCTAAACAGGCTTGACTTGCCTGACCCGGAAGTCCCGGCTAATTTGAATATCATGCGTGCTTCCTTTCCTCAGAATGAAACGCCGCAGCACCTTACTAGGAGGGCTGCGGCGCGCGTGATTTAGATGTAGCAGTCTTAGTACGCCAGCGAAACATATGCCGGCTGCTTGCCGTGCTCAACGGTGGTCCACGTCAAGTACGTTATATCGTACTTTTCCGGATCGGCCTTAGCCGCTTCACGGAACGCACCTGCCGTCTTGCTCTGCTTGAGCAGATCGAACGTGACGTAGGCCTTGCTGCCCTCGCGGTAAGGATTGGCCTTCTTCTCGGTGAGAATGGTGATCTTCGCGGTGTCCGGGATTGCGGGCTTGCGTCCTGCCGATGGTGCCTTCTCAGCTTTTTCAACCTTGGCAGCTTTGGCGGGCTTCTCGGACTTGGTGCTGGCAAACTTGCGCGACTTCGGTGTGTCTTGAACAGGTGCTTCAAACTTCTTGGACATAGTAGCAATCTCCTTGCAGTGCAGAACTGCGGTTAAGTAGCCCACGGCTACGGGCGTCACTGGAACGGATGGAACCACGGGGTTCAGCAACTGGTTGGCAGCTTTCACCAAGTCAACCTCACCTGGTACCGGCCGCAATGTTTTCAAGATCTCTGGCGGGACTACGCCCACACTTACCCTGCTACTATTATTATAAACGCAAATCGCGCCTTGCGAGTTTTCTTTTTCCAATTGCATCAAAATAATTCCCAAGCGAGGGTCTTCCAGCAGCCGCACGGAAGCAGCCGTAATGCGCGGCTCAGGCGTGCCCTCGCGTGGCGCGGCGGGCGTGAACGGCGCGGGAGCCAGCTTCACAGGTTCCGTTTGGCGCTTAATAGCGGTCTTAACCTTCTTCAATGTGTCCTCCATTTCTGAATCTTTTTCATACTCATCAGTCAACCATGCATCAACTTGGGAAAGAACAGTACCCAAGTCGTATGGCCGGGCCTTTACTCCCACGGCTAGCACGGGCGTCAGCACCCCACAGCATAGGCGGCTTCCGCCTTCATAAATTTGCGGCATCACTCCGCAGTGTAGACGATGACCGCTGACGGCGTATATCTGCAAAGATCCCTGGCTGTTACACCGTTCCAATTTCAGACTTACCAAGCCGCCAGGGTGATCTAGCAGGCGAAGGTTTCTAGCCAAGATGACGTCCAGATTTCTCAGCAACGGCTTGGGAACGGCCTCAAGTTCTACATCTAAGGCTTCGACGTAAACCTCACGGCGCACGACGTCGTCAGCCTCCCGCTGCGCCTTGTGGCCCAGCGGCTTCACCGCTGGTAGTATCGTGCCTGGCACGGCCAGGGAGGGGGCTACGCGGCGCTGCACGGCCTTGACTGCCTTCCTCGCCGCTTTGCCGGCCAGTAGCTGCGCCGCATGAGTGGCAACTAGCAGGCCTGTGCACCGCTCGGCAAAGTCAACCGCCTTAGCGGCGGCGCAACTGCCCACCGGGCCAAGGGCACTGTAGAATGCCTGCACCACGTTGGTAATGCCCGTCTCAGCCGCCTTGACGCCGCCCTTCTCGCGGTTGAAGAGCACCCTCAGCAAAGCCATACGGTCGCTGTAGTGCTTGTCACCGCGAAGATTCTGGACGTCGAACCGACCCTCGGTCACTCCTTTTAACATCTCCACGGCGCGCACGACGTTCAACGGCCTGCCCTCAGCCGCCGCGATCACACGCGCTTCTACCTGCGCGACCGCCGCGTCCTTAGCATTCGCAATAATGTCCAGAGCCTGCACGGCTGGCTCCTTCTTAGCAACTTTCTTCTCTCCAGAAGAAGCCGCGCCCTGTCGCCCGCGCGCCCGCGCCGCCTCCACTCGGACTGCCTTGGGCGTCTTCGTCTTAGCTAGCAATTCCAGCAGAGAGTCTTGAGAAGCACCGCCCGTTTGCGTGCCATCGGAGAAGCGTAGCACCCAGACGCCGTTAGTTTGAATCAGAATAGCCCGGCCATCAGCGTGGGAGTAACCGCTCGCGCCCTGCTCCGTGCGGATGAAGGAGAAACCGGCCTTCCAAAGGGCCCTGTGGACCTCGGGGGAAGCTACCGCCACACCGTCAGGTATGCCATCGATAATAGAAGGTCGTGGCGCAATATCCAGGATAGTCTGGGCGGCACCCACGCGAGCAGGATTAGCATCATCCACAATCTTCTGTGTGGCCTCGACCAAATCTATGGCCTGAGCCTTCTGGGCCTTCTCAGCAGCCCTCTTCTCACGTTTGTGCTTAGCGTCTTGCGCCCGTTTAGCAATCTTCTGGTCTTCCGTCATAGCGGTGGCGATCCTTTCTAATCGCTCCCTATCCCCATTTCTCATGCGGGCTTTAGACCGCCAACGGCTGGGTTAGGAGCCTATACTAGACTCCTAAACGTCTATGTGCATCACTAAAACCTTGCGAGCAATTTTAACGGCTTTTAAGGCGTCGTTAACAGAAACAATACGTCCGCCTGGCATGCCTCGGTACACAATGTCAAGCTGGGCCTCGGCGGTGCGAATAAACGCAAGCACAATTTTAAGAGCCGTACGAACTTCATCGCTTTCCATTTCAAAGTGCTCCTTTCTAAGCACTGAGACCATTATAAACCTGTTTTCTGCGAACGACGGAATTTATTTTCAGAAATTCCACGGCCCAATAACAACCATGTAGCCGGATGCATGCAAGTAGCCGATAAAAGCCGACAAAGCAAAGAAGCCCAGGGAGACGGAAATAAGGGCAATGGTAACACGAGGAAAACGCTCGGCAAAGTCCATATTGGAGTGGCCTTTCAATCCACATAAACCCATTTTCTGCGAACGACGGAATTTATTTTGAAAATAATTTCAGGCCCTGAGCTTTGCGCTCAGGGCCTAAAACTAGACGCTCTTATAGTAATTTCAGCATGCCAAAACACACCGTGCCCTTGGTCAATTTAGCACACTCGACAACCTGCTCTTCGGGTTCCGGTAGCCGCCAGGCGCAGAGGCCAGCAAAAATGCGGAGCTTCACGGTGAGATCCTCCTTGCAGCGGATGGACCACCCGGCCTTGATGGACTCCCCGGCCTTGATGGACCGCCCGGCCTTGATAGACGACCCGGCCTCGATGGACAGCCCGGCCTTGATGGACTCCCCGGCCTTGATGGACCGCCCGGCCTTGATAGACGACCCGGCCTCGATGGACAGCCCGGCCTTGATGGACTCCCCGGCCTTGATGGACCGCCCGGCCTCGATGGACC
>Ga0302280_1000286_pt1 | contig 43911 bp, 58 predicted proteins | sample III_Fen_E1_1_FD_198771 | JGI IMG/M metagenome (GOLD analysis project Ga0302280, IMG submission 198771) | Peat permafrost microbial communities from Stordalen Mire near Abisko, Sweden - III_Fen_E1_1 | ecosystem: Environmental > Terrestrial > Soil > Wetlands > Permafrost | place: Sweden: Abisko... | reverse complement strand
TTATCATATTTTTTGAACAATTGTAAAAATATTAATCTAAAAAAACGTACAATATGTTCAACTATCGCTGTTTAGTGTGATATTTATGCTACAAATACGCTATACATCGCTGTAAAAATAACGAGCATGTATAGTGCTCGCTATGATTTTTTTGAGCATAAAAAATTCAGCAACTTTTGAACAGAAAACGACACTTTGGTCTATTATCTTGTATGTATAGCGATTCCAGCGTGGATATGTTTTAATATTACGCATGATATGTTCGATAAGGACTAAAATGACTTCATTTTTCGAAAGACCGAGTTTTCTTGAAGATGTGAAATTGCTCGCAGGTCGTGGATTAACTGAAAATCAGATCGCTGACTACTACGAAGTGAGCATGCAGCAATGGGAAGACGTAAAATCTAAATACCCAAAAATCGGGCTCACATTCGCGCGTGGAAGAGCATTAGCGATCAGTGAAGTGGCAGGAAAACTGTTAGATCGTGCTAAAGGCGGTGATCTCAAAGCGATCATGTACTATTTGAAAACCGTGGGTAAATTTGAAGATTTACAAACTGCTGATGAAAAATTAAAAAATAAAATATACAATGGGATAACTGTAAACTTCAACGATCTCAACGATCCGAACGAAGCATCCAGACTTTACCAAAAAATCATGCAAGGAGAGCTTTTCGATGTTGACGGTTTTGGCAAGTGACGGCGTCATGCTGCCACTGGATGCACTTACGCAAAATATAACTTATTCAGGTTCTTTCGTCTCATACATTCAAGTCGTGTATGTCGGGAATACCTATCAACAGACCTTTACGAACAACGGAACGAACATAACCGTTATTTCTGGGTGGGTGAAACAATGATCTCAGCCAGCGAATTTATAAAATGGTTAGCAGTTTTTAACGTGCCGTACGGCGGTTCGCCAATTCTGCCGGGTTATCTGCCACTGACCGGCGGCACGATGACAGGAAATTTGATACTCAACGCAGACGCAACGCTAGCGTTACAAGCGGTTACATTTCAACAACTCAACGCAGTTATATCAGGGTTAAGCCCGAAAGCGCCTTGCACGCTTGCAACGACCGGAGCACTGACGGGAATATACGTCAACGGTGTGAGCGGTGTTGGCGCGACATTCACTTTTACAGCGACAGGTTCTCAGACTATCGATGGTTTTACTACGGTACTCGGATATCGAGTACTGATGAAAGATCAAGCAGGTGCGAATCAGCTGCAAAACGGCATCTATACAGTGTCTACCCTCGGCGGGACGGGAATACAAGAAGTATGGACACGCGCGATAGACTATAACACCAGCGCAGAAATGGCTGCAGGAACATACACGATCATAGAGTCGGGTACACTCAATGCAGGCACGATGTGGTATCAGACGACAACCGGTACGATAGTTGTCGGAACTTCCCCAATCCTATTCACACGCGCAAATTATTTCATGGCCGGGAACGGAATCGGAATCACAGGTAATGTTTTATCTGCTGTGATCAACACAACAAATCTAAAATTTACAGCAGCGGCGATTAACACGATACAAGATATTGCGACTACTTCGTCGCCCCAGTTCGCAGGATTAGAATTAGGCGGTTCGTCAAGCGGTTTGATATCGATACTTCCGCAAGCGACAGCAGGCACTTATAATTTTAATTTACCGGTAACGGCGGGGGTAGCCGGATATTTACTAGCTTCAGGTGGTGGATCAGCCGCGCCGATGACGTGGACTGCGATACCCCTCGTCTCGTCTATCGGCGGAACGGGATTTAGCACATACACAGACGGGCAGATACTCGTCGGTCAAACTTCATCGACAAATCTAATCAAAGGGTCAATAGGCGCGGGGACGGGAATAGGTGTATCGTTCAACCCTTCAACGGGCGCATTTACGATTTCAAATACTGGTACGATTGGCGGCATAACGGCAGTTTCAGGTACTGCAAATCAAGTATCGGTTTCGACGACTTCGGGCGTTGCTACGGTAAGTCTCCCTGCGAATGTTTATATAACGAATAGCCTGTTAGTCGGTGGTAGTTCAATACTTACCTACATTGGATTACAAGTAATTTCGACGATTAGTAGCGCGGCAGGAACCATCGCACTCGGACTTGATGTAGAACCTATTTTTAATTGCAATTCCGTTACGTATGTTGCGGGGCAATACACTGCTATTCGTCTTTCGCCTCCGAGCGGACAAACATATACAACAGCGTACGGTCATTGGATAGATTCCGGATCACTCGCCGGATCTGGAAGTATAACCACTTCGTACGGTCTATATTGCTCGATTCAAACGGCGGGTACCACTCGTTATACCGCTTATTTTCAACAAGGCGGTGTCGACATCGCAACGACTGCTAAACCCACGCCGAATTATTCTTTAAACGTCGGCGTACAAACCGCACGTTACGCAAATATAGTATTGTCCGGCAATTCGATGGATGCGAATTCTTCGACAGATGGTATTGCGTTAATGATGGCGCACAACGCTACCGGTAATCGTCAATTAGCGATTGTAGATTCTACTCAAACCGGAAGCAGTAGCACCAACGGAATGATAAGGATACAACCGAATTCGGGGATCATAGATTACATTTCGACAGATTTAGGAACTCCTAAAAAAATCACAATAGGATATACAGCAGGCGTTTATATCCCGGGTGTTTTAGGTATTAACACGGGTTTACCTGATGCGAATTCTTTCTTAGATGTGAATGGAAATATTAATAGCACTGGATTTTCAGTAGGCGGAACAGGTTCAAATGCGTATCTAATATTTGAAGTTTTTGGCCGGGACAATCTCGAGATGTTTTGGGATTGTTATTATAACGGCACGAGTATCATAAGCAATTCTTCGAATGGTAATTTTAGATTTGCAAAAACGTCTAATCTTTTTGAGATAGATTATTCATCTACAACGGCTGGAAGCGCTATAAGTTTTTTAACAGGAATAACTTTAAATACAAGCGGCAACGTGGGTATAGGTGATCCCTCACCTGCGACAAGTCTTTCTGTACCTGGAAATTTTCAAGTCGGTTTTGCAAGCGGAACTGTTACATCGGCCAACGGAGGCGCGGTATCAGGTAAATTTGGTGTCGGTCTAAGTGCTCCTTCGGCTAAATTCCATGTGTTTGATGCGTCATCTGTACCAAGCGGGGAAATCGGGTCTATTCTTCTAAGCGGTACTACGACAAGTGCTCCTGGTATTCCGCGCTTAGCTATGGGTGTCAATTATTCTGCGTCTGCGATGAATTACGCATGGATTCAAGCGGTAGAAAATGGCGTTGTTGGTCGTCCGTTGATTTTGCAGGGCGAAGGAGGCACAGGCAATGTCGTTGCGATTGGTTCCACATCCTTTGTGAACAGTGCGGTACTTTCGCTATTTTCAAGCGGTAACAATGCTGGGTTTTTAATGCCGTTAAATAGTGCCCCCTATACTAATATAAGCAGTCCCCCTACCGGATTAGAAGTTTTTAATAGCTTATGGGGTTTGCCCTATTTTTATAACGGATCTGCATGGCTTGGGACTGCGGGTTTATCTTTTTTAGAAACGGTGTCAGTAACGGGTGGTACAGTAGCTTCAATCACCTTTACGCAGTCAACTGCGTTGCCCATTACTCAATTTAATACCATTTTAATTTTATTTCAAAATTTACTGCCTGTTTCCGGGGGTAATGCGTTAGGTATCCTACTTTCTAATAATCTTGGTAGCTCTTTTTTAACTAGCGGCTATACAGGCGGTGTCACGAGTAATAATACGGGAGGCGGCTCTACTACGTGGAGCAATTCAAGCTCAACATCCTCTATCATATTGAGTGCAGGATTTGCTAATGCGGGAGCCGCTGCGGGACATTTGTTTATTAGAAATTTAAATTACGGCACTGTTCAAATCTCGGGGTCGATCACCCAAGGCGGCGTTCTATATTTAGTGAATTGCACGCAGGCAACCGCAGGCATAAATAGTTTTAAAGTATTTTTTAATAGCGGAAATATTAACACCGCGGTATTTACAATCTACGGGATGTTAGGATTATGATAATAATACAGAAAGAACCAGATGAATTTTTACAGTCATACTGGGATTTAAATAAAAAACATCCTGAGTATCACGGCCATGTGCATTTCGACGGGATTAGCCACGCTTATCATAAAATTGATGAATGTCAGACTTTGTTTAAGAATAAATTAAACTCGGCTATCGATGAGAAAATATCTAAAATTTCAACTGAAATTGAAATGGCTGAAGAAGATGGTGATTCAGATTTAAAAAATAAGTTATTACAAGATCGTAAAAAATTAAGAGCTTTTAAAGATATAGATTTTTCGAATTGTAAAACCGTGGAAGAAATGCATGCCCTCGTCCCAGTTGATCTAGTATCGATGTTTATTACAGAGGTTTAAAAAACAATGACTACAATTTCAGATATGCAAACACTTACAAACCAATACCAAAATATTGTAAATACTTTAACTTTTATAAAACAAACGATAGTTATAGCGCAGAGCCAAGGGCAAGCGTTATACGCAAACCCGAATTTACCGACTCTCTACCCGAATAGTTACGCGGCTTTTCAATCGTTTCTATTAACAGTGCAAACAGCAGTCCAAACCTGCTTGCAAAGTATACCGGCTATACCACCTCTGAACGGCTAGCGTTTACTGTGTGGAAAATATATACTCGTATTTTATTATTTTTGGAGAAAGAAATGATAACTGTAAAGCTGAAAGATTTAATCGCAGGATCTCAATCGTTGATGAGACTGTCGCAAATGAAAGTGCCTGTTCTTGTTTCTTACGAAGTATCTAAAGCAATTATACAAATGCGTAAAGAATTAGAAGTATATGAAGAAGTCAGAATAAAATTAGTGAAAGAACTCGGCGTAGAAAATAAAGAGACAAGACAATTTGATATATCTCTTGCTCCTGTTGAAAAGCAAAATGAATTTTACGAATATATCAACACGATAATCGACAAAGAAATAAATATAGACATTAATACTATAGCTAAAGAAAGTCTAAGTAACGATAAAAATCAAGTCGAAATAGAACCTGTGATTTTAGCCGACCTGAATTTTATGATTAAATAAAATAGTATGCCGATACCTTTTGAGTTCGATTTTAGAAAACCGGATTACTCAAAAGTTTTCAGATGGCGTCTTGCGAGATTAAAAGAAATTCGTAGGACGCCACAATTAACCACAATGTATAAGACGTATTATAAACAAAATCCCGCGCAATTTATTATAGATTGGGGTGTTACGCACGATCCTCGAAATATTGAAATAGGTCTTCCCGCTGTTATTCCGTTTTTATTATTCCCTAGACAAGAAGAGTGGGTTAACTGGTTTTTAATGCGTTGGAAAAGTAGAGAACCGGGACTTACTGAAAAATCGAGAGAGATGGGTCTGAGTTGGTTATTTGTAGCTGTATCGGCAGTCATGTGTCTTCTTTACAATAGTTTAAGCGTAGGGTTCGGATCTCGTAAAGAAGAGTACATTGATAGTCGAGGTGATCCGAAATCTCTATTCTACAAAGTGCGGCAATTCATTTCACATTTGCCCAAAGAGTTTCAAGGTGGATGGGATGAAAGAAAACATGCACCGTACATGCGAATATTTTTCCCTGAAACGGGTTCAGTTATTACGGGAGAAGCAGGGGACAATATTGGAAGAGGCGATAGAACCTCATTTTATTTTGTAGATGAATCTGCATTCTTACCGCGTCCTCAACTTGTCGAAGCGTCACTCTCAGCTACGACTAATTGTCGGCAAGATGTATCAACACCGCACGGCATGAATAATCCGTTCGCGCGTAAACGTTTCGGGGGTAAAGTAAATGTTTTCACATTTCACTGGCGTGATGATCCGCGCAAAGATGAGGAATGGTATCGAAAAAAATGTTACGAAATTGATGACCCCGTGGTCATCGCGCAAGAGATAGATTTAAGTTATAGCGCCTCGATCGAAGGTATTGTTATTCCTGCGCATTGGGTACAAGCAGCAGTAGATGCACATTTGAAACTCTCGCTAAAACCAACCGGTGTGAGAATACTTTCACTCGACGTGGCGGATGAAGGACGGGACAAAAACGCTGTTGCAGGACGTTATGGTTTTTTACTAGAGCAAGTCGAGGAATGGTCGGGAGTTAACGGAGATTTGTTCAAAACGACAGAAAAAGCAATGGAAATAGCGCAAGTACACGATTACGAATCTGTGATGTATGACGCGGATGGCCTCGGAGCAGGTATTCGGGGCGATGCACGTGTGATAAACGAATCTCGAAAACATAAAATAAAATTCGAACCATTTCGCGGCTCAGGCGCAGTCGTCGACCCAAAAGGAGATCCGTTTAAGCAGAAATTTTCAAATTCGCCAGAAACGGCCAGGGGACGCACTAACGAAGATCTATTTAAAAATTATAAATCGCAGTCGTGGTGGGCGTTGAGGCGTAAATTTCAAAATACGTATCGTGCTATATATGAAAAAATGGAAATAGACGAAAACGATATCATATCGATATCTAGCGCTATACCGGGATTGGGTGATTTAATAGTGCAGCTCTCGCAACCTACGTACAGCACAGACAATGTCGGCAAGATTGTCATAAATAAAATGCCAGATGGTTCTAAGTCGCCAAACAAAGCGGACGCTGTTATGATAGCTTTTTCACCTACAAAAAAATTAAGAGGTTTTTTTAGTGCTGAAGGATTTTCTTAAAAGATTTAAAAAAGTAGAGCCGAAAGTTGAAGTGAAACACGAGCCTCGTCGCCCGATTTTTACGACCGACACTATCAACTATAGCGATAAATCCGAAGAAATAAGAATCGCTTTCGACAGAAATTTAGAGCATTCCGTGCACCCCCTCTCAAAAACTTCATTTTCTATGGACAATCAGGTAAATGTCAAAGCACCCTTTTACGGCAATAACGTAATTCCGCAAGGGCAAATGTTGTGGTTTGCGAATCAGACTTTTATAGGATGGCAATTGTGCGCGATGATCGCTCAGCACTGGCTTGTTGATAAGTGTTGCGCGATGCCCGCAGATGATGCTATTCGAGCCGGATTCGATATCACAGTAAATGATGGCAAAGAAGTTGATACCGAAATACTGGATGAAATAAAAAAATTAGATATAAAGTATCGCCTCAACGCCAACATGAAAGAATTTATAAAACTAGGACGTGTGTTCGGCATTCGAATTGCGATGTTTAAAGTCGAATCCGACGATCCAGAATATTATTTCAAACCGTTCAATCCTGATGGTATAGCGCCTAATTCATACCGCGGGATTTCACAGATTGACCCTTACTGGATTTCCCCGCAATTAGATCCGGCGTCCGCTGGCGACCCATCCAGCGTCCATTTTTATGAGCCGACTTGGTGGAATGTTGCGGGTAAATTGATTCACAGAACGCACTTAGTTATCTTTAAAACAGATGAAGTAGCGGACATTTTAAAACCGGCGTACATTTACGGCGGCATCCCAATTCCACAAAAAATAGCAGAACGTGTATTTGCAGCAGAACGCACAGCGAACGAAGCGCCGATGCTCGCACTTACGAAACGAACTGACGTCATCAATATCGATACTTCGCAGTTCGTCGCGAATCAACCCGTACTCGCATCTACTTTAGAAAAATGGGCATACTATAGAGATAATTACGGCGTTAAAGTGCTAGGCTTAGATGAAAAGATGGAACAATTTGATACGTCTCTTGCAGAATTAGACGCAGTTATTATGACACAGTATCAACTCGTTGCAGCAGCTGCGAACGTCCCCGCTGTGAAATTACTCGGAACCACCCCCAAAGGGTTCAACTCAACGGGCGAATATGAAGAGGCAAGTTATCACGAAATGTTAGAAAGCTTGCAAGCAAATAATTTAACCGAATTCGTTAACAGACACCACTTAATATTGATGAGATCAGAAATTTCGCCGAAATATGGAATTGAGCCCTTTGAAGTTGAAATCATGTGGAAACCCTTGGACGCGATGACTTCGAAAGAATTAGCAGAACTTAATAAATTGAAAGCAGAAACAGCGCAAATACTAACAAATTCGGGTGCGATAGACGGATATGACGAAAGACAACGATTAATACTCGATCCAGAAAGTGGTTATACCGGGATGAACGAAGATGACATCATCGAAACGACAGAAGCAGAAAACGAAACTAACGAAAACGAAAGCAAAGTGGGTCGCGAATAGGTCAGTTGTTCTTCGCGGGCATACGCTTCAGTATAATGCTTCACTGCAAATGAAGTATAAAGCGGCTATTTTAAAATTAGTTCGTCAGATGGTTCTTGAAACAAAACATGAGATTACTAATCTGTTTAAAAGTGATTTATCAAAAGAATTTTTTATGAAACAAAAGAAAATGGCACAAGATGCGAGTTTAGCAAGTCGGGCAAAGATACTAACGAATTATTTAACTGAAAAATTCTCAAAACTATTCTCATTGAAAGCTAAACCTTTAGCTCAATCGATGCTATCGAATACTGTTAAGTTAAGTAAATCTAATTTGCACATGAGTTTAAAAGAATTGAGCGGCGGCTTATCTATAAATACGGGCGCAGTGCCGGAAGGCATGGAAGATATTGTAAAAGCGGGAATTGCTGAGAACGTAGCACTAATAGAATCACTTCCGCAAAAATATTTCAATGATATCACTGGATCGGTAATGAGATCGATTACGACCGGCGAAGGCGTCAAGTCACTCACAGAGGATCTTAGCAAGTATAGCGAGATAAGTTTAAATCGTGCAAAACTAATGGCGCTTGATCAAACACGAAAAGCGTATAATACTGTGAATAAAATCCGAATGATAAACGCGGGTTTTAAAAAATTTGAATGGATACACAGCGGGGGTGGACAGTTCCCGCGCGAATCGCACAAGAAAATAAATGGCGAGATTTTTAGTTTTGCAAATTTAGAAGAAGAGCAAGCAAAATTAGGTGTGCCGGAAGCAGATCGTGGAATTCCGGGGCATCCGATAAATTGTTTTACCGGATCAACTCAAGTATCGCTTGCTAACGGTTGTGCTAATGTGTGGCGGTATAAGCATGTCGGAAAAATTATTACTTTCTATATAGGCGGCATCAGGAGTTTCACTTCTACAATTAATCACCCAATACTCACGCAGCGAGGGTGGTTGAGAGCGGATGAAATTAAGGAAGGTGATTATCTCGTTAGCAGCAAATTTGAAAACATCAATAGAATTGAAAACAAAGAAACAAACAATATACCCACTTTTAATGAGATATTTGATTCTATCGAAGGGGTAAGAAGTGTTGAACTTTCGGCTAAATTTAACTTCCACGGCGACATTCCCGAAGACAATGTCGATAGAATAGTCCCCGCAGGTAGTTTGTCGAACAGGTTCGAAACCACTGGTATTCAACAGCTCGAAAATCTGGTTTTCGCCTTGACCAATGTCGTACGATATCCGAGCGGTTTTAGCTTTGATCCCGAGATTTTCGAGTCTAGCTGCACGTGCAGATTTAGACAAAGCGATCCGTTGATCAGCAGTGAGCTTCGACATACGAATGATATTTGCTTTACTTGCATTTCTGAGAAGAATACCGTTTTCGCTCAAAATACGGTAAATAACTTGTCTGCTAGTATCCCAATCTTTCGCCAACTTTTGGCAGCTTGTCCCGCGACTATAACTATCGCAAATATCCTGGGAGAAGGAATTAATCACTCGTTGCTTTTGGGTTGCGGGGCAGACATAATTAAATCGGTGCTTAAGTGCTCTTGCGAGATGATTGGGGCTTGTACGCGTGTTATCGCAGAAAGTGCGTATTGTCATTCCCCCATTCAAACATTTTTTCGCGTAGATAAGAAAATCATCAGTGAATTTTCGGGACATGTTTATACTCTTGAAAGTAATAACGGATGGTACAACGTAGCATCTACAGAAATAATAAGCAAGAATTGTAGGTGCACTCTACGGCCAGTTTTAGATTTTACGGAGTAAAGATATGCCGCTTAAAAAAGGGAAAAGTGACAAGACACGCTCGGACAATATCGCTGAGCTTGTTAGAAGCGGTTATTCAGAAAAACAAGCCGCTGCAATAGCGTATTCAGAGCAACGCGAATCTAAAGACGGTGATAACGGTAAAACTTTTAAAATATATGATCGAGAAAATACCATGAGCGCACGCGAAGAAGATATAAACGGTTGGATTGAAATACAAGGAAATCCTATTAGTAAAGTCGGCGTATTTCCGTATATGGGGCATCAAATTGATCCTTCTCTTGATCCCGATAAAATTTACAACGTATATCGTCCCGAAAGCGAATTATCAAACCCTGAAACGATTGACTCATTTAAATTAGTTCCGTGGACTGACGAACACGAAATGCTGGGCAAAGAATCAGACGGATTAATGCCCGCTGAGAAAAAAGGTATACATGGTGTGATCGGACAAGACGTGTATTTTGAAGACGGATATTTAAAAGCGAACCTAAAAGTATTTTCAGAAAAATTAGCGAAACTGATAGACAGTGAAAAAAAAGAGCTATCTATCGGCTATAGGTGCTTGTATGAATTACGACCAGGGGTGTACAATGGCGAAAGATACGATGCTATACAAAAAGAAATTCGTGGAAATCACTTAGCGTCAGTTCCAGAGGGACGTTCGGGGAAAGATGTTGCAGTACTGGATCATTTTAAATTTACGCTAGATTCAAAGGAGCTTAAGAACATGGCAGATAAAGAGTACGAAAAAGATTTAGATAAGCAAGAAGAAATTCAAGACGAGGAAATGTCTCTTTCTGAATGCGTGAACATGGTTAAGGAACTTGCTAAAAAAGTCGAAGGCATGATGAGTGCAAAAGACGATGAGAACGAAGAGCTTTCAGAGAAAGCCGCACACGAAGGTGATGCAGAAGAAAGTAATAGCCGAAAAGATTTTGTGACTAAAGCAAATATTGAGGGCGATGAAGACACTTCTCGTGAAGAAGAAATGTCACAAGAAGATAAGAAAGGTCGCGGCATGGACACTAAAAGTTTGCTTCGCGAAATCTCATTACGAAATAATTTAGCTGATCGTTTGTCGCGGCATATCGGAACGTTTGATCACGCGGATTTGACATATAGCGAAGTAGCTAAGTATGGGATTCGAAAATTAGGATTAAATTGCAAAAAAGGCCAAGAGTCTGCAATGCTTGAAGGGTATTTAGTCGCAGCAACTAACGCTAAAGTAGTTCCGTTGCACGCAACTGATGAGAAAATTGCATCGTCAGGTGTTGACGCGTATTTGAAAAGGAGTAAATAACGATGGGTTTTCAATCAACTGTGAGTTTAGTGCAAGGCTTCGGCGTTCCCGGCGAACAATTCAGCGACAGTCCATGGAGAGCACAGAGTTTCTCTATCAACTCAGCGAGTGCCGCTTACAATATAATCGGTGCGACAGCATGTACAGTGACATCACAAGGTGTTTGCCAAGCCGGTAGCGGCGGCACGCTAGGCTATGCAGGTATTCTTGCAGCGCCGAAAGAAGTTGCGTTGTTCGGTACGAGCGGTTCGCCTTTATCTCCTACTTTGACTGTTCCCAATTTTACACAAATTGAATGTATGACGATGGGTCAGATAATTGCAACTTTGCCTGCGTCTGCAAGCATCGGCGACTGGGTCATATTCGATAACACCACAGGTGCGCTTTCAACTGTTGCGCCGACTACTTCTCTTCCAGGCGGTAAATCGTGGGCATATGCAGTAGTTGATAACTTTACAGTGACTGCCGCGAGCGGAGTTGCGTTAGCAGTTCTTACTCTAAACCCAGGCATTGGCGTTCCGACCTAATCATTTTAAGGATGAAAAAATATGTTAAATAGACGCGAAGAGGGGCACTACATTTCTCCCCGAAAAATCCATGCATATGACGATTTTGATGTTAAAGAATATCGAGGTTTAAAAAAACTCGGTATTAATTTAACTGATGGGTCAGTTAGACAGCTGATGGAAAGACACAAGTATGCAGCGGATACTTTGCAACCAACTGTCACAGTTGGAAGCATCGGCACACCAGTGCAATTTTTACAAAATTGGCTTCCTGGTTTTGTATTTATTGTGACTGCTGCGCGAAAAATAGATAACTTAGTCGGGATGATGATAAGCGGTTCTTGGGAAGATGAACAAGTAGTCCAAGGCGTTATGGAGCGCACGGGTTCTGCGGTACCTTACGGTGACACAACCAATGTGCCCATGGGCAGCTGGAACGTAAATTACGTGTATCGATCCGTTGTGCGATTCGAAGAAGGTTTAAAAGTAGGGAATTTAGAAGCAGCACGTGCAGCACGTCAGTTAGTAGACGATGCAGGCATGAAACGTGAAGCAGCTGCACTGTCTTTAGAAATCATGCGTAATAACACCGGTTTTAACGGTTTTAACGGCGGTAATAACTTGACATACGGATTTTTAAATGATCCGAATGAACCCGCGTATGTGCAAGTTGCGACAGGCGCTAATGGTTTTACTTGGTCTGTTAAATCGTTCTTAGAAATTTGTAACGACATTCGTACTGCGATTCAAACATTACGTAACAATTCACAAGATACGATTGATCCGGAAAATGTCGATTTAACTTTAGCAGTTGCAACAGGTTCTGTTGACTATTTAACGACTGTTACTGACTTTGGTATTTCTGTTAGAGACTGGTTGACAAACGCGTATCCGCGTTGCCGTGTTGAATCTGCACCTCAGCTTAATGCTGCGCATTCTTCGGATAATGTTTTTTATCTTTACGCAGAGCAGATTAACGACATGTCCACAGATGGCGGCCGAACCTTTTTACAAGTTGTGCCTACCAAGTTTCAAGTTTTAGGTGTGCAGCAACTTGCTAAGGGATACGAAGAAGATTACTCAAATGCGACTTCAGGCGTAATGTGTAAACGTCCGTACGCTATGGTTAGATACTTTGATATCTAAAACATGAGGTGCTAGATGACATTCTATGTTTATTCGAAAGCGGATAGTGATTCATACTATTGTAAGTATGCTAAAGATCGTATCGAGAAAAAGGTATTGATCAAAGCAGGCTTCGACGTAGATAAAAAAAGATATAAAGAAGGCGTCTTAACGATTGTCAGTGATGAAGACATGGTAATTTTAAAAGACAATAAATCTTTTATGCGACATGTTGAGAACGGTTTTATCACTTATTCTAAAGAGAGTCCGGAGAAAGAATTATGACATACTACGTGTGTTCAACCGCAACTAACAGTACTTACTATTGCATGTATTACCCGACCGAAAAAGGTCAAGGTCTTAATCGCATTCAAAAAAGAGTGTTGATCAATGGTGGTCACGGTGTCGCGAAAAATGCAGATAATGTAGGTATTTGGACTCCGAATGGCGTGACTACGGCTGTAAGCGATGAAGACATGGCGTTTTTACAACAAAATGAAACTTTTATGCGACACGTTAAAAAAGGTTTTATCACCTTTTCTAAAAAACAAAAGTCTGAAGATAAACTTACGGAAGATATGAACCCGAAAGATCGATCGGCTCCCTACACTATGAGCGATTATGCAAGAGGGGACTATTCAGAAGATGAAACGCCAACACTTAAAAGAATCAAGATAGTATGACGACGATAGTTTTTAACTATTCTACGTTTATCGCATTGTTTCCAGCGTACTCTAACGCAGCGAAGTATTCACAAAATACTTTGCAAGCGTTTTGGAACAGTGCGATAAATTACGTGTCGGATATTGATGGGTGTGGAAATGTTCAAGGTGATACTCGAGATTATGCAATCAATTTGATGACTGCGCATTTAACGTATATTTCCGATTTGATAGCTTCGGGAACGATACCGTATCTTGTGCAAAACTCGACAATTGATAAAATAACCGTGGGATTAACACCCCCGCCTTTGAAAAACCAATGGCAGTGGTGGCTATCAACCAGTCCTTACGGGCAACAGTTGCTAGCATTGTTACAAGTTAATTCAGCAGGTGGGTTTTATATAGGGGGCAGCGCGCCTCGCGCAGCATTTGGATATCAAGGTGGCTCGCTATGGCCGTCGAATTAAAACGCATAGAAAGTGTCATAAAACGGACTATATTAAATTCCGTTAAAAACATATCGGATAAAGCGGTGAAAGTAGGTTGGATAAATAAAGCAACATACGCGGATACGAATGTAACAATAGCAGAAGCGGCAGCAACTAATGAATACGGCAACCCTTTTAAGCATATTCCTGCGCGATCATTTATGCGCACAACGATCGTAGAGCAAGAGAATGTGTGGCGTTCTCAACTAGAAAAAGACGCGATAAATATTATTCACGGTCAGATGACAATTGAAAATTCGCTAGAAAGAATAGGTTTAATCGCAGCGGGGGATATACGTAAAAAAATAGCGGAAATATACGAACCGCCGTTAAGCCCGGTCACTATTTACAATCGTTTGCATCGAAAAAATAATAAAAAAACGATAGGGGCGCTAGACAAGCCACTAGTAGACACGGGTGTAATGTTAGGTGCTCTGACGAGCAAGGTAGAATCAGTATGATACCTGGTCAAAACATTTTAAAAATGGCACTCAGTGTTATAGCGAAACAAACAGTTTTATACTATAAATTCGCGGGTCGATCGCTTAACGCTGTAGGGCAAGACGTGACAACGTATTCCAGCCCGTTTGTAATTGTTGGCAGTTTTCAACCCGTGCCTAAAAGATTATACGCGCAGTACGGACTAGATTTTCAAAAATCGTACTATACATTCTATACATCCAATCCGATTTTAGATGTTGAAAGAAAAGTTTCAGCCGATCAAATCGCATATAACGGACAACGTTTTCAATGCGAATCGAATACGGATTGGTTTAGCATTGACGGTTGGAAAGGTGTTTTATGTGTGTTCCTAGGTCAAGACACCGGTAATAAATCTATATTCGGTTTCTCAGCTAATAACCAGAATTTCGGTAACGGTGCGTTTGCATCGGCGGAAACTTAATGGCCGTTAAAACAGATAATCAGCTATATCAAATTATTTTGCCGATTATAAATAATGGACTGGTAGCGGATGGATTCAAAAACGTTTTAGTAAAGCAAGCTAATCAGCCGACACAACAAGGCGTTCCTAATTCTCCTACCGTGTTTATCACTAAACTTGCAGATAAAAGGTACGGATTTTTAGGACGATTAAACGTATATGACGAAATAGCGAGTACGATAACGCATACGGAAACTCAGTATTATGAGACAACGTATCGAATTTCAGGCTTAGTACTTCAATATCCGAACGTCATATCTAACTATACAGCCGCTGATTTGATAAAGGAAGTGTCAAGCATAATGCAAAGTGATAATACTCGCGATATACTCAATGCATCAGGAATTGGAATTTTAAGAATTAAGGATATTGTTAATTCGTATTTTACAGACGACAAAGATAATTTTGAAGCGATACCTTCGTTTGAATTTACACTAACATATCTAAACACACGTGTTAACAGCGTGCCGATTGTAAATACTTATGTAGTAGACATTGAAGGAGTTTAAGAATGACTATATCGTTTAATCGATATGTGAATATCGTGTCAGGGATCGGCGCAGGCGTCACGGTTGCGCAAAGAGAATTAGTTGCACGTCTATTTACAAATAACCCGCTTTTACCTCCACAGTCTTTCATTTCATTTACCACTGCTGCTGAAGTGGCGAGCTATTTTGGATTTCAATCAGAAGAATACCAAAGATCGTTGTTTTATTTTTCGTGGATTAGTAAAAACACTACAACGCCACAATCGATTCAATTCGCAAGATGGGTAAATGTTGCGTGTGCTCCGCGAATCTATGCGATCGCAGGAGTTACTCAAGTTTTAGCAAATTGGACAGCCGTAACCTCGGGTTCGTTTGTTTTAACTATGGGCGGTTTTACCTTTACGCTTTCGGCTTTAAATTTTTCAGCAGCAGCAAGTCTGGCAGCGGTTGCAACTGTGATTCAAACTGCAATACAAGCAGAAACGGGCGGTGGCGCGTTGTGGACAAGTGCGACTGTTACGTATGATTCAGTGCGTGGCGGATTTGACCTAGTAGGGGGTGCAGCAGGTGCAGCAGTTATTAACGTATTATCCGGCGGTGGCGGGACTGACATTACTGGTTCTGGCTTTTTGGGTTGGCTGCCTGAACAAACCGGAGTGGATGGATCGTATATTAGCGGAGGCGCGATTTGGGCTAATGGATCTGCTGTTGAGAGTGTTACGCAGACTTTAACAAATTCAGCAACTGCATCTAATAATTTTGGTTCATTTGGTTTCTTAACAAATTTAAATGTCACAGAGCAAAATGTTATTGATGCGGCAAACTGGAACAAAAGTCAGAATGTGCTATACATGTATTCGCAAGCAGTATCGGTTGCTAATGCGAGCGCGTGGGCAACTGCACTTGCGTCGATCGGCGGCGTGGGATTGACTTTATCTCCGTCAATTACTTTTCAACTGACCGGTACTTTAACATCAAGCTCTAATCAAGTTACTAATTTAACATCTAACGCTAATGTCACAGTTGGCATGCCTATTGCTGATGCAGCGAGTGATTTGCCAGCAGGAACAATCGTAACGGGATTGATAGGCACCACAGGATTAACGCTATCTAATAATTCGTCTGGAACTTCTACGGAACTTCTAACGTTTAGCAGTTTGCAATTTCCTGAAATGTTTCCCGAAATGATCATGGCTGCAACTAATTATAGCGCTTTTAATTCCGTGCAAAATTATGAGTTTCAACAAGTGGCAGGATTAACGCCGAGTGTTGCAGATGATGTAGATGCTAATGCATATGATGCGTTACGGATTAATTATTACGGTGTTACACAAACTGCGGGACAGTTGATTGCGTTTTATCAAACCGGCGTGTTGATGGGTCTGGCAACTGATCCAGCTGATATGAATGTTTATGCGAATGAAATTTGGCTGAAAGATGCAGCGGGCGCGCAAATCATGTCGTTGCTGTTGAGTCTCGGTCAAGTTCCGGCAAACTCACAAGGGGTTGGATTAATACGAACAATATTGCAAAGTGTTATTTCGCAAGCAATAAACAATGGAACGATCAGCGTCGGTAAAACTCTTAACACAGTGCAGCAGTTGTATATCACATCAATCACGGGTGATCCGCAAGCTTGGTATCAAGTGCAAAACAGTGGGTATTGGTTAGGCGTCGTGATCACGCCTGTTGGCTCAAACCCGATTGTGTATCAAGCGACATATACTTTAGTTTACAGCAAAGACGATGTTATTAGAAAAGTTAATGGCGTACATACCCTAATTTAAAGGATTAGAACATGGAAAATATTTCAGGTTTTGGACTAGTCGTTAGCATTTTAGCATCGAATAGTTTCCCGGTGGGACTACTTATATCAGATTTTGCAGACGATTCTGATCCGTTCGATTTCCCAGTTTTGCAAATTGGCGATAGTGGGATGGGGCTCAACGGCGATTTAGTTGTGTGGCAAAAACCGAATCCGATTAAAGTCACGTTGAATGTTATTCCAGGTAGTTTTTCGGATATCAACTTAGCAATTCTATTAGAAGCGAATCGCACAGGTAAAAATAAATCAAGCGCAAGAGACGTGATTACGATGACGGGCATATATCCCTCAGGAAACATTGTTGTTTTAGAAAATGGGTTTTTAACGGACGGTATGCCTGCAAGTTCAGTCGCAAGTGCTGGACGTTTGAAAACTAAACCCTATAGCTTTAGCTTTGAAAATAGGGTAGGTGGATTATGATTCCCTTACTAGATCCGAAAGAGATAATGATAAAAGATAGCACTTATATTATTTCTAAATTTGACGCTATATCAGGTCGTAAGATAGTAACGCAGTATCCGATGACAGCCGTACCGAAGATTAATACGTACTCTGATAACGAAGCGATTATGCTTGAGTTAATGTCTTTTGTTGCAGTTAAAATAAATGATGCGCCTTTTAGACTAACGACAAAAGAATTAATTAAAAACCATGTGCCTGACTGGGAAATTTTAATGAAATTAGAATCTGAAGTGTTGGAGTATAATTGCAGTTTTTTGCAAAACGGGCGCCTCTCGAATTTATTCGACGATTTCGCCCTGAGAGTCCAACAGTGGATTTTAAAAACGTTGACGGCTTCATCGGCGCAATCGTCAGTTCCGGAAAAGCCACCCTTAACGAATTAAAAACTATTTACACATTAGAAGAAGCATTTGATTTGTGGGAAATAATAGCGGTTACTAAATACAACGAATATTTAGCGATAGAACATGGTAAAAAATCACAAGAGCGCAGGTAATTGCTATGTCTGTTTTTGAAACGTTTTATTTGCTATTTAAATCTGATACCTCAGATTTAAAAAAAGGCACCGAAGAAGCAGAGAAAACAACTGAAAAGTTGCAAAAGTCGCTTAATGCAGTTGATAGAAATGTTTTAAACGTTGGACAAAAATTCTTAGGATTAGCTACATCGTTCGCAAGTTTAGTTGCATCCGTTTGGTCTGCGCATGAAATTTTAATGAATTTCAAAGAAGCAGAACAATATTCCACGTCTCTTAGTAAAGCATCTCAAGTATTAGGTGTAAGTTCTGAAGAAATTGACAGGTGGGGTGAAGCGGTAAAACGAGTCGGCGGCACAACGGATGATTTTAAAAATTCGTTGATGGGATTGGCGCAACATCTCGGCACTACACCTGAAATTGCTTTACGTACTTTACCGCTTTTAGCAGATGCGTTTCAGCGCATGAATCGTGTTCAAGCGTTCATGTACGGGCGTTCACTCGGCATAACAGACCCTACTATTTTACTTTTACAAAAAGGTAAAGCAGGACTCGATGAGCTTTTAGAATCACTTGGGAAATTCGGATTAACAACAGAAAAAGACGCAGAAATAGCACGTAGATTTGACACTGCGACTTTAGACTTAAGTCAATCTTTTAGAAATTTATACACGCGTTTAAACACAGAATTATTACCAGCATTTACGTGGCTATTAAATAAAGGCATAGTGCCGTTCGTTCAATATTTACAGCAGCACACTAGTTTCGTGATTGGCGCATTTGCAGGAATGACGCTGGCTGCGACTGCATTAGCTATAAGTTTAGGTGCGCTGGCTTCGCCGATAATACTTATCGGGGGTGAGATTTTAGTATTGGGAGTTGCATTCGGTGAAGTGTTCCAAAAAATACATGACGTAGTTGAAGATAATATAGAATTTTTTAACTCATTTGTCGAAGCGTGGAAAAAAGGTGATAACACAGTTACAGATATCTTAAAAAAATGGGCTAAATATTTATTTGCGTTACTTTCGCCATTGGGCGCTGCGAGCGAACAACTCGGAGAATTGGCAGGTAGCACAGTGTCCGGGTTGTTATCACCGGAGCAAGATAACAGCTATGACATTCGCGGCATGATGCAAAAAAGTAAAAACTATTTACTAGCTGCGGAGACATCCCCGTTAAATTCACAAACTAATAACAGTGTTTTAAATAATTCAGCATTTAACCGCAATGTGCATGTGAATGTAGATTCAATTCAGGTACAAACACAGGCAACGGATGCACAAGGGGTTTCAAAAGCGATAGGCAAATCAATAGAATCTGAATTGTGGAAAGTAGTTAATTATTTCTCAGACGGAAGACACAATTAATGGCTATCGTTAATTTTAACCCGCTCGCAACTATACAGGCGCTGTTGCCGACAACGACTGTAGATACTGTCGCTATATTCACATCGGGCGGTACCCAGCTTTTCAAGAACGCGAGACCGTTAAAAGTTTTAGTGCGTGAACAAGCAAAAGTCATGGAACATCCGACAGAAACCGGAACTATTATTAGCGATCATAGGATAATACTGCCGATCGATATCGATATTTCTATACTAGTCACGTCCGTCGATTACCCTGATGTATACAAAGCGATAAAACAATATTACGCAAATGCAACATTGTTAACAGTTCAAACGCGTACCGGAACATATACTAATCAAGTTATTGCCGCGTTACCGCATCAAGAAGATGCGGATATTTACAATGGCATAACTATTGCGTTAAGTATGCGACAAATACGATTTGTTACACCGCAGTACGGAATAGTTCCTCAAAGTCCTACAGATGCAACAACCGTTGATCGAGGAACGCAACAAGGAACCGCTGCGACAAATACTGAAGTTAATTCCGCATTGTCTTCGTTTAATAATTTAAAGGTGGGATAGATTATGCAAGAAATTCCAATTGTGAATTCACCCAATCAATCACTGTCTTTAACGTTAGATAATAATCGATACGACATTCGTATACACGCGTGCAAAGATAATTCGGGTAATTTAGTGATGGCGTTTGATATTGCGATAAATGGGAATGCAGTAGTCACCGGTGTAAGAGCTGTTCCTGGTTTTCCGATTATTCCTTTTTCATATCTAGAAAATGGAAATTTCGCGTTAATCACTCAAAACGATGATTACCCGGATTACACTCAATTTGGTGTTACTCAGAATTTAATTTATGCAAGCCAAGTAGAATTGGATACGCTGCGTGGGATTTGATTTTCGGATAATAAGGGTTACTTTTGACATAGGTGGGACTATAAAAACCTATGCGAGTCCCTTTTTTATTACAGTTAACGGAACTAAGTATGGTAATCCTCTGCAAAATGAAGCAGAGATAATCATAGGTAACCTAGATAAAGACACACGTGATTATTTAGTCACGGCTTCATCGCCGTACAATCCTGATCCGAGGCCAAAATCAATTATTGTAGAAGCGGGTAGGGAATCTTATGGAGTTTCAACAATTTATGAAGGTAACATTGTTACATCTGTTGTGACGCAACCGCCGGATATTGGGATAGTATTAAAATGTCTAACCGGAAATTTTATTAAAGGTAACGTAATTTCACGCAATCAGCCGGGGCAAGCAACGCTTGGGCAAATAGCGCAGCAAGTTGCAGATGACACAGCGACTCTTTTAAAGTTTCAAGCCAAACAAAGAAATATTGCTAATTATAATTTCACAGGTTCCGCCCTGAATCAGCTTAAAGTAGTAGGTAATTTAGGCGGAATAAATATCTATATAGATGATAAAATTTTAGTAGTTAAAGATGCATTTGTGCCGCTGCAAGATACGTTAGTTGTAGTGAGCGCAGAAACAGGAATGGTCGGTATACCCGAATTTACAGAGCAAGGTATACGTGTTAAATTTTTGTTAGATACACGTGCGGTACTAGGTGGCGGATTGCAAATAATTAGTAAACTTTATCCGGCGGCGAATGGTATATATGTTATTTATAAATTAGGTTTTCAGATATCTACACGGGAAACACCGTTTTACTATGTAGCTGAAGCAGCGAGATTGAGAGATAACCCATGACTATTAATAACGTACCGGATATTGATCCCGCAAATAATGGTAGTCTCCCAGGCGTTTTGCAATTTGCTTTTTCTAAAATATTGCAAAATGTCGACGGCATGCTACCCGCGCAAGTTATCAGTTATGACCGCACTGCAAATCGCGTTCAAGTCCAGTTACTCATAGCTGTGATGACCACGGGGGGTGCGCAAATCACCAGACCTCAAATTGCCAGCATTCCGGTATTGTTACTCGGAGGTGGCGGATTTTTCTTAAATTTCAACTTAAACGCGGGCGACCTGGGCTGGGTTGTTGCGAACGACCGTGACATTTCTTTATTTTTGCAAAACTATACAAATAGCGCGCCAAATACGAATCGTGTTAAAAGTTTTGCGGACGGGGTGTTCGTACCGGATACCATGAAGGGTTACACGATCGCATCGGAAGATGCTTCCAACGCCGTTTTGCAAAATTTAGATGGAACTGTGAAAATAACGTTGGGAGCAGGACAGATAACTATTTCTGCACCGGTCGTTAACATAGATAATTTTAATAGCGGAACGATATCATTTATCACCCCCGCAACAGGTACTTTAAAAGTAACGGGAAACATAACAGCGACCGGTTCTATCACGCCGGATGTACCTTGAGGGATTTATGCAAACTTTATCAGTAAATGCAAGCAATGATATTTATCTAACACCGCAGGGAAATATCGCTATTGCGTATGATTTAACAGCTGTGTTGCAGAATTGCGAGCAAGCAGTTAAAACGCTGCTCGGTGAAATGGTTTTAAATACTGATCAAGGTGTTCCGTATTTTCAGAATGTTTTTACTGGCACGCCTAATTTACAGCAATTTACCGCAGCGCTTCGCGTAGCTATTTTATCTGTTCCGAATGTTTTAGAAGTTGTGACTTTAACCGCCGAGTTTTCAAGTGATATACTCTCTTATGCGGCGACTATACGTACAAGTTTCGGAACAGGAGTAATTTGACCACATGGCTGATGTTTACAACTACATAGCGTTGACTGGCGTTATCACAACGGATACCGGCGAGATTAATACCGAAGTTCAAAACGAATATAAATCGATTTTCGGGCAAGATTTAAATACGTCTCCTAACACGCCTCAAGGTATGCTAATCACGGCTGAAACATTGTCACGTGTAGCACTTGCAGATAATAACGCAGCACTTGCAAATCAAATTAACCCTAATTTATCCGGCGGTATTTTTTTAGATTCACTACTAGCATTGCTCGGATCTCAAAGAACAACTGCAACGTACTCAACCACTGTGTGCACGTTGACAGGTGTTGAAAATACGGTTATACCCGCCGGCGTACAAATATCAGATTCAAATGGCGATATTTTTCAAAGCATCGTGCAAGTCACAATACCGACAGGTGGGACGCTTACAGGTGTAGCTTTCCAGGCCGTGAATACGGGTTCTATTGCAGCGCCGGCTAACACACTTACTAGTATAATCAGTAATATTCTCGGCTGGGAAACGGTTACAAATACATCAGATGCAGTGATCGGTACGTCTACGCAAACAGATTCTTCAGCACGTTTATACCGACAAAATACGCTAGCAGCAGCAGGAATGGGTTTAGCTCAAGCTATTACGAGTGTGCTTTATGCAGTTCCTGGCGTAACAAGTTTAATTTTCCAAGAAAACGTGACGAGCACGACACAGGTTATAAACGGCATATCGATGGTTTCGCATTCACTATACACGTGTGTTGGTGGATCCGCATTTAATCTTAATATCGCTACGGCTCTAACAAATAAAAAATCAGGCGGTTGCGCATATAACAACGGCTTAGGAATTCCTGTTTCTCAAGTTGTAACTAATCAGTACTCAGGGCAAGCGATTACAGTGCTATTTGACACCCCGTCACTTGTTGCAATTGACATTATAGTCACAGTGCACGCGTTTACTTCTGTTGCAAATGTCGTGGCATCTGTTCAAAACGCGATATTGCAATACGCAGCGGGAGGCATAACAAACGAATCCGGCTTCCCGGTCGGGGGCGCCGTATCGCCGTTTCAGCTCGCAGGCGCGATAAATATTTTAGTGCCGGGGCTGTTTGTACAAGAAGTTCAAGTTGCAAAAAAATCATTTACGCAGTACGGAACTACTACGATCAGCACAAATGTTTTATCTAATCTGACGTATAACTCAGACATACTAGTTGGCATGATTGTGACGGGTGCCGGAATCCCCGGTGGCACAACCGTTTCTAGTTTGAGCGGTGGTAACGCAGTTGTTCTATCTGCGAATGCGACGATTAGTGGAAGCGGTGTATTTACTTTTAGTTTTTCACCGAGTTATCAGACGACTGAAATACCGATCCAAGTTTGGCAACAAGCAGTGACCGACACTTCCAGTATCACGGTAAATGTAGTATGAGCCAAACTGTCGAACAATTTGATTTTTCAGTTAACATACTTAATGCGATTTTGTGGCAATACAACGATGCTACGAATTTAATTGCTATTTTGCAAAATAAACAAAACTGGCTTAACGAGTATCAAGAAGCGTTTTGGCAAAACTGGTACGACGATGTTTTTAATTTAGAAACAGCTGATACGTTCGGGCTATCTGTGTGGTCATATATACTTAATATACCGCTGTACATAGACCAAAATCCCGAATCGGATAATAAACCTATTTTCGGGTTTAACACTGTCGGACTAGAAAACAGTTACCTTAATTTTAATCGTTCTAATTTTTCAACCAAAGGCGAAGTATTTACGTTAACCGTTAATCAACAACGATTCCTGTTGCGTTTAAAGTTTTTTCAGCTTTCAACGAGGGGTTGCATCCCCGATATTAACGCGTTTCTATACTATCTATGTTCTACGTCGAACATCGGATACGCGGGCACACTGTACGCATTAGACGGTTTAAACATGTCAATGCGCTATATATTTACTCAAGATGATTTCCCGGAAGAGCTTTTACAAGTTATTTTAGACTTAGATCTATTGCCTCGCCCCGCAGGCGTGAAACTTGAATACTATATCAACGGCGGCTTCAATTGGGGTTTTGGCGTTTACAATCAGAATTTTACTCATGGCAATTTTATTGATTTGTTGTACACTTAATGTATAAAAAGGAGTTTTAAAAATGGCTAGTCCGTACTACTACTATGTGTATCCTTTCGGCTTAAACGCTGACGATGTACCTGCAACTATCCCGACTCCTGCCGCCGGTGACGGATCAATGAGCTATTATGCGGGTTTTACGCCATTTTACGAAGAAGATTTATTAACTAATCCTTCGGCTCTACCTATTCCCCGAAGTCAGTTCAATCAATTGATGTTGGACATCACGAACAACTTGCAAGAATATCAGCAGTTTGGTACTCCGCAATTCATATTAGCGGCTCAAAATCTGGGGTCAGCTTTCCCGTACCCTATTTATGCACGTGTGTATTACAACGGCGTAGTGTACGAAAATCAAGTGGCTTCTAACACTGCAACGCCGGGTACTGACAATACGTGGTTAATAACCAGCGGAAATGCGAGTGGTGTGCCTATCGGCGTAATGCTAGATTTTGCGGGCGTAACACCACCAGCGGATTATCTACTATGCGACGGTAGTGCTGTTTCACGATCGACTTATTCGGGGTTGCAATCAGCTATTACTTTTTCGTTAAACGGCACAACAACTAACACTGTAAACACTCTAACAAGTTTAAGTTCTACCGCTAACATGTATGTCGGCATGGCGCTAGAAGGCGCCGGTATCCCTACAGGCGCAACAGTTGCAAGTATCACAAGCGGTACCGCGATCACTATGTCTGCTGTTGCGACTGCAAGTGCGACAGTGCCCGTGACATTTTTCTCGTGGGGAAATGGGAACGGCACTACCACGTTTAACGTTCCGGATTATCGTCGCAGAACATCGGTTGGTTCAGGCGGCACAGCAAGTACAGATCCGCTCGGAATCGGAAGCGTAACAGGTCAACACGGTGGCGAGGAAGGACACTCGCAAACAAGTAGTGAAGTTGGTACGCATGCTCACGCTAACACCGGGGACGTTTCAGGATTCATATGCGGCGGGGGCGCAGGAGGTGTCGCAGAAGGGAGTTCGACCGCAGGTTGGACGCTTAAAAATACGACTGCAACGGCGGGAAGTGGAACAGCGTTTAACATCATACAGCCTTCCAATGTCGTGACTAAAATCATTAGGTATAAATAAAAATGGCTAACTTTGACGATGTTAAAAAATATATCTTAGAAGCCGAAGGCGAAAAAACAAGTCTTCTTGTCGGGGATTACGGTGGTTTATCGAAATTCGGGATTAGTTCAAGGGCATTCCCTAGTGTTGATATAAAAAATCTAACATGGGATGAAGCCTGTAAAATTTATTCTGATAATTTCTTTTATAAATATCGCTTGGATCTTATCGCAGATTTTGTCATTTCTGCTCAAGTGATGTTGCTATTTATCAATATGAATCCCGATCATGCGGCTAGGATAGTGCAGCTATCTTTAAATGATTTAGGTTGCAACGTCAATTGCGACGGTATTTTAGGATCTATGAGTATTTCAGAAATAAATAAATATCCCGGTGTTAGAGAACGAATAACCGTGAATTCTATCAAGTACTATTTAGCGTTAGTTGATAGTGATACTTCGCAGTTAACTAACTTGCGCAGCTGGATTAGACGAGTACTACTCACAGCATGAGGGAGGTGCCACGGATGGTTATTACTGAATTTAGAAAAATGTGTAAACATATCCTCACAGGTCGTGACAACGAAACGTATGATAGTTCTCGCGTTTTATGTTTGTTAAGTTTTTTTATCTATTTTGTTTTAGGGTTAGGGAGTGTCATGATACATCGGGAATGGAGTCCCTTAGATTTTGGCGGTGGGATCAGCGCTATGACGGTCGGTTTTGGCGTTAATTTGAAATTAAAAAGCGACACTGAGCCTAAATCAAAAGAAGAATAGGAGCGTTAAATGAATTTGGAAAATATTAAAATAATCTCTATATCAGTGATTGTGATAGTTTTTTGGGTATTTTTAAGTGTTGAGTTTATAGAGAAAAACCATTATAAAAAATTATCAGACAGATGTATAGCACAAATACAAGAATTAAAAGATGAATCACAGAAACAACTAGAACAAGTAGATAAAATAAATTCGGAAGTAGTCGTACAAGAGCAGTCAATTAAAACTAATGTTGAGAGCATAGAAAATGAAAAAGTATCTAAGACATGTAAAAAGGCTGTGGCATGGGGCTATACTCAATCTATTAACTTTTAGCTGCGTATCGTGTGCTGTTAAACCTGCGCCTATTGTTTATGATTGTCCCAAAGTTGTGTTGATTTCTTCTCCCGTTTTTAAAGATAAATTAACTTCATCTTCAACCCCCGATCAAGTTGTTAAATTTTGGGTCGCACGAGCGAAAGGGTATAAGCAATGGCACGATGTAACAGTTTATCAAGTCGATAAAATAAATGGAGTTTAAAAATGAATGTGCTATCTGACGCTAGAATGACTAGAAAATTTATAGATGAAATTTTAAAATCATTTAAGCGAAGAATAAAAATAATTGAACTAGCATCGAGTAAATCGTTTAATATTTTTAAAAAAATACCCGATGAAATATCGGAGTATAGCCGACTAATACATCCGCATTTAAAATTAAATTACACGCATGAAGATTCTAAATACGATGTTGAAGGTTTAACGATACGTCAAACACTGACGGGGGGTTTAGCGGTTATAAGCAATACGTCTAAAGAATTCGACATAGGCATAGCATTACGAGTTTTTCACAAATGCGAAGCATATGAAATACGTGTCATTATCAATCATCTTAAAAAATTAGCTCCAAAAGTTTTGATTTTAAGCGCGATTAGGTTTCGACGTAATTTTAAGATGATTGACGCGCATATAAAAGACGCATGGCCAAATGTCCGGGTTTCAAGTTATTTTTTCGGGTTACTTATTATCTACTTAGTGTAACGTTTACCGCGCCAACCGCCGGATGCTTTTAATGGCCAACCGTGTGCCCAAATAGGCAATGTTGACATTATTTCTTCAAACTCTTGAATTGACCCCCACTTTTCAGGTATTTCGGCTACGATTTCGTCGTGAATATGCATAACTACTTCATATCCTACGTTTTCTAAATTAACGATCGCATTTGCGAGAATGTCACGCGCTATTGCCTGAACACAGTTTTCAGTTAATTTACCGCCGTAAGTATCTATGCGCATCCATCCCCGGGCGCCGTTATTTTCATTAGAATTATATCCTTCAAAAGTGATCGCATTGTCTATTATGCGTGGTCGATGATAAGTGATGAAACGTGAAGAGGGTAGAATACAATGCAGTATATCGTTTGACGTAAAATACTTTATAGCGCCGTATGAATAAACAGTTTGTGGATTTAAAATAGAATCCTTAGCGGCTTTTTCAAGACCGTACCACAGTTTCACGATTCCGGGACTTGCTTTGCGCCACGCAGATACCGCTTGCATTATCTGCTCATCTGTTAAAAATTCGTCTGCTTTAAATCGTTTCCACGCGCCTATGCTCCCGCCAAATCCGCTCGCTAATTCCGCAACTTTTCCGATTTTACGATCAGGATGATGTTTTTTATTTTTGGATTTATACTCTAAATATTCTTCTAAAGGTATTGCAGTTATCTTAGACGCTGACATTTCGTAAATAAACCCGTGTGTTTTAAATACGCTTAATCGCCACGTTTCTTCAGATATTGCAGCTAACACTACGGCTTCAATGGCTGAATAATCGCTGCAAATTAAATCATAACCCTCCCGTGAAACAAACATTCCGCGTAAACATCCGGAAATCGCACCGATCGCATCTCCGTAGCAAAATTCTAAATCATTTAATGATGTTAACTCTATTACGTCTTCCGTGGCTTTCGAATTCCACTCTTGATCTCGTACTAATTCCGTTGAAAAACAACGCGGGCAAAACTGTTTTAGACTCGTTGTTTTTTCACAGTTTTTACAGATAGAAACTGTTAAACCGTGATTTGGTAAATTCTGCGGTTGTATCCCTGCACCTGCTGCACGACCCGTGCGTGCCGCGTGATAGACGAATAGCTCATTAGCGCGTCCTTTGAAATGTTTATTTTTCATCGCGTAAAGTTTTTTAACCGCAGAAGAACCAATTTTATCGCGTATAGAAAGCGCTTCGTAAATGTCGAGGGGGAGTTGACGCGTTAATAATTCAGCTAAATGCGCTGCATCTAGCGATTCAACTAATAATCCACGCTTTGCTAACCATGTTTTTAATTTAAATATTTCAGTCGCGGAATTTACTTCACCACCCGTGATTTCTGATAAACGGGCGTTATATTTTTTATAGGCTGATTCAGCGATATTTATAAAATTATCAATGGATTTTAAGTCAAGTGACACACCGCGCTCATTTATAGCTTGATCTATTTTCCAAAATTTAAATTCAAATGTAGATAATTGGGGGATTTGTTTATCAATTTCACGCTCTGCTACAACGTCACGTATACAGTAATCTATCATTCGCATCGCATCAACAGGGTCATCTTGAAACGTAATACGTTTTCGTTTATCACGAATTGTTGGATTTCGCGGCATGCTGAATTTATTAATTAAACGCCAACCATCTTTGTCTTTTTGATTTTGTATCTGTAAAACTTCGCCGGCTTCAGCGAGAGAGGGCGGTAAACAAAATGCTCTTGCTCTAGATTGTGTGCATACAAATTGGATACAATCGTTAAGAGGAAATCCGTATCTACAACATCCTACATATGTCCAAATCCATCTTTCAAAAGCCACATTCCACGCTTCAATTTGACCATAATTATCTACGTGTTCTTGTAACCTATCGGGGAAAGGGTCGCCCGGCAGCCACACGTTTACATTCGGCTCATCGTCAAACGCGTAAGCCATGCACAGTATTTCAGTTGAAGGATGTGTAGCGTAGGGCGCAATTCCAATTGCAGGAAGACCTTTTTTAGAAGAGTTAGGAAGTGAGTTCCAGGATTGCTTATTTTCATCCCATTCGAAACCGGCTTCTGAATACGTTTCAAAATCTATGTAAACTTTTTTTGACATTATTTTTTTCTCTATAATATAATTCGTCAATTGCTTTTCGTATGATTAAACTTTTTGTCAAGCGCATAGAAACAGAAAGATCATTGAGCTGAGCAACAGCTACATCGTCTAAAGATATCATACTTCGTTTATGTTTATTTTTTTTAATTAATTCATTTTTCACAATTCCACCTCGTTTATTTCCGCAACGGAAGCAATTGAATTTTCTAAAATATAGATAAGAAGTTTAGCTCTAACATTCGCTTCTAATTCTAATTGAAAGTCATTTGATTTTCGTGTTAACCGGATGAATTCATATCCTATGGATTCGGCGAAATCTCCGCTCACCTTTCGAATTATTTCAAAAATAATTTTCCCGAGTTCAGCAACACTAAATGCATCGCATGCGTATCCTTCTCCCAGTAAAGCTAGGTACCACGATAAATCTTGTAATCGCGTATGTAATCTATCAGTTCCAACTATTCTATACCAGACAAAGTATGATCTATTCTGTACAACACCTAATTCTTTTAACCTTTTTGCTAGCTCAAAGCTGCAAACTTGCTCTTTAATATCCATGCTATGTCTCCAGCGTGATTTTATCTTTGAATTCAGACAGTGTATTTAGCACTTTATGCAAACCAGAATGAACCTCAATTACCATTTCTGAAATAATAATTTTTGCATCTTCTCGAGGAACATCCGAAAAAGAATAAGACATAGTTACTACGTAAAAGCTAAACGCAACAGACCTGATGATCCTACAGTACTCGTCACGCGGAATTTTAGCGTCTTTTTCTAGTATTTCAATTTCTGAACAAAACAACTTAAAAAGTTTTTCCATAATTTTTTGGCCAGTACTCGAAACTTTATCTTCGGGCGGTAGCATCGTGATCCTCCTATTCTATATCTATTTCAGAAATTACCTTTTTAACCGTGGGGACAACTGGTCTACCTTTGATAATTAAAATTTTATTATCCCAATACTTTGTGTTTATTTCAAAAACGTCCGCTTTAAAAAATGAATCCGGGTAACATAAATCCATTTCCTTCAATAAAGATAATAAATTTTGAAAAGAATCATATACACTTATATTAAAATCTATGATTCCCCCTCTACAGTATTTACACTCTACGATATGCAGTTCAGATTCTTTAGTAACATAGAACTCCCCGTTGCCCCCGCAATGCTCGCAAACAGGTTTAACATTTTCAGCTGATCCCATTGTTTCTATCCTCAATGACCTTTAGTTTTGTATTTGTTTTGTAAATTTCGCAATTGTTCTGCTAAAGAGAGTAACATTTCTCTATTGCTTAGTATTAACTCTAAAGCGCCTTCTTTCGGTATTTGATCTAGCATAGACCCGAAAAGAAGAGAATACGCTTTTATCACAGCGGAAGGTGATAGGTGGAAAACTACGAAGGGCGAAGTTCCTGGGTTTGATTCAAAATCTTCTATCATATTATCTTCATTACGTTCCATATTGTCGCTGACACATTGCAGTATATTAGCGATAAGATCGTCGGATATTTTCTGAATTTTTTTAGAATATTTCATTTTATTTCCTTGGGATAGGGTGCCCCCTCGCGGGGGCGGTAGGTACACTAAACGTAATGCGCTAAACCTTTTGAGATCAATTGATCATCTGTCATTCCAAGCATTCTAAATTGCTCGTAAGTGACACCGTTGGCACTCGGAAGTATCTGTATTCGCATCGGTGTAGGAGCTACAGGAACATGCGTAGAAGAACCTGCTAAAATACCGTAATGCGGCGTGACAGGTGAGGGTTGGTGGGCGGGAGGGTTAGTATACGCAGTATTAGCATGTACAGGACTGACAGGAACAGCGGCTGGATTAAATCCCGTTTTCATAGGATCAGGTAGAAGTATATTTTGCGGCATTTCTCCACCAAATCCGACATCTTTCGCAGCTAAACCCACTACTATTCGACGGCCTTCACGTATCAAGCACACGTACTTAAAATTCAAATATACGCCGGGTTGTTGAACGGCTTCATTGTCTGCAACGTCTCCATAGCATTGTATGTAGTCGCCTAATTTTACCGCTTCAGGTTCTAGTAACTGCCTGTCGCCGTTATCTGTGTAAATCATTGGCGGAATATTGTTTTTTGAAAAATTTAAAATCCAATGACCTGGAAACCCTTCCATTTGACATGGCGCGATACCCTTGGTATTGGGAATTGCTGAATCACCATCTTTTATTTTCCATGCGAAAGCGGGGGACATATACTGCCCGTTGGGAAATCCTGCCTGCCCGATTTTCCAAATTTTTGCACCCCATTCGGTTTGGTTCCAATGCGTTTCGCCTCTTTTTTCAATTGCAATCGCGAAAAAATAATTAACCGCAGGCTTTCCCGCATTTTGTCCGCTTTTAGTAATGAGCGGTCTGCCTTCTGCATCAGTAGTGCGTCCGACGTAGAGTGAGCCTTGTACTAACCTACCTACGGGGGTGAGTAATTCTATCTTGTGTGTCATTTTCGTATCTCCTTTTTTCAAGTTAAATTCAATGTTAAATACTATTTACGCGTTAGTCAATAGTATTTTTAAAAATATCAGCGGTATTTTTAATGTATTTTAATTTCGGTTCTCCTCTTTTTCTTTCTGAATATTTATCAACTAATTCTTCCGGCAATCCTTTTTTAATCGCTTGAAGTGGTGTGATAAATTCAATCGGTTTTTCTATTTGGCAATCAAATAATTCAGCATAGTTTTTTAACTCTGTTAAATCAGAATTATATTTCCACATCGTGCGACTGGCAGTATGTTCAATCGTGTAATTCGGTACTATATTCCCGGCATTAAGTCTGCTTAACGCTTCTTGTTCGAGCGCTGATAATCGACATTTTGCAAGATCTAACATGTGCTCTAACAGTTGTATCTCGATAGATAGAGATTGACTACTCAAATCGTTTCGAATCGGTAGCTCTGCTTCATGCAAAGTATTTAAAGTGGCTTTACGCAAAGCAGGGCAGATGGATCGAGCTTTGCATGTGAAACACAAGTGATTAACTTTTAAAAGTGCATTTTCTTTTAAAGAAGTTAATTCAGAAATATAAAGTAAATTTTCATAAGAATTTAGTTCTTCTCTTGAAATCGACCACGTACTCACATGATTTATTCTCGGCTGAACGATAGTTAACTCTATAGCCTGCGAGCAAATAGCTCTATGACTTTGCAAGATACCTATCGCGTAGTAAATCATTTGCCAATTCATTTTTGCTTCGACAGTTTTGTACCCGTACTTGTAATCGAAAACTCTCAAAATATTTCTCTTACCACTGAAATAAAAGGCATCCGGTGTTCCGAAATTAACTATTTCAGAGTCAGAAACAGAAGAACGTAAGCATATGCTTACTGAATTTTCGACGAAAATCGGACTACAGGTTTTTTCATCGTGATTCTCTCGTACAATTTTCACATATTCTTTCGCGTTTTCTACCATTTCTGTTGTTGCATTTTCTGGTAAAATTTCATCTTCTAGAAGAGATGCAGCAACAGTATGCGCAAGCGTTCCCTCTTGCGCATAGTTCGAAAATTCTTCTATAACTGTTGACTCTAATTCTCTAGACCCCGGGCACAGCATTCGCCTGTGTACCGAAGAGGGTGGAATTTCCGAATGCCGTGTCATCTTAACGAGTCCTTAGTCGTGAATATGTGAGTGTCTATAATTCGTTTGAGATCTGTAATCACGGGGGTTATTAAATCGTTTTGAACACGTAAATCTTGCAGCGATTTTAAACCGTACATTTTTAATATCTCAGATACTTCAAGTGATTTTAGTTTATCTTCTTTTATACCAAGCGTTACAGTCGTCATCACATCTTCAAAAGTAAAAGACTCGTGTATTATTAAATTGCCTTCTGGACGTGCAAAAACAGCAGGTTCAACAGCAACGAAAGTAGGTTCTTTTGTTTTCGATTTAGACCGTTTAGGTTTTATTTTCTCTTCAATAACTTTAGGCATATTAGACGTATGTTCAAGTGTTTCTGGGGTTAAATCTGTACTTTGAAAAGTTTTTAAATAATCAATCAACCCATTTAAAGCTGTTTTTTCTATCAACTGTGGATCTGTAATTTTAATTTCGATCATGAGTGTAGCTCCTTATCATTAGTAAATCTTTCGTAAACTTCTTTTATAAAATACTCTAAACAATCTTTAACTATCGCGGTTTGATCCTCAATAGACATGCTTGCCACAGGTATGCAAACTCTACTATCAGTCACTCTGATGGTTTTCGTCATTGAGTGCCACATGATTCTAAACGTACCGAAAGCCATCGATACTTCTATATCTTTATTTAAAACGCCTTTGCTGCTTTCTAATTTATAAAAATCATTTAAAAAATTTTCAACTTTTATCAGCAAGGGGTGAACTTGTTTTTTCGGGAAATCACTGAGTATACAGTCTATACTTTTTTCAAGTTTTTTATACTCTTCTCTAGCTAAGCGTTTTATTTTCCATTTTTGAAATGCGTTCATACGTTTTATTTTCCATTTTTGAAATGCGTTCATACGATTTATTCCCTATTTCTTAAATCGGCATCAGGCGAAAAACAAGTATAAATTTTATGGCTGTTATCACACAGTGCATGATACAGTTGCTCTAGTTTAGAAACCGTGTCTATACACGTATGCAATTTTTTTACTCTTACCAAAATCTTTTTTATGAAAGGCGAATCTTCGAAATCAGACATACATATATTTTCTAGGATCAATAAAACAGGGGAAGAATTTACATGCAACGTAAAATGACGTTGCGGAAAATTTTCATCCCAATCGCGCATATAATTAGCGTATTGCGCCAACAATAAATCTGTGTTACCCAGAAGTATAGTATTAATTATTTCTATTTGATATCTCTCGCGTATTTCTCCGTCAGATTTTTTCTCAGTAAAAAGTTTTTTAAAATTAACTTCGAAGGGCATTACTTGTATTTTCATTTGCTACCTCGAGTTTCATTTAGTTCGATTAGCGTTTTTAAATCGTTTAAAATTTCACGGCCTTCCGTGTTATATGAAGTCCGTATGACGAGATCTGCGAGATCATGCTTATTCATTGCGTTAATAATTAGATTAGATGCTTTGACAACAGCATCATTTACAATTCTCAACGCCGGTACTTCTTTAAAAATTTCTTGCAATTCGTTCATTCGTGATGATTTCATTGTGAAACTCCGTTAGTTAATTATTCCATTCTAAGTTTAGCAATACCCGAACTCGAATAAAAATCAAAATTATATCTAAATGTGTTAACAGCTATAATTATTTTATACAATCCTGAACCTGTCGTTGTGCGATGTATTGATAAGTATTGTATATCAGTGCTTTCGTACAAATGAGTAAAAATATGTGATATGAAATATTGTACTTTATCAACAAGATCTTTAGTTAATTTTTCGATATTCTCAAGTTCATTTAAAAACGCAAATATTTTTTCTTGAGATATTGACGGCTTATCGTACACACCTGTAAAAAATTGTTTTTCTACCGCGTATTTTATACGCGCTCCTAATAAACTATTATCTAAATTTGCTTTTTCTTCTTCACTCTTACCTGTAAGTGCTATTTCTTGTAGCGAATCAAGTAAAAATTTCTGGCAACCTTCTATATTCATTGCAAGTAAGTTATTCATTTTTAATCTCCGTTAAGTGGGTTTATTTGTTTTCAAAACTCTGTTTAAATTTTTCGATGAAATAAGCGCGTTTCCGTTTAATTTCGAAAAGCTCTTCCTCTTTTTTTAAAACTTGCATGTCTAGTAAATCTATTGCTCTTTGTTTATCGATATGCTTTTCGTGGTCAGGTAAGTGAACTATCTCATATTCTTTTGATTTAGAATTTATAGCGATAAATTTAATTTCAGCAGTGCTATAACCTAATTCAACGTAGCAAACTGTGATTGTAGGTAAATTCTGAAAATCGTCAAAGTCAATGATAACGCCTGGATAAGTTTCGTAAGTGTCAGAATATTTTTTTATTAAAACTTTTACACAATCGCCGACTTTATAATTTTCTATCTTTCTAGCATGACGCATGTCGATTTCTAATTTGATGCCGTTAATTTCTACTATTTGTTTTTCCATTGTTTATCTCCGTCTATTTATTTAGTTACTTATTTGAAAATCTGAATAACTTTATCTTCATATTCGTAGTCATAGTAGCAATTTTTAAAATTTTTATAAAAAAGAGGACGATTTGTCGCAGAACAAAAACCTTCTAAAACAACTTCATCATCATAATCTTTTCGTGTTATATTAATATCTTTTGAATTCATTAAATCATCAGTAGTCAATTGATTTATGCTAAAAATTGTGTCATCAGAATTAAAGTAGTTTCTAAACATATAATCTTTTGAGTTTGCTCGAGTGTGTATATTCCATTCTCCGTCTTCATCTTTTACACAAAAATAGAGAGTAGTTAAAACAGTGTAATACTTAGTTTTATTTTCTTTAATGTAATCGAAGCATTCTTTTTCAGATCTAAACAAAGCTGTTAAGTCTTCATCTTCGATTGTCTTCGATTTTAACCAAAAAGCATCCTCGAAAATTTCCCATCTATTTTCAGATATTTTTTTTACTGTACAATTTCTCATTTTTAATCTCCGGCTGTTAATGTTAGTTAGTAATTACCTTGCTCTGCGTCCCTGATTTTTTCGTAACCTTCTTGACCAAATTTTCTGGTTAGAAAATCTTCGCTATCTTCGCCGTCTTGTAAATATTCGCAAAAAATAGTAAGGAGTATGCCATTGTCATCGTCTTCTGATATCGTATTTTCGCCAGCCGATAGTCGCGTATCATTAACTTTTTTTATGTCTTTTAAAATATTATTTAAATTTCTTTCAGTTGTGCTAGTGATCATTTTTAATCTCCGGTTGTTTTTGTTTATCTAGTGTCTACAGTGCTATTAAAACACTTATTGACGTCTACGTCAATAGTAATTTAAAAAATATTTTAATTAGTATTCTAGATCTGCGAAACAGGACGGACATTCAGACTTGTTGAGTAATCGACCTTTTGCTATTATTTGTGACTTTTCAAATTTCTGGAAAATATAAAAACAACGGGGGCATTGATCGACAGCTGAACAGCAACGGCTAGCAGCTTCTCTAAGTAAAGCATTTTTCAATTCAATTAATTTCTCTAAAGTATCTGCCGGCCTGCAAATTTGTACAATCGTGTTATCTACGCGTATAATGCTCCATAGCACTTTGTAAAACTTGAAACTGCCTACAGCTATTTTCATTTTAATTATCCTTTTTTACATTTTGATATTAGTTCTAATAGTTTTTCAAATTGAATTTTTTTCGCTTCTTTTTGATTCTCATAATCATGCAACTCAGCACCGCTGATAACCGCTGTTGAATAATTGCAGATAGTTTCACAAATCAGAGAGGTAGCGATTGACTGTAGAAAATAAGACGTCACCCAACCTGCACATCGGGATGCACCGCTGGTATGATAAGGCCTATTGAAGTTTAAGTTACACCATTGTTCATATGTAGTTTCTTTGTGCGACAATACTGCACTCGCTACTACGCGTATATACGATATTTCTTTGTCAGTTTTTCCGTAGTTTATAACACCGTATTTATCATCTACTAATATCCACGTCATAAAGTCAAACCACACTTCTGATAAATCCGCTCCTACTTCGATCGAAGATATAAATCTGCGATATATTTCTATAGATTCTGATTCTTTTAAAAATTTAGAAACATAATCGACTATATATGAAATTTCATCAGATATCCCTATTTCTCCTAAATCTAAAATATCCTCCATTGTTTCATCTTTGTTTAGGTATTCTTCTTTAATCGCTGGATCGTTGTGAAATGCTAACATTTTTAATTAAATCCTCGTTGAATTTTTATCATCATGACATTTCTTGCAGGTATAAGATAATACGCAGCTTTCAGAATGGCTACATAAAAAATATCCCGTGACTTGTCGGCATTCGATACATTTAGTAATGTGATAAGACCCTGCGGGCTTATTGATAGTATTTTCAAATACTTTAGCAGCATACTCGTAGAAAACTTTAGCTGCTTCATCGACTGTAACACCCTCGCCGTAATTGACTATTAATTTATTGTCTTCTAGCTCTATGTTAAAAATTAAATTATTTGTGCGCGGATCTGAAAAATAAAATAAATAGTGATTCATTTTCTGATTATCCTTATTTTATGGCCATTAATTTCTACACGTATCCAATCGTTGTCGATTATTGAAAGATTGCAGCAATCATCTTTATTTTTACAATCTACGTTTATTCTTATCTCTTTATCTGTTTCGATTATCTGACCCATGTATATGTCTCCTAGTTGTCTGTTAATAGTGTCGCGCGTGTACAGAATAAATGCTTCACTAAAATTCATAGTATTTTATCTCTCTAGTCTTTACACTTTGTAAATTTACACGTATGTTAACGTGTAAGTCAATGGAGATTTAAAATAAAAATGATTTTACGTGAATATCAGAAAGACCTTGTGCGTCAAATATACGAATCATGGCAACGCGGTAATAAAAATGTCGGCGTTCAACTGCACACGGGTGGTGGAAAGACGTGTATTTTTAGTTACATTCTCGCGCATCACCCCGGGGGTGCGATCGCAATCGCTCATCGTGTTGAGTTAGTCAGTCAGATATCGCTCACACTCGCACGTTACAATATCGCGCATAACATCATCGCGCAAAAACAATCGATAAGAGAAATTATTGCGTTACATCACGATGAGGTAGGGCGATCATTTTATAAATCAACGTCTAATATAGTCGTTGCAGGTATTGACACGCTTCTGCGTTTATCTGCTGACACGCCGTGGTTTAAAAGTATTTCATTAGTAGTGCAAGATGAGGGGCATCACCCGCTTAAAAAAAATAAATGGGGAAGAGCCGCGGAATTATTTTCAAATGCGTACGGGCTCTACCCGACCGCAACGCCATGTCGCGCGGACGGTAACGGGTTGGGTCGGCATTCAGACGGCATACTCGATGATTTAATTGTCGGTATCCCGATGCGTCAATTAATACATGACGGATTTCTCACAGATTATCGTATTTTCGCACCCCCGAATGATCTTGATTTATCGAACGTACCCGTAGGTTCAACCGGCGATTTTAGTTTTGATCCGCTGCGCAAAGCAGTACATAAATCACAAATCACAGGCGACATTGTTAAACACTATTTAAAGATCGCACCAGGAAAACTCGGTGTGACGTTTGCAGTTGATGTAGATGCTGCCGTTGAAATTAAAACCGCATTCTGTGCCGCAGGTATCAAAGCCGAATTAATCACGGGTAAAACACCCGCGACACTGCGCGCAAATATCATGCGTCGATTTCGAAACGAAGAAATAAAACAAATTGTAAACGTGGATATTTTAGGTGAAGGAGTTGACGTACCTGCAATTGAAGTAGTCAGCATGGCACGGCCTACAGAATCGTATGGATTATATAGTCAAAGTTTTGGTCGTGCGTTAAGACCAAAGAACAGTAAAAAACATGCGTTGATTATTGATCACGTGGGTAACGTACTCAGACACGGATTGCCTGATGCGCCTAGAATTTGGACTTTAGATCGACGCGAAAAGCGTAGTCGTAGTAAACAAAATGACGAAATATTACTTATATCTTGTGTCGAATGTTTCTCAGTATATAAACGGGTTTTACGTTCGTGCCCATTCTGCGACTATGTGCCTGTTCCGACTAATCGATCGGCTCCTGAGTATGTAGACGGAGACTTAAACGAATTATCAAGTGAGATATTAGCTAAACTTCGCGGTGAGATATCCGCTATTCTTGACCCACCGCGTGTCAATCCACACATCCCGCCGATTGCGCAACAGACGCAGATTAAACGTCATCGCGATCGTAAAATAGTGCAGCAAGAACTTCGTGATCTCATTGCGCAGTGGGCGGGATATTTAAAACATACAAATAAATCTGATTCATTTATCTATCGTTCTTTTTATTTTAAGTTCAAGATAGATGTTGCAAACGCACAACTTTTAAATGCGACAGATGCGAGTGAATTAATGTTACAGATAAAAAAAGATATTGACGTGTTAGTTAACGAAGGTGTATTGTGACCGTAGGAGCAAAACGATGGTATTGTCGGAATGGGCAAAGAAATGGAACGTAAGCGTTGAAGCGCTTACAGAGTTACGGAGGAGCCTGGGCGTAGTCTATAACGAACCGGAGAAAGAAAAAGACAACTACACCGAGGCTCAACTATTGAGTCTACTACGTTTAGAAGCATCAGAAAAGGGAATGCGACTGTGGCGAAATAACGTGGGGGCAGCAGTTACAAAAGACGGAAGTTTTATTCGTTTTGGAATAGCAAACGAATCCATGCGATTGAACAAAGTGTTAAAATCGTCAGATTTGATTGGGCTAAAACCCGTTTTAATCACAGAAAAACATATAGGATGTGTGATTGGGCAATTTGTTGCAAGAGAAGTAAAAAAACACGATTGGGTATTTAAAGGCGATGAAAGAGAGCAAGCGCAATTGAGATTTATTAATTTAATAGTGAGCCTGGGAGGCGATGCATGCTTTGCGACAAAAATGGGAACATTGTAGCAGCTGAAATTAAACACGTGCATGAAGAAACGATTAGCTTATGCGGAAATGCGTTAACGCATGAATTTTATTTTAAATCAATTGATCAAGCTGTCATTAATGCGCAGATACCGTCATCAAATATAAAAGCATGCAGAAAATGCGTGAGCGTTGTTATCAATTGCTTAGCAGCAGTAGGAGGAGAAAAGTGGCAAAACGAAAACGAAGAAGATCTCTCGACCCAGCAGCTCGATATGATGAGTTGTTAAATCACGGTGTAAATATCAGTAAAACAAAAGGGTATGATAAAGTCACGCGTGAAGAAATAGCAAAACAAGCTAGATGCACCGGCGCGTTGATACATCACTATTTTAAAACGATGGGTAATTTAAGAAAACAAATTATCAAAAAAGCAATTGAAATAGAATGCGTTGAAATAATTTTACAAGCGCTAGCGCAAAAGGATATTAAATGTATACCTGAGCATTTACGCGATAAAGTAATGACACATTTAGCTAAATAGATTTTAAAAAATTTCAAAAGGAAGTTCACGTATGGCTGTATTTTCAGCGATGGAGAGTTATGCTCAATTTATTTTACACAGAAATAAAATTCCTCTCGATCCAATTTCGTTAAAACCTGGCGATCCACACGATTCAAAAAACTGGCTTCAATATCGACACGCAGAAATGTTAACGCAAATTCATACTTCGCTTGAAATAGGATTCGTGTTCACAGATAACGATCCGTTTTTTTTCTTAGATATCGATCATTGCATCGACAACGGAAAGATGAATTCGATAGCTGAAAAACTTATAACATTGTTCGACGGCGCAGCAGTGGAAGTATCGAGATCTAAAAACGGTATTCACATTTTTGGAACGTATGATCACATTGATCCGCATGCATGTAAAAATGCAGATTTAAATATAGAGCTATATCACACTCGGCGTTTTGCAGCATTGACGGGATTTGAAGCGCGCGGAGATGCAAGCCAAAATAAAACTGTGATTTTAAACAGTGTTATTTCCGAATTTTTTAAAAACGATAATTCAACTGTTTGGGAATCCGCAGGTATTGTCAGCAATGGAAATAGCGAAAGCGATGAAGAATTAATTCAGCGTGCATTAAATTCAAAATCTGCTAAGTCAGTATTTACGAATTCAGTGTGTTTTAGAGATCTGTGGGAAGGAAATATCGAATCGTTATCACGTGCTTATCCGCCCAAGAAATTAGAGCACGCATACAATCATTCGTCAGCCGATGCCGCACTCGCGCAGCACTTAGCGTTTTGGACAGGGAATGACGAACAAAGAATACGACAGCTGATGTATAAATCCAAATTAGCAAGAGAAAAATGGACTTCAAAACGCGGCAACGTAGATTATCTCTCTATAACGATCACGAACGCAACAAAGAGACAAACTACGTTTTACACGACGCAAATAAATAACTTAAATCAAACGGAAATTCACACAGAAAATAGTAACACATCAGAAACGGATTGTACACAAAAAGCTTTATATCGAACTGACAGCGCGTTTTTAAGCGCAGAGCAACAGATAAATCATTTTAAAAATTGCATATACGTCAAGGATGAACACAAGATATTAGTGCCGGGCGGACAATTGCTCACAGCGGATCGATTCAAAGCAATTTTCGGATCTAAAACGTTCGTCATGGATGCTGCAAATTCACGTACTACGCGTAATGCATTTGAGTGTTTTACTGAGTCACAATTGCTTAACTTTCCAAAAGCCGATACAACCTGCTTTAAGCCTGCTTTAAAACCCATGGAGATCGAAAATAAAAACGGAATTTCGCAAGCTAATATTTGGTATCCGCCTACAATTGAATGCGAAGCGGGAGATGTGATCCCGTTTTTAAACCATTTGTCAAGTCTTTATCCTAACGAAGAAGATCAAAAAAAATTACTCTATTACTTCGCAGCTCTTGTGCAACACCAGGGCATTAAATTTCGTTGGTGTCCCGTCCTGCAAGGCGTTGAAGGCAATGGAAAATCATTGCTCTCTCGTATCGTCGCGTACGCTATCGGCGAGCGTTATGTGCATTTTGCGCAATCGAAAGAGATTGCAGCACGATTCAACGGTTGGTTATACGCAAAAACACTAGTCATTATCGATGATGTATACATTCCTTCGAGTAAAGCCGACATTATCGAAGCCGTTAAGCCGATGATTGATAGTGATAGATTAGAGATAGAGCCGAAGGGGGGTGAAAAAATCACACGGGATGTATGCGCTAATTTTATTTTGTCAACTAATCACAAAGACGGCATTAGAAAAACAGAAGAAACAAGACGATTCGCTATGTTTTTCAGCCATCAACAGTCTCGTGAGCAGCTTATACGCTCAGGACTCGATGAGAAATATTTTAGAGAATTAGTAATGTGGCTTAGAATCAAGGGATTTAAATACACAACTCATTATCTTAAAAATCTCGAAATACCGGACAAGTACAATCCTGCGGTTGAAAGTCTCGTCGCACCCTTTACATCTTCAACTGTCGAAGCTGTCAATCTATCAGTTCGCACCCCCTGTCATGACGAACTAATAGAAGCTATCGAAAGTAATCGCGTAGGTTTTCGCGGTGGTTACATCAGTTCTACTCATCTCTTAGCGCTAATGAAAGAAGCACGCATATATATACATGCGCAGGGGATACAGAAACTTTTAAATGACATTGGGTATGTTCTGCACCCCGCGCTCACAAACGGGCGCGCTAGCAGAATACCAAAAAACGAAACGGTGCAACCCCGAATTTACATTCACAGAGAGAAAGTGGAAGAGGGCATATCGCCGAGCGAAGCTGTCCGTGATTACGAGAATGCGCAGTACGGCAGCTAACAGATTACGTAGTCTACTAAGCACAGTAGGAGGACTGAGAGAACCTAGTTTTCGTAACTTCTCTCAGTCCTCCGCTAGGTTATAACTTAAGAGTCTCAAAGTAGGACTTCAAGAAAGCTATTTTTTCACGTCCTGAAAGATCTTTACGCCACATCGCTATATATCCTACCAGCTCTTGAATAAAATCCTCCTCTTCGCGATAAATTTTGAAATAACGGCTAACCATGAATTTGTCACGGTTATATTCACGGCGGCAACTCACGCAAGAAGCGGTCGCAGTGTATCTCATATCAACGTGACCGTTTTTGCACGGTTCTCCAGTGAAATATTTATGTAATCCTTCTTGTAACGCTGTTCTTCTGAAAACTACTCTCATTTTGGTTGATCTCCGTTTGGTTATTAAAAATACTAAAAAATTGTATAATTTGTGTCATTTTATCACAACGGTATATACCAATGTGCTGTCCTCGCTAGAGGGTCGGTTATGCGTAACCTACTGATTAATAAGGCCGTATTTACCATGAGTATAGTTTTATAGCGAGATAACCGATAGTTGAAGTTATTTATACTTTTTTCACATCGGCATGTACGACGAGTATATACATACGTTGTACACTCCCAGCTCTAAACAACGTACGGTTATCTCGCTATCCCGCTATTAGTATATACTGTGTTTATCTTATACTTTATTATATTAATATTAATCAATAAGTTAACTAACTAAGTATAGTCGTCTGACTGCATGCAATCACATAACCGCAGCATAGCCTAAGCACAATACAGACCGTTGGCAGACGTGGCTTAGAGGCATAACCGAAGCATCATTCGTATATACTAAGTCTATCAATGTTATAACCTAATCTATCACAACTACACATGTACATCAACTGTCAGAGACTTTCATTTTTGTCTTTTTTTGAAAAACTGTATAAAGTCATCGGTTATCATATTTTTTGAACAATTGTAAAAATATTAATCTAAAAAAACGTACAATATGTTCAACTATCGCTGTTTAGTGTGATATTTATGCTACAAATACGCTATACATCGCTGTAAAAATAACGAGCA
>Ga0302280_1000285_pt1 | contig 43971 bp, 36 predicted proteins | sample III_Fen_E1_1_FD_198771 | JGI IMG/M metagenome (GOLD analysis project Ga0302280, IMG submission 198771) | Peat permafrost microbial communities from Stordalen Mire near Abisko, Sweden - III_Fen_E1_1 | ecosystem: Environmental > Terrestrial > Soil > Wetlands > Permafrost | place: Sweden: Abisko... | reverse complement strand
GTTCTTAGATGATATAAAGCACAATTCACCTCACGGCCGGGGAATTGTTTACGCAAATAATGCACATAAAGCGGCATTTGAAATGATTTAACATGATCTCGGATATACTCGCGACTCAAATTAGCCTCATCTGGAATTTCTTTAGGTAGAGCTTCTACACTTCCAGTTTTGTAATCCAGAATGACAATCGATCCATTCGTCATCTCATCAACCCTGTCAACCCTATAGCTAAAATGCACTGAACCTGCACTTAACTCCAGCATCTCTTCAAATTTACGCTCTACATAAAGCACCTGTTTAATATCTTTTTCACAACGCAGAGCCTCAAGGTCAAAAAATCTCTCTAATCTGGTTTTTAAAACAGTTTCCATTAAAAAAGAATCACTGCGACCGGCCTTGCCAAAGACTTCAAGGTACTTGGATTCATAAATCTTCTGAAAATATTTCCTGAAATTCGCATCCAATACAGGCTTCTTGCCTATAAATCCACTAAAAACTTGTTCCAATAAATCATGGATAAAAATACCCACATGACGGCTTTCAGGATCTTCCAGGAGATCATCTTTAACTTTAAGACCCAAAACATAACGGCAATAAAAAGTATAAGGATTTTTCAAATAGGCATTAATACTAGATGCCGAGAATTTAAAACTCTTAAGGAATTCCATCATGGCAATCGTTTTGGGGATCGCACGCTGTTTTTTTTCAACAGAGACTTCAAAAGCGCCACGAATAATATCCACGACGCCAATCTTCCCCTGACGCTCTTCCTGTTCCCAGATAAGCTCCTCCAAGAAACGGCTACGCGTATGATTATTATTCTGCTGATAGATCAGATGAACATTTTTAGACGCAGAAATCAAACGCATAAAACCATAACGCTGGATCTCTTCTTCCAATTCCAAACGGTCAAGATTAAGCTTGATCATCACTTCTCGAGGGATCAAAGGCTCGTAAATATTCAAGCTGGGCAAGAGCCCTTCATTAAGATCTACCACAATGACATTTTCAAAATTCAAAGCCCTGGTTTCAAAAAGACCTAAGATCTGAAGACCTCGAAGGGGCGAGCCGCTAAAGGCCACCATCTGGATTGACAAACGATCATCAAGGACTTTGAAAAGATCCCTGGAGTCAAAAATTTCCTGAGCAAATGAGCAAGCGTTTAACTCTTCGCTCATTTCCTGCATGCGCCCGGCAATCTGAGCATTAAAAGGGTATTTATCCATCGGGCTACTCAATTGCATAAACTCAACAAAGCCTTGCAAGGCCATGGCCAAATCTCTCATTGATCGAATATTCTCAAAAGCATTCAAAAAAATCCGATGAATCACTTGAAGCGTTTTTCTTAATTCAATAAGATCAACCGTTATATCAATAGCTTGAGACGATTGGATAACAGCCTCTAAAAGTTTTTCATCACGGATAATGTCTTGCGGGTCCAAGAATATACGGCCTGATGATTCTGTCAATATTTCACCTTTGAGGATTTCTTCAATTTTAGCCACCAGCACACGCACAAGGCCAGAGGCTTGCCCTAAATCAAGATTCTTTACCAAAGGATGCTCTAATAAACGCAGATAATCCCTAGTGTAATACAAACCATCTTTCCGCCTGTTCTGCGTTTCCATCATTAAGGTCAAGAGGGTATACAAAGCACTTCGCTTGAGGGGATAGCCCATAGAAATATTAAACTCTTCAAGCTCATCCCCCACGGCCGTCAAAAGGGTGGATAAAAAATCCCCGTCAGGTAAAACGATGACCGTTGATTCACGATCAGCGATCCCTTCTAAAATTTCTTTGACCAATCCGGCCTGGGCATGACTGTCAAAAGCCTCATAGATCTTTAAATTAAATTTGGTTGGCTTGACTTCTTTTCCCTCAACAATTGGAGTTCCAAAAGTCTTGCCGATACGTGAGAGCGCCGGCCAACGCCGTTCATCCCCTTGCATAAAAAGTACGGCCTTACCACGGTCGTAAATATTCTTAATGACAATGTTTTCAGTGCGATGAAGATAGAAGAAATTACAAAATAAGACTTCATCCATGGCCTTGATATCATAACCACTAACTCCCTTGGCCGCCTGCCTATATCGAAATCCTCGAGGAGCCAATTGACGGGCTTCAAGCTCCTGATGATAGGCCTGACGCAAGGTGCTCAAGTGCATTAATAATTTATTAATATCCTCGGGGACGTTAAACCCAAGCTCCGCGTGCTCCTTAATTGTTTTTAGTGAATCCAAGGGCACATCTTCAATATCCATCTGTTCGATAAAATTTAAGATCTCACGGGCCCAAGGTAAAAACTGCGCGAAACTCTCCCGTCCCTGGCACACCCAAGGGCACAGTCGCATAGCCAATTGATAAATGGTATAACAATGATCCAGGTCACTGCCTGATGAAGGCACATCATCCCCATAAGCCACAAAGGCCATCCACTCATCAATCGTAAAAAACCGCGGTGGCACAAAGGCCTTCCCAATGCGGCGCGCCAAATCCCTTTTAATAAACAACGAAGGCCTACGCCCGCCAAAAACAAGGCAAAGGCGTGATAGGTCATGACCGCCATCAAGATACTGACGATAAAGATAATCCACCACATGCGGTAGAAATTCTTCGGTAAATGGAACTGTGATAATCTTACTCATAAAATCCTTAAGTATAGAATATATCCTGAAACTTTATGCTTAGGATAAAATTGGCGGACTATTTCAATATATCCTTGTATCTGTTTTTGATGCTCTTCTTCCACACCCGGGGATAATTTAAAATCCACGATCTGAACTTCATTCTCCAGTACAATCAGACGGTCGATACGCTTGGTATCACCATATTTATTTACGAATTCTTTTTCGCAAAAAACCTGTGAGTTATCAGGTAAATAGAAGAATGGACGCACATCAGCGCGATTTACAAAATTCTCAATTTCAGCCAAAGGATTTCCCCCTCCCTTGGCGAGCTTATCCTGTTGCAGATTGGATGCCTGACTGCCGTAGAAACGGCAGGCCTCACCACCAGGGGGAAGGAATAATCGACAAGCGGATTGCCAAGCCTGTTTTAAGACTTGATTAATATTCCCTTCATTCACATTTCCAATATGCATGAGAATGGTGTGATAAAATTCACCTTTTCTGGCTAACATGGCGGATTTGACTGGTTGATTTAAGAATTCTTCCTGAAGGCCAGACCACGAATCTGAAACGAAGGGTTTGATCCTTTGATGGGCCTGGGGCTCTGCATGAGCGATGGGACGCTCTGCCGGAGTGCCCATTTTGAAACTATCCTCCGGTATCAAAAATTTAGCAGGATTGACCGTATTGCCTACCTTAGCCGGCACAAAAATATAAAGCTCTTCAATGGCTCGGGTCAAGGCCACATAGGTGCTGTTTAGTTCAATCAAGAATGATTTTTTATATTCTTGCTCATAACGTAATTGCAATTCAGGAGCAAATTGGCGATAACTTTCCTTAAGACGGATTAAACTCATCCCCTCATCTTGGATATCCAAAATGTAGGCCTGAGAACCATCTCTCCCTCCGCTGCCTGCTTTAATATCCATTTCCAAGAATGGCACAATCACAACTGGAAATTCCAAACCCTTAGCCTTGTGGACGGTCAATACTTTGACCGCATCCACCTCGCTCATCGGCACAAAACGGTCTTCACCCTCAAAATTTTCATAATAATTTAGAAAAGAAGATAGATCACAGCTTTCTTTTTCCTGCCCCTTGATTAATTCCAGCCAATGCATCAAGAATCCCTGATACTGAGGAAAATATTGCTCACATTCAAAACGCTTGATGATCCCGGCAGTTAATTCATAAAGAGGATACGCCCCTGCCTGTTTTAAAAAACCTTCAAAGAAATCTTGCCATACCATTGGGAATGAATCCCGAAAATATTTATAGAAATAAAATTCCTTTGTTTGCTTCGAGCGCCTGGCCCCCTCAAAAAGAAAATCTCTCAAGGCCTGTGCTTCAATCCCTGTAGCACGAGGCATTAGCTCTCCTAAACAGAATTGCGCAAAGGCATTATTATCGACGGGTGAATAAAGAAATGCCAGCAAACTCATCAACTCGCCTATCAAAGGATTATTCTTAATATCACTGCTGCGCTCTGAAGAAGCATAAATACCTTCTTGAAGCAGCCATTGGGTGATCTCTTCGACCTCTTGATTGCCGCGAGTCAAAATGGCCATATCCTTTAAAGCAAATCGAGCTCGTAAATCATTAAGCAACGGGATGAGCTTTTGACGAAGCTCATCCGCGCGTTCTTGTTTTACTCGACCCTCTAAATGAGTGACCCGAACAACCCCTCCCTGCAAGTCTTTTCCAGGCAATTGGTGGGCATGAGCAAAGGTATTGGCGATTTGTTCAAAATCAGATTCGGAAAAATGAATTTCTTTATCCCGCTTGCTCTCACGGGAATCTTCCAGGCGGCGAGATAAAAACCCTGCCAAATTATCCAAACTAAAGACGCTATTATTAAATTTGATAATCTCCGGGCAACTGCGGTAATTCTTTTCCAAATTCATGGTTTGGACATTAAAATCAATCAATTGACTTTGCAGGGCATCGAACATCCGGCTTTCCCCTCCCCGAAAAGCATAGATCGCCTGCTTTTTATCACCCACATAAAATAATGATCCGCCATGACTAAGAGCCTCCTCAACCATAGAGGCTAGGTTACGCCACTGGCTTAAGGACGTATCCTGAAATTCATCGATGAGATAATGTTGAAATCTCGCTGCCAAACGAAAATACAATTCCTCGACCGTCACCAAGCCATCTTCAAAGAGCAAGGCTGTCTTACGATTAAGTTCTTCTAGAAAAAGTATGTCATCCCGTCTTGATAATCGACTAAAAGAGGATAGTAATCTTTCAAACAGAACCACATAAGGGTTAAACATGCTGCGGGATTCCAGAAGACTAAGCTCATGGATTTCTTGACGCAACTTACGCCATAAATCTTCTAATGACGGGCTTATCTCTCCACCTTTATTGATAGGAAAATCTTCTCTAGTCCAAGCGGCACTTAAATCATCTAGATCAAATAAGCGGCCGTCTTCGGCTAAAAGAGAATTGATATGGTCGGAAAATCTTTTAGACGTCTGTATTGGACTCAGCTCTTTTAATTCTTGCATCAGGGCGTAGATCTTTTTCTTTCGTGAAAATATGGGATGAAATTCTTCGCCCTGCTCAGGATGACAAATACCTTCGTGATAGACTAAGAATTTCTTTTGATAGGTATTGTATTGTCTGAAAAGCTCACTAATAACCGCCAGAAGATCTTCCCTGGGAAACCAGCCCGAACGATTCTCCAAGAACAAATACTGACGTACAAAATCCTCAAAAAGCTGACGCACCTTATCATCGCTATGGGCCTGATCTAAAAGCTCATCAAGACTTAATTGTAAATATTCTTTTGAATTGCGTTGAATTTTAAAACGCGCTGAAAGACCAATCTTAAATGAACACCCCGATAATAGAATATTCATAAAACTATCGATGGTTTGCACTTGAAAATAATGATATTGCCGGATCACATCATTCATTAGGCCAAAAGCCAAGATTGAAGCTTCTTTGTCATCCAAATCTAAAGGCTTAAGGATATCTTCTATTTCAAATGGCTTTAATTGCTTTAAGGCGATGCGTTTGAGGAAATCCAAAATACGGGATTTCATAGCCCAGGTGGCTTTATTAGTGAAAGTAATGGCAAGGATGGATTGTATCGGCACTGCCTGAGTAGCGGCTAAATACAGGCATAACTGCACATATCGTTTAGCCAAGGCGTAGGTCTTGCCACTTCCAGCAGAGGCTTCAACAACGAGGACTTGCGGGCTTTGAAGAAAACTACTTCTCATCAATGGAGATCCAAAGGGAGTCTTCCAGGATTTCACGAATCACGGCAATGGAACCTTCCAGCGTATTTTGACCGGACTTAAGCCCCCAGTCCAGCGTATCGCTGCCAAATGAATCCAACTTATCAAGTAATTTCTGACGCTGCTGGGCTGTGATAGCCAACAGATGCCCTTTGCCATTCTCATTTTTCTCACTCATTAAAACCTTTGTCATTAAAACGGAGGCTTGAATGATATCTTTATCAGCTTCTTTACGCCTTAATTCCAAAAAATGCTGCGTTTTTACAAAATCAATTTCTTTGGCCCGCGTTGCCTGGCCCGCATTATTCAAATCATACCATTTTTGCCACAATTCCTTTTCTTCATCATTAAGACCAATTTCAAGAGCTGCGGCTTTCACAACAATCTCTGATGTCTGACGCATAAGCATGTTGGGCGCGGTCAGATATTTTATCAGGTAATGTTTAATGATCCGAAGATCTGAACTATCCAAAGCCAGATCATTAAGCGTCGCCAGAATCATTTTTAGCTTTTGATTCGGGAATAATTTTTTAGGAGCATTTTTATTCCAACGATCATGAATGTCCTTCATGTACTCCAAGGCAGAAATATAACTGCGGGCAAATTCATATTTTTTGATGTCGGGATTAGTTTTACTAAACTCATCCGCAGCAAAAGAGGCTTGAAACGTCATCACCCCACCAATGAGTACCAATACTAGAAATCGTCGAAGCATATTATTTTAACATCTTTTGAATTTGATCCAATAATACTTGACTATCAATAGGTTTATGAACATACCCGATTCCCATAAGCTGGCCAATGCGGGGATCTAATTCCTGCCCACGAGATGTCGAAACTATGATAGGGATTTTCTTAAACCGTTCATCAAATTTAAGATTACTGCAGACATCATATCCATTGATCTCAGGCATCATGATATCCAGGATGATCAAATCAGGCATTTCTTTTCTCACTTGAACCATACCTTCCAATCCATCATGAGCAGCAAGTGCTATGTACCCCTGCTTTTCCAACAAAGCTGTTAGCAAAGCAATCACCGCTTTATCATCATCAACAATCAATATTTTCTTTTGTACAGGATCTGTAGACATTTTATTTCTCCTTCTCTAAAATTCCACTAGCTTTACCATTGATTAGGTCGGGCCAACGCCCTTCTCTAAAATTCCACTAGCTTTACCATTGATTAGGTCGGGCCAACGCCCTTCTCTAAAATTCCACTAGCTTTACCATTGATTAGGTCGGGCCAACGCCCTTAATCCTTGTTAACCTCTAACATCATACCTTCAAGTTTCGCAAAACGTTCGCTATAATCCTTGCGGGCACAACGAATGACTTCCAGGGCTTCTTCTCTTCCGAAAACATGGGTAATCTCACAAATACGTTCATCTGTACCAGGAAGATCCTTGTATGTCAAAAAATAATGTTTTAGACGATCTGTAAACGAACGAGGACAATCTTCAATATTATTCCATTGGCTATAAAGAGCATCCCCATGCATAACGGCAATAATCTTATCATCGGCCTGCCCCCTGTCAATCATACGAAACCCGCCAATTGGATTGGCTCGCACAATAATATCCCCGTGAGTGATCACTTTCTCAGTTAACACACAGATATCCAAAGGATCCTCATCCCCCACAATGGAAGCTCGACCGGTACGTTCCCGGCAAAGCTCTGCAATATGGGTAGAGCAATAGGTTTGCGGAATAAATCCATAAAGTGTCGGGCATATACTGGAATACTTCTGAGGCCGATCCACTTTCAAAAACCCGCTATGTTTATCAATTTCATATTTAACAGTATCAGAAGGCACAGTTTCTATATAGGTATTAACGAGATCCGGAGCATCTTCTCCTATAGGTATACCATGCCAAGGATGACTACGAAGCAAAAGAGCCAAAGACTGCCAGAGACTGCGTTGATCATCATTCATAAGAATTCTAACCCCCCATTTTTAAGATAATTCCAGAACTGCCCATTAAAACCAGTATAGCACTGTCTTCTTAAAAATTTCAAGCTTTCGCATAATATTTAACATATATAGAAAAAAAAGATTTTATTGGCAGAGCCCCGAATATAGTGTAAACTTATTATCGGAGTCATATATAACCATATAACCATAAGGAGGGTACATGCGTACTCGCAAAATGGAACAAGGTTTTACGTTGGTGGAAATCATGATCGTTGTGGCAATCATCGCTTTATTAGCAGCGATTGCTATCCCTAACCTGCTTCGCGCTAGAATGTCATCCAATGACGCTTTAGCTAAAGCCACGTTACGGGCTATCTCAACAGCTGCAGAATCTTTTGGTACGGCTAATAGTGGCCTTTACCCACAAGACATGAACTCTTTAACCACACCAGTGCCTGCTTTTCTTAACACCGATTATACCAAGGCACCTGTTGCTGGTTATAGCTACGCAGTAACATCAATGACCTCTGCTGGTTACACGATCACAGCAACACCAATTTCTGCCGGTAGCACAGGAACCACGATTGAAACTATCACCACCGGTGGTGTTTTAACTCCGTAATCTTATCCTAAACAGGTTAGATTAAGTATTAAGCGGCTATTTCTTAACAGGAATAGCCGCTTTCTTTTAATTAATCTCTTGAATCAAAAATTTATATTTAGCTATTTGTTTAGGATAAAAATATTGAGGATAGAGTAATTCAATGAAGGTATACTTTTTACCAGGAGGATCATCAACCTTACGGATAGTCCCATAAGGATAATTGCCTGGATAACGAGGATCAACATAAAAAGAAAAACCAGGATCGGACTTCTTTTCCTGAATCAAAAGATCTAAGGTCCTGATTAATACGACATTGACATTGGTTTCTCCGCTATATCTCACCGCCATGCCATGAATCCTCACGCCCTGCCATAAACCCGACAATAAGCATGCGGTAACAAAAATAATGATAACCCATTGTTGTAATTTTGTCGTAACTGACTTGACCGGAATCAATAAGAAAGCGATGATCAACACCAAGACCCAAAAAATATAGGAAAAATATGAATTGACCCTCACTGTTGCTGCTAAACTTCCCATCTCCTGTGAACGACCCAGCACAATGACGCCGACATAAGAGAACAACATTCCTAAAAGTACTATCAAGACCTTGATTCTCTTTAATAAATCCCAACGAGAAAACCATGCCATATCCAAGAAAACAGTTAAAATAACAAGCTCTAAGAAGACCTGAGGATTATATAAAGCCAAAGGTTTTAAAAACATAACCTCACTAGATTGAAACATGGTCCGAATAACCATCACATAATGATACATCCCATTAAACATCCCCTCATAAAGCCACCACCATGCTAAATAGAAAATATCTTGGATACTTTTCCAAAGCATCATTCCCTTAGCACTTCCTGTAAAAGAAAATGCCATATGATTAATAACGGTGTAATTAAAGACACTAAATAATAAATATAAAATCACAGGAGTTGTGAGAAGCAACACCCTTCCTCTCAGCTTTGGAAAAGAAATGAACAATAGGGCTGTCAGCAATAAAACAAAAATATTAGCTGTTTCATAAATAAAACAGGCTATAAAAAAATAAATCAATAAACGCAAGGTAGTCTTCCAGGGCAGTTCATTCTTTTCAAGGCAGAAAATTACCTGTTCTATAGAGCAAACAATGCACACCATCATCAAGACATAACTGCTCAGATGAGGCCAGGTCACTAATTCGTAATTAACGACGGATAGTGCAAAAATCCAAGCTCCGGCAAAGGCAAGCCATGGATGAGACAAATGCCATAACAATCTAAGAAGAACCCATATCAAGGTTAAATGCGCAAGCACACCCAACAACTGCCAAGCCCAAAAATGATGCCCAAACAAAACCTGCTCGCTCCCTAAAATCACATAGAGCAAGGGCCTGAATAACAACTCATCGCCGGGGCCTATGGTGCGATGACGATTATGATCGTAACAGCCAATAATCAAATCCCAAGGATGATGTATATTAACCGTCTCTGCCATGTAAATAACCTGATCAGCTCGAGGAGAATAATAAATGGATGGGTAATAGGAAATTAAAACAGCGAGGGCAATAAAAGTAAAAGCCAACCAACGCAGGACATTATCCTTACTAAGCTGTTTTGAAAACATGTCTTTGATTATCATATTATCTATGAACCGAGCATTTCTGTGATGCGTTTTTGCGCCATATCCGCCCAAAAAGCATCCCCGCCTTGGGCTTGATCCATAACCTTATGATATAAAAGGACTGCTTGATCCTTATTGCCTAACTGCTGATAGCAAAAGGCCAGATAATAAAGACAGGTTACATATAACGGCGTGTCAGAATATTCCGCTAAATATTCATGAAAACAATCCTTAGCCGCATCCCAATCCTTAGCCTCATAATACCGCACCGCTTTATTGTAAGTATCCATCGCCGGCGCCGAAGCCACATCATCAGCCCGCACCATCGAACCAAACGGTAGGCATAATAAAATAGTAAGGAAATATATTGTAAATCTTTTATATCGCATTATATTTTCTCACTCACGCATTTAATTCTTTTCCTTACAATTCTTACTGTTTAATTATATACAACTAATTGTCTATAAACATTAATTACTGCAAAAAAGATGATAGGTGGTGCAGAACCAGGCAGGGACGGCACTTGCTCCCCTGGCATTCCTGGAATCAAGGCGGCTGGTGTTCCATAGGTATTCAAAGCGATGTTGATACCTCTCAATTGTTTCTTCGTCGCTGATGACAAGCAAATTTTCTTCATTACGTTCTTCGGCGGTTAATGTCCAGTTAAACGATCCCGTGATGAGTGATTTCCCGTCGATGATGGCGAATTTATTATGCATCAGACCAAAACCCAGATGGTAACGGATCTCAAAACCATGTTTGACTAAATAAGTGCTTTTAGATGCCGATTCAATTTCCTGCCCTTGGTCTAAAACAATCCGCACCCGAACATGATTCTCTTGAGCCTTCACCAAAGCCTGAGCGATATCCCTAGAGCTAAGATAATACATGGCTATATCGATTGTCTCTGTTGCCTTCCTAATCTCTTCGATAACGGCCTGCTGACAACCTCCGTTAGGCGAAAAAAAGACCCTTATGCCTTGGGCGATGCAAAGACTTGGCAAGAGATAAATCATAAAAAATAAAACCGTTTTCTTCATAAATATCATACTAACAGATGTTGATAATTAATCAATATAAAATGATTAATAATTATTTAAAACGTCGCCCCCATTTTTAATTGTGCTATACTATGCCAGAGAGGCTTGAGATTAAAATGAAATTTTTCTTTTCAAGCCTTAAAAATAGAGTTAGAGTGAGTGTATGAGAAATAATAGTAAAAAAGTATTCTTCTTAACCTCTTTTGAAGATGCTTCCATCCTTCGTAAATTTGCCATTCTTTTTCTAATCACCTCTATTGTCCCGATGGCGCTTCTCTTCTACTTCTATCTTCAATATTCTCAACATAAACATCAAATTGGCATCCCGGCACTGGATTTTACCTACGCCATGCTCCTGATGGGCATAGGCGTTTTTATTGGCTATATCACCATCCGCTCCCTTCTTGTAAAAGTCATCAATATTTCCAAACAAAATAGCAAAGCCCTGGAAAACTTATTAAGCCCTGAAACCATCAAAGAACTTAATCAACAGGAAAATGAAATCGTTGTTTTAAGCCGTTCCTTTTCCGCCGTCACTCAAAGATTAGAAGAAAATGTCCGCAGCCTTGAGTTGGCTAAAAAAACACTTCATGCGGTGATGTCTAAGGTTGGCCATGGCATCTCCAACATGGAAAATATCAACACCTTTCTTGACTTGATCCTAGAAACACTCACCAATGCTTTAAATGGCAAGGTCAGCGCCTTATTATTGTTAAACGACAAGAAAACAGAATTAATCATTAACTCCGTCTATGGAGCAGCTTACGATCCTAGAAAGAAAATACGCCTAAAGATTTCTGACGGGTCTCCAATAGCTAAAGCTTTATCAGAAAAAAAAGCCATGAACATTTCAGGGATATTCCTGCAGAACGAAAACAATCAGCAACTCCATGAATTATTTAGTGAAAACATGCTTTGCGCACCCCTGGTTTTTCATGACAGTGTCAGCGGTATTTTGATCTTAAGCAAACGTCCAGAAAATACTGAAGCCTTCTCTGAAGAAGACCTGGATCTTGTTTTCAATTTGGCTTCCCAAACAGCCGTGGCCGTGGAAAACTCTAAACTCAATCAGGATATTGAAAAAACATATTTCGAGACTATTTCAGCACTAGCATTGGCTGTCGATGCTAAGGATAAATACTCTCATGGGCATCTTGACCGAGTTGCTGAACATGCCATCATGATAGGAAAACGCCTGGGGCTTGATGAGGATGATCTTGACACTTTAAGGGATGCGGCCCGTTTGCACGATCTTGGAAAAATTGGCATACCTGATGAAATCTTAAAGAAAGATAGCGGGCTTACCGATGAAGAATGGGTCATTATGCGTCGCCACCCGGAGATCGGAGAAAGCATCATTAAACCCGTACGTTCCCTGCAGCACTTGTGCGACTTGGTGCGTCATCACCACGAGAAAATTGATGGCACCGGATATCCAGACAGATTAGAAGGAGATGAAATTTCTCCTTTAGTTCGCATTTTAAGCGTGGCTGATGTGTATGACGCCTTGACCACCGAACGCCCTTATCGCCCCAGAAAATCAAAAGAAGAAGCAATCAGCATTCTTCGTTCAATGAAGAATCATCTAGATCAGGATATTGTTAATATTCTTTTGGAAGGCCTTGATACAACAGAAGAAAATCTCACCTAAATTTAAAAGTCATTACCACATCATCCATCAACAAGCGCATCTTGTCATCACGACTCCCGTAGGTGATCGTATACACATGACCCTTATTGAAGAATGAAATATAGGTAACGTAAACAGCACTCGGAGCAGTCTTAAAATCCAGCTGAGTTGCATAAACACCGTCTAATCTTGTCTCTTTATCATCAATTAAAATTCCATTATGCGCATGAATACCTTCCTTGATAATCTTATCATTTCCTTCCTTAAGTGTTTGCTTGATATCAGCTTGGGAAAGCTTGCGACTAGGCACAAGCTCAATATCAATGGCTGCCGTCTTTCCATCAGGATAGGTAATGACAATTTCTTCTTGATACTCAAACCACTTCCATCCCTCAGGTATGTTCAGGCTAAATAAACCATCTTTTTGAGTGTGTTCTAATGCCCATACAGAACCCGTCCCCCAAAATAAAGAACCAAAGATAAAAATGGCTAATAATTTAATTTTCATAACATCCTCTTTAGAACTAAGACTGCTCTATTTTTTATGATGAATCTCTTGGCAGCCATCTGGGTCACCTTTTCTCTGACCAAATAATTTACTGGCAGCCCGAAGCTCTTTTTTAAATCCCCATTTGATAATCAAACGGTTAGACGCCCTCTCGGCATCACAGCTCACATCCCCATTCTTAATATGCTCCAAGACGCGATGCGCAATCTCATGAGCCACCACCGCTTCGACAGGGCCTGGTGTGGTGGCTATCCCCAAAGCCATTCCAAGTTTTATAATCGTAAAACCCTCTGAACAACAAGGAGGATCATCCTTGGTCACAATGAATTCCGACGAACTGGCAAAACGCGCTGTACCTGAATCATAAAACTCAGTAAACAGGACAGGTCTCTGACGATTAGTGACATAAAGAAAATCCTTATAGGGCATCCTTAGTAAAACATCCTTAGTAGCCCGATAAATCAAGGACGGGTCTTGGTAAAATGAGAACTCACCTAAATATTCTCGAACAATCTCAGGACGGTCATTGAATTTCCATGAAACAAGTTTTTCATTCTCAAAATAAAACGTGATTACCCTATGAAAGGGGTCATCGATGGGATCATTATAGGTCAACCAATCATGAGGACCGTCATGCCTTAAGCCGCGTATTTTATCTAAGGGATAAATTTTTAAGAAATCTCCCTGGCCCATCCCAGATGAAACAGCGCGCATAGCACTCGCTTTGGAAGAAGCCCAAACCAAGGAAGCACCTAATAAGAAGATTAAAAGAATCATCCGGACAATGCTTATAGTCACCCGCCTCATCGCTGTATTATTTCTCATTCTCAATTGTCCTCTCAAGATTTTTCGCCATTTTGTCTAAACCTTCGGCGATTAACGGGTATGTTGATTGAATAGCCAACGAAGCTTTCTTTAAAATATTTACCTCATCCAACACTTTATTTTTATCAGTAATGACTGCTGGAAGCTCCTCCTTATTTGCATTCTTGGCTTCCCAATCTTTTTCTTCCGCATCGGCCCATTGGGTCAGTCTTTTTGAAAGATCAGGATTAGAATCCTCAAGAGCTGCGGCGGAATCATTCAAAAGAATGATCTGATCCTGTTGATCACCACCCTTGGCTTTAGAAAGCTGAGGCATCAAGGTGATCAACCCAAAAACAATAAAGAAAATCCTCAAAATATTAACTTGAATTTTATTATATTTCTTCATGAGTCATCTGAAACGGATTGTAGAGGAGCAATGACCTGATACCCTTGATCTACCTGAATATAAAAAACACCCTTATAGCGATAAAATACTTGACCATTAACGACAATTTGCCTGGCACGGGCCGCCAGAGGATTGACAATTATTCCGACCGGAGGAGGAATGGCCACATACCGCCCTTGAACATCTTGTTGATAAAATGTCCCTTGATCATAATAATAATTCTCTCCTTCAAATTCGACTGATATTCCGTCGCTAGAAAGCTCTACGGTCGATGCGATATTAACATACGGATAAAATTGATACTGATTATCATAAAAATTGTACCTGGGCTGCCAATGATCATGATGCTGGCGATGAAAGAAACGGCCATTCTCCGTAGGTGCTGGCTCAGGGACTGCATAAACACGGGGAAAGGCTCCTTGTTGACGCGCAGAATGCACGCGCGGCGCTGAGGCCACTGGTCGATAAGAAATTTGCTGAGAGACCTGTCTTCGATTTTGAATCGGTGAAATACTTGGATGACTTTGCGGCTGTGGCCTACTCATTGGATGGCTTTGAACCTGCGGCCTGCTCCTGCTCTCGTTGTGAACGGCCGGAGCTGATTTGGCCGCAAGAGCATGAGGATCTCTTTTATCATCGCATCGGCCTATCTGAGCCGAGCAAACCAAGATAACACCGACAACAAATAAAATTCTTTGCATGCATTTAGCCATCTCTAGCCCCCGATTGTTAAATAATAAGATTTAATGACCTTAAGCGTCTCATCCAGATCATAGACCAATGGGATGCCTGTAGGGATGTCCAATTTCACAATATCTTCTTCTGATATACCATCAAGAAATTTAACCAAGGCCCTTAACGTATTGCCATGAGCGACGATGATTACACGCTTTTGCTTATGCAAAAATGGCTCAATGGACGCATGCCAATAAGGTAAAAATCTTGCCACCGTGTCTTGCAGGGATTCAGTCAAGGGAAGATCATTGATATTGATATCCTTATAAAGAGGATCATGGCCTTCAAAACGCTTATCTTCTCTTGTCAATGCGGGGGGCCGCACCGCATAGGATCTTCTCCAAATAGCCACCTGCTCTTCTCCGTATTGCTTGGCTGTTTGGGCTTTGTTTAAACCCTGAAGAGCCCCATAATGCCGCTCATTCAAACGCCACGATGTAAGAATCTCGATGTTTTTTAAATTCATTTCGTCTAAAACAAGCTCAAGAGTTCTTTCAGCGCGTTTTAAGACGGAGGTAAAGGCCAGGTCAAAAATAAATCCCTGGTTTCTTAGAATTCTTCCCGCTTCCCTGGCTTCAGTAACACCCTTTTCTGATAAATCAACATCCGTCCAACCAGTAAAAAGATTCTCCTGATTCCATACGCTTTGACCATGCCTGAGAAGCACTAATGAAATCATGAAGCCTTTTCCGCGTCGATAGTTATTTTATCACTGGTGATTTTAGAGTTTGGGACAATGACACGCTTATTGTCACTGGTTATAATGATCGTGTTAAAAATTTGAATCTCTTCAACCTTGCCTTGGGCGCCACCGGCATCAATGATATCCCCCACTTTAAAAGGTTGAAAAAGAATAAGCATAAAACCAGAAGCAAAATTAGCCAATGAGCCCTGCAACGCTAAACCTACCGCTAAAGAAGCAGCACCGACCACCGCGATGAATGAACCTGTTTCAACGCCCAATTTATTTAATGCAGCAATACAAACAAAGGTCATTACTCCATAAAAAGCTAAATGACGCCCAAAAGAAGCCAATGTTTTATCAACACCTGCCTTTAACATTGAACCTTCCAATAAATTCGACGCAAATTTGGCCACGTATCTGCCAACGATAAAAATAACAATGGCCGCAGCCACACTCATCCCATATTGAATAGCATACCCATAAAACTTCTGAACTGTTTCTTCCATAAATTTCTCCTTCATTGATTAGGTCGGGCCAAGGCTTCTCGATATTATTCCAGCGAATAAACAAACCCAGGCATTTTTAACGCATTAGCTGGCAAATATTTTATTAATTTCTGACGTATAAGCCTGTTTAATTCCGTCGTGCTGCCATATTTACCTTGGGTACCGCCAAATTGAAAATAAGCCATATTAAGACAAACCATGCTGTATAACCATTCCCTTTTCTTTTCTCCCTCGACATTGATTTCCTTGACTATGTCAACATAGGCCTTGGCCATGGCCTCCTGCATCATCAAGCTAATCTGAGGATGACGAGATTTTTCCAACTCATGGATAGTCGCCCATACCGATTTTTTATCAACACCATTAAGGATTTCTTTGAAAGCCCTGACACGTTCAATTTCCTGGGTGGATAAAAGCCTGCTTCTATAATCTTCTTGAGCATGAGCCAATGGGATTAAAAACATTAAGATTATAAAAAATGAGAATCGCCTGTTAAATCGCATGAAACTAACCTTTCTAAATAGTTTAAAAAAATTTTACAAAATCATGTGTCATATCCATTATAATACCTTTTCTATGAAATTAAATATCCTTCGATCTATTTTCGGTTACGATTCCTTTCGGCCTTTGCAAGAAACCTGTATCCAGTCCGTGTTGGATAAAAAAGACACCCTTCTTATCATGCCGACAGGTGGTGGCAAATCCATTTGTTATCAAATCCCTGCGCTGATGATGCCTGGATTAACGATTGTCATTTCTCCCTTGATATCCCTCATGAAAGACCAGGTCAGCCAGCTAAAAGCCCTAGGGGTTGAGGCCGAGGTTTTAAACAGTTCACTTACCTGGGATGAATATGATATCAATAAGGCTAAGGTGCTTTCAGGAAAAACCAAAATTCTTTTTATGGCTCCTGAAACATTGTTTAAAGATGAGATACTTGGCCTACTCGCCTCCTGCCGGGTTGATTGCATCACCATTGATGAGGCGCATTGCATCTCCGAATGGGGCCACGATTTTCGCCCTGAATACCGACGGATCAAAGACCTTCGCCAAGAATTCCCTAATGCTGTTTTCTTAGCCGTCACGGCCACCGCCACCCTGCGAGTCCGTCAAGACATCATCACTAATTTGGCGTTAAAGAATCCCCAAGAATTAGTGGCTAGTTTTAACCGTGATAATTTATTTTATGAAGTCCTTCCGAAAGGTCGACCCACGGATCAAACCATCGATTATATTAATAAATTTAAAAACCAAAGCGGGATCATCTATTGTTTTTCCCGCAAGCAAGTTGACACCTTAGCCAATGATCTAAATCACTTTGGTTTTAAAGCTCTTCCCTATCATGCGGGCCTGCCTGATGACGTGCGCCATAGAAACCAGGAATTATTCATCCGGGATGATGTGCCTATTATGGTCGCTACCATTGCCTTTGGCATGGGGATCAACAAACCCAATGTGCGCTTTGTCATCCATTATGATCTGCCTAAGAATATTGAGTCTTATTATCAGGAAACCGGACGTGCCGGACGTGATGGGCTGCCTTCCCAATGCCTCTTGCTCTTTAGTACGGCTGATGCCGGCAAGATCAAATATTTTATTGATCAAAAAACTGATGAAACACAGAAACGGGTGGCACAAAATCATTTGAATACCATCATCGCTTTTGCCCAAAGCCATCAATGCCGACGCGTCCCACTCATCTCTTACTTCGGAGAAAAATACGCGATCGAAAATTGCGGCTTATGCGACAATTGCGTAAAACCCAAAGCCGCGACTGTTAATTTAACCCTGCAAGCCATCAAATTCCTGCAATGCGTTTCAGAAACCGATGAACGTTTTGGGGCCTTGCATGTCATCAATGTCTTACGCGGCTCTGAAGCAGAAAAAATCTTAAGCTATAACCATCATCACTGCAAAACTTTTGGAGCTGGAAGGGATTGGTCCATCAAACAATGGCAGAATCTCATTCATCAGTTGATTTCACAAGACCTTTTGATGAAGAACGATGACTATGGCGTCCTAAGCCTTTCCCGAGGATCTTATGAAATCTTAGGTGGTAAACGCCCTTTTCAGGGGTTTCTAATCGAAGAGAATGTTTTGCCTGCTAAACCCATAAAATCAAGAATGGGTGACGCTTATGACACAACCCTATTCGAAAAATTACGTTCTAAGCGCAAAGAGATCGCCGACAAAACCGGCGTCCCACCCTATATCATCTTCTCAGATAAATCTTTAATCGACATGTGCCATCGCAGACCAAAAACAAAATCAGAATTCTCAGAAGTATTTGGTGTCGGAGAGCAGAAATTAGAAAAATTCAGTGCCACGTTCCTGTATGTCATTAATCACTAGATGAATTTTGATGGCCATTACGCATTTGAATTAACCATTCTTCCCATGAAATATCTGTCGACTTATCTGTCGCCTGACACATCTTATTCACACAAGCGGTCACTGGTTTAAAACCCGGGTCAATGGACGATGAACAAGCGGCTAAATTGGCAGAAAGCTTACGCAAATATTTCTTGTTTAAAGCATCCCAAGAAGTGCAATCCACTGATCCTGCCGCACAATCACCATCACTCGCACAAGCCTTCCATTGAGAAGGAATTCCTTGTAATAAATGCCCTTGATCAGCACGCTTTGAGCTCTCATAGGAATTCCCCTCAGCCCAAGACATTTGAGCATAGACCAAAAACAATGTGATAATTATCGCATGATTCTTCATTTTAAGATCTATGGTTTATTTACCGTGCCAAGAGAATGACACTTGATCGAGGGTTTATGTGATATGTTTGCTGATCCCCTAACAAAGACTCCTTCCCGGTCGAATAAATATCTTGTGGCGATTCATGGGAAGTATCAACAGCCAAATACCACTGTGCTTTCAAGAATGCAGAAGGCAACAAAAAATCAGCCCCCTCATTGGAAGCATTAAAAATCAGAAAAAGCACTTCATTCTTATTTTCATTAATCAAACAGCCAAATTTCTTTTCACCCGGATTAGCCCAATTTGGAGAAGCTCCTTGCGGGTCAAACCATTGCACATCAGCGTCAGTATAAAATCTCTCCTGACTTAAGTTCGGATGTGCCGAACGAAAAGCTATCATGCCACGGGTAAAATTGAAAATCTCATCATTCTTTTTTAATAAATTCCAATCATACCAACTTGTTTCATTATCCTGACAGTAGGCATTGTTATTACCCCCTTGGGTGCGACGAAATTCATCGCCTCCCAATAACATCGGCACCCCACGAGAGATCAACAAGGTCAGTATAAAATTCTTAATCTGAAGTTTTCTAAAAGAATCGACGGAGAATTCTTCTGTCGGTCCCTCAACACCACCATTATCACTGAAATTCTCATTAGCCCCATCATTGTTATCCTGAAGATTCTTCTCATTGTGCTTGGATTTAAAACTGACCAAATCATTTAACGTAAAACCGTCATGGCACGTGATGAAATTAATGCTGTTTTGGGGCCCTTTACCACTTTTAACAAAAATATCCGCACTGCCACAAATACGACTGGCCAATACTCCCAGCATCCCCTCATCCCCACGCCAAAAACGCCTGACCCCATCCCGATATTGGTCATTCCATTCAACCCAACGTTGATCCGAAAAATCACCCAACTGATAAGCACCAGCAGCATCCCATGGCTCAGCAATGATCTTGACATCTTTTAAAACTGGATCCTTGGCAATACGATCAAGTACCGGGGCATTTGATAAAAGATTGCCGTTAACATCACGATTGAGGATTGAAGCTAAGTCAAAACGAAATCCATCGACGTGCATTTCTTGAACCCAATAACGCAAGACTGTTAAGATATGTTCCTGAACAATCTCATGATTGGCATTAAAAGTATTGCCGGTACCCGTATAATTCTTGTAATAACGCTTGTCATTCTCTAACAAGTAAAAAATCGTATTATCAATCCCCCGAAAGCTAATCGTCGGGCCTTCTTGGTCTGTTTCTGCCGTATGATTAAAAACAACATCAAGGATAAGCTCAATCTTGGCTCGATGTAGCGCCTTGACCATTTCCTTAAATTCTCCAATGGGCTGCCCCAAACCTTTCAAACTGCTATAAGAAGCCTTAGGAGCCATGAAAAGCACTGGATCATATCCCCAATAATTCTTCAAAGCTTTTCCCAGATGGCTTGTCACCTGACTTTCATTGAATTCAAAAATCGGCAGCAACTCAATCGCTGTTACGCCTAGTTCTTTAAAATAAGGAATCTTTTCAATAAGTCCCTGATAGGTGCCTGGGTTCTTGACGCCGGAACTTGGGGACATGCTAAGCCCGCGAAGATGCGTTTCATAAATGATTGTTATTGACCACGGATGCCGTGGAAAAACATCCCCTTCCCAGCTAAAATCATACTGTGTTACGACACATTTAGGCATGGTTGAGGCACTATCGACTGTTGATAAAACAGAATCTCCGTTTGATAATGACGTATCAAAACCTAAAGCTGGATTAAAATCCCAAGCAAGCAAAGGCGTTATCGCTTTGGCAAAAGGATCTAAAAGAAGTTTGTTGAAATTAAAACGATTCCCCTCGTTGGGATTATAGGGACCGTCGACACGATAGGCGTACAAATCACCAGGCTTTATTCCTTTGATCCATATATGCCACAGATCACCGCTGCGATTGATACTGGGATCAAAATCAATACCCTGGGCCTTAGAATCTTCAGGATGATCAAAAAATTCCAAACGGACACGAGTGGCATTTTTACTAAAAAAAGCAAAATTAACCCCACCGTCACGCACAGTGGCTCCTAAGGGTGACGACGTACCGACTTTTGTTATTAAAGATTTTGGAGGCATTTACTTCACAACATTTTCTGGCTTAAGAGAATCCTTTTCAAAATCCGTAATATTGCTTAAGGTAGTATCAGCAATATTTTCTAAAGCCGTTTTAGTAAAGAACGCCTGATGACTTGTGATGATGACATTTGGGAAACTTAATAGGCGGGCTAAGATATCATCTTGAATAACCTGACCGGATAAATCCTCAAAGAATAAACTTTCTTCTTCCTCATAAACATCCAGCCCTAGATAGCCAATCTTTCCGCTTTTAAGACCGTCAACCAGGCATAAGGAATCAATGAGGCCTCCTCGAGAGGTATTGATCAGCATGACACCATTCTTCATTTGGGCCAAAGCTTCCAAATTAATAATATGATGTGTTTCTTTCATTAAAGGCAGATGCAGGGAGATGATGTCACTCTGAGCATATAATCTTTCTTTGCTGACATATTCAACACCCATCGCCACACATTCCGTATTAACTTGGGCATCATACGCTAAAACCTTACAACCAAAACCCTGCATGATGCGACTTAAAATGGTTCCGATCTTACCTGTGCCCATGACTCCAAAAGTCTTACCGTGTATTTCAAAACCGAGCAGTCCTTCAATGGAAAAATTGCTATCACGAATACGATTATAGGCGCGACAAATTTTACGATTTAGGGCCAGAATCAGCGTCACAGCGTGTTCCGCGACACCATAAGGAGAATAAGCAGGCACACGCACCACTGTCAATCCCAACTCTTTTGCCGCGGGCAAATCCACATTGTTATAGCCCGCACAGCGCAAGGCAATCAATTTTGCACCTTGACGGCTCAGATTTGAAACAACTTCCCTATTTAAAAGATCATTGACAAATACACATACGCCTGGAAATTCAGCCGCTAATTTGGCGGTCAAAGCATTTAAATGCGGTTCAAAAAATACCAGCTCATGCTTATATTTTTTATTAGCTTCCGTAAGGAAACTTTTATCATATGCTTTACTGCTAAAGACAGCTATCTTCATATTATTATTTTACATCTCACCCAAAACAAGGCAATCAATATCCAAGTGATTATAACAATTAAATGAAAGTCAATAGGCCCTGTATCTTGCCATTTCCACAACAAGAACAAGGCCTATTGACTTTATCAAACGCATCTACATTAAAACTTATAGCGTAAAGAGATTGAACCATAAACGCCCATGAAATTATCTTTAACTTCAGTGTCAATCCCGGCAATTAAAGACACATCATTCTTAAGATCAAATGTTAAAGAACCACCAATATCCGCCGCATTCCTGGCTGGACTGGCACCCCTTGAGGTGAATGAAGCCCCTCCCCCGGTAAATGCGGATGTCACCACCATGTCATCGTTGATAAAATCATAAAGCCATTTGGCATGAAATTCAGGCGTTATGTTGACCCAATCATACTTTAACTCGGAAGAAATACTGGCCCCCAAACCGGATTCCAGAACATTATAACTCTGCCTATTGACCATTAAATTCAGATCACCAGCATTGCTTTCTGAATAACTACCAAGCGCAAGATGGGTCCATTGAAGAGAAGTGATCGGTGTAAGAACGACACTATGCCCCACATCAAACTTGTACCCTCCATCCAAATAAATACTCGATTGCTGCCCTTGGTATCTTGAATCTGCCGTTCTATTAATATTGACGACATTAATACTACGCTCACCATTATACCAATTATTAGCAAAAGTACCTGCCGCGTCTATAAAGTAGGGATGACTCTCACCTTGATAACCTGCATATATTGTCGCTTCAGCACTATTACTAAAGGTGCTAGCACTGTTTTCATCGGCATGTATATTGCCGTACGCATAACCAAGACTGGCTCCCACCGTAATATTATTGGCCAACAAATGATCCAAGCCAACAGCTGTCCCTGTATTCCAAGCATTGTACCCCACAATACCATCACGCGTGCCTTGATTGATATAGCCGCCGTATTGTTTGGCCCAAAGACCATTTAATGGGTTCTCATCACCTGTTGAAACTCCTGAATTTCCAATTGAAGCCATTGATGCAACGCTTTGTACTCTGGCCACAGAAGCCCCCATAAAATTATTCACCGATGACATACTTGTATCAAAGACACCTCGATCAACAACAGGTCCTAAGGTATTCAAAGCTGCCGTTGTTTGCGCATTGCTGGCAAATTCGAGCGTATTTAATACATTGTTCATATCAGTTGATGGACTTGTTTCATTATCGAGAACGACCCCTAGCGCCTGCGCGTTAGGATTATTAGCTAAAGAAGCAAAACCGGTAGTTGCACGATTCGCGGTTAAGATATTATTACCACCGGAATCGGAATCCGTGAAAAGTACACGGGGAGCATAGGTTGCCGTACCAGTCTCAATAGTATTAACAGTGTTTGCGCTTCCCGTTACACCACCTGCTCCATTAATAAGGGTTAAGATTGTCCCAGTGGCTATATAGCGTTGGACGGTAGCGTTTATAATGCTAGCAGAATTAACAGTCGACGGGCTTGAGGCTGTGATATACCCATTACCTGAAGAATTGGCAGTAAAATCTAAACTCGTACCGCTGCCCTGTGCATAGGCACCTGTAATAAGATTAGTAGTGCCAATATTAAGAATACTGGTACCTGTCAAGTCCAAGGCGCCTGAAATGGTTCTCTGCCCGCCGGAAGTGGTAAGCAAAGCATTATTACTTAAGGTAGTGGTCGTCGCATAAATATTATTAGCTAATGTTGAAGACCCCCCTTCAAAATTAACAGCCAATAAACCTTCATTAGCGGTTGATGACCCAAGATTCCCGCCATTAATAGTGGTTGATCCGAGAAAGTTCAAGGTTCCCTTATTAGCCGTACCTGTTGAATTTTGGACGCCTCCACTAATACTATCTCCACTTCCAACATTTACCGTACCGTTACTATTATTAAAATCAACCAGGCCGGTTAAATTATTGTTTAAATCAAGGGTATCAGCTGAACCAAAACTAAGTGTACTGATCGTCGATGCGCCATCAAGTGTTATGACACTGGTATTCCCGCCTGTTCCTATAGTCAAGGTCGAGAGATTCACAACTCCGGTGACCGTCGTATTGACCGTGCCTTCGATTGTTAATGCGTCACCAGATCCCGCTATAGAAGCAAGGGTCAAAAGAGCATTAGCGCCACCAGCACCTTTAGCGGTATTAATCGTTGCCGGGCCCGCCAAGGTTACTGCTCCCAAACTCAATCCATCAGTGCCGGAACTTGCTGTATTGGCTAAACCAACGTTCAAGGTATCTCCTGAAGCGATTCCAAGAGTACCAAGGGTCTGTGTGACACCAGCTCCTGCCACCACCGTGTCTGCATTAATCGAGGAATTGGAAGTCACATTCACATTATTACCATAAGCCAGGGATGAATTGTTATAGAGGTCTAGCGTACCACCTGACATGGTTACGGTATTTGAACCCAAGGAGGAGGCACTCGTCGTAGCCACCAGGGTACCAGAACTAATAGTGGTCCCGCCTGAATATGTATTGGTACCAGAAAGTGTCAAAGTGCCTGTGCCTGATTGGGTCACGGCAACGGTGGATGCACCATTTGTGATATTACCGGTTATAGCTGTAGTGCCACTACCGTTATTCACTAATGTATCCGTAGCGGTTCCAGCCGCACTGCCGGAAATATTGCCTGCAACTGTCAAAGCATTAGACGTATTATTAGTGATGTTATTTGATTGTGACGTAGTATCTGTGCCAAGAACCAAATTAGCATTGACAGTCTGACTCGCCGCAGTGCCGCTCGATGTGATCGCACCATTATCGTTTAATGTCAAAGTTTGACTTCCCACCGCACCTGACCCGATCGTGTAACTGGCCGCACCTGTGTTGAATGCAACGGTGTTAATCGTCACACCAGCGCCAAGATCAATCGTGGTGTGCGCATTGCCTGCTGTATCAAAGGTTGCTGTATTGCCTGTTCCTGGAGTCGTATTTGGATTCCAATTCGTCGTGGTGGCCCATGTGGAATTAGTAGTACCCAGCCACTCGCCACTGGCGGCATAGGATGGTGTTGAAATAGAAAAAAACATGGCCAGTATTACGATTACGGAAAAAATTTTCTTCATTTCACGACCCCTTTTTATGATTCCTATTAATAAGTAATTCTTTATTTGCTACTGAAGAATAATCAAAGTTATACCATTATACTAAGTTACGCAATTATACCAAGGTATTATTGACCAGAATATTAAATAATGAAAAACCCTGACACGATTTACCTGTCAGGGTTTTTCACCAAATTTGCCTTTTTCAATTACTAATTTCTATTAGCTATTCGGCGGTTCTTTTGAAAAAACTTCATCAATCCAATCTTCCGGCAAATCCTTTAAGCCATTGGAAATTTTTTCTTGCCACCACTTAGAATATTTGCTTAGATCTTCGTGATCGAAACGATGCTCAATAATTTTATATTCATTTTTCTTCTGGATTATAACATCAATCGGGTAACCCACATCTGTCGAAGAGATGCGCGTTGAATCAAAAGCTAGGAAACCTGCTTTCAGAGCAAATCTGATAGACGAGTCATACCTAAGCGCACGCTTTAACACAGGTTTTCCGAAACCTGCGGCTCCGATAATAAAATAAGGGCTTGATTCAGTCATCTCCACCCAATTGCCTTGAGGGTAAAGCATGAACACTTTAGGCTCTTCATCATCTTCCATCTGCCCTGAAATTAATGAAAAAAGATCAAACACTAAGCCACATTTTATTAATGACGGGCCATCTTCCTCTTCCACCCTTCGCATCTGTTGGGCAAAAGCATTGACCACCTTATATAATTTATTAAACTCCGCGTCCTGCCCATCGATAACTTCTTCGAAATATGTAATGGCCTTATCCCTCACAGACCTTAAGCCCGAGGTCATGATAAAAAATGCGGACTTCATGTTTGACTTTTGACGAACCGTGATTTTTTTGGCAGTGATCCTCTCCGTACCCGTCGTGATCCTCGTATCCGCGACACCGATCAATCCTTCTTTAACTTTGATAGCCAAACAAAATGTCATCAGTTCACCCTTTCTTTAAAATGACCAATAACCTTATGTATAAATCCTAATTTTGCTATGCCCGCATCAGGCAGTACAAATGGATATACATCTTTCATTCCCATGCTCCGGTTCAAACTATTTAGTGTAGCACATAAATAGCCCCATTGACTTTTCATGGCTTCAAAATTATGCAAGTCTCCTCCCCAATCAATGATCTTCGACTCATGGCCTTCCTTAAACTTTGCTGTCAATCCCAAAGCCTGGGCTGTTTCCAGGGCATCAAACATGTGAAAATAATGCGCCCAACTTTCCGCCCAATCTTCCCAAGGATGGGCACTGGCATAGGCGCACACATAATGCTGTGACCAATCCAGCACAGGCCCTTGCGCGTAATAACGCTTTAAGGCTTGATTATAATCTTCCTCTTCATTGCCGAAGACTTGGCGGAACTGGGCCAATAAATCCTGATTATTCTCAATTAAAAGAAACCAATAATAGTGGCCAATCTCATGACGAAAATGCCCCAAGAGAGTCCTATACTCTTCATTCATATCCAAACGCATTTTCTCCCTGATCGCATCATTCGCCTCAGCTATATTCATCGTAATTCTACCTTTAAAATGGCCAATGAAAACTCTTTTTGTTTCTAATTCTTCCTGAATATTATCATCAGCCAGGAACACAAAAGCCAAGCCATCTCTAGGATTCTCTTTCTTATTTCTAAGCGGCAGGCCCAATCTTAGTAAGGTATAAATCAATCTTCTTTTTGCCAATTCAATACGATGCCAATATTGATGGTTTTCAGGAATACTTAAATCCGGGATCATTTCGTTAAGGCGACAGGATATACAAAAATCATAAAGATCATCCTGAGAGATCATCCAGTTGCAGATATTTTCTTTTTGGTAATTCTGACATTTTCTATACCGAGCTCCTTGTAATGCTGGTGCCGGGGCTTTCCACCAGGTGCCATCAATGGGCTCTAGAGAACTCATGTGATCCAAAAGGGGCAAATACCCAAGCTGTGAACCACAACTTAGGCATAGCGTATTTTCAAAATAAATTTGGTGCCCACAGAGATCGCAATTATAAATTTTCATATTTAATGCTTTAAAGCCGACCAATCTAACTGTTTCTTCTCAAATCCAATGTCAAAGGAAAATCCGGATTAAATTCCTCAGAAGGCAATTCTTTAATAGTATCATGCGTGTGACCAATTTTATAAAACCTGGAATTCCTTCTAGCTTCAGCCTCAAAAGCATTGATAGGGAAGGTATCGTAATTCCTACCGCCTGGGTGCGCCACATGATAAACACAACCACCAATGGAACGATTATTCCATGTATCAATAATATCAAAAATCAAAGGTGTATGAACAGCTATGGTTGGATGCAAACAAGATGACGGCTGCCAGGCGCGGTAGCGAACTCCCGCCACCTGCTCTGCCTGTCTACCTGTGCCATGCAAGGGAATCTTACGGCCATTACAGCTAATGATATAACGCCCAGCCGCTGCTAGTCCTGTAACCCTAATTTGCATCCGCTCCACAGACGAATCAACAAAACGTGATGTCCCGCCCCCGGCCGGCTCTTCTCCTAATACATACCAGGGCTCAATGGCAGCTCTTAATTCTAAATTAATATCCTTATAACTAACCTCTCCTATTTTAGGGAAACGGAACTCAAAATGCGGGGCAAAATAATCCATTTTCAAATCGTAACCAAAGGCTTTTAACTCAGATAAAACATCCTGAAAATCTTCTTTAACAAAATGCGGCAGTAGAAAACGATCATGCACAGAGGTGTCCCATCGGACAAGCTTATCTTTAAATGGTGTTTTCCAAAATTTAGCGATTAAAGCCCTGATTAAAAGTTGCTGGGCTATATTCATCTGAGGGTGCGGTGGCATTTCAAAACCACGCAATTCGAGCAATCCCAATCGTCCCCTCGAAGAATCAGGAGAAAACATTTTATCAATACAAAACTCGGCTCTATGTGTATTGCCTGTCCCATCGACTAATAAATGTCGGAATAAGCGATCAACCAGCCAAGGTGGGCATTGACCGTATTTCTTTATTTCCTCGTCCACCTGTTGGATCGCAATCTCAAGCTCATAAACACTATCACGACGCCCCTCATCCACCCGTGGCGCCTGACTCGTCGGACCAATGAATTGACCTGCGAATAAATACGATAAGGATGGATGATTATTCCAATAAGACACCATGCTGACCAAAAGGTCAGGCCTTCTTAAAAATGGACTATCAGCGGCCGTTGCTCCACCCAAAACCACATGATTCCCGCCACCGGTACCAGAATGTTTTCCATCTAGCATGAACTTATCGGTTCCCAATCGTGCTAATTGAGCCTCTTCATAAAGAGACATTGTCTGCTCAACTAATTGTTCCCAATTCCCGACGGGCGCGACATTGACTTCAACAACTCCGGGATCGGGAGTTATTTGAAAAGATTCAATGCGCGGATCATAAGGAGGCGTGTAACCTTCAATGACAACGGGCATTTTCAACGCCGCAGCAGTTTTTTCGATATGAACGATCAGATCTAAATACTCTTCTATCTTTCCAAGCGGTGGGAGAAAAACGTACACGCGACCATGTCGTTCTTGGACGCAAAGAGCCGTCCGGACGATATCATTGTCCAACTCAATGACTTTGCCATTCCTCAACGGGCTATCTGTCAACTCATTGCGGGGCTCCAAAGGATCTCGTTCATGAATTTGTTGTTGGTCTTCCGGTTTAACCCATGGTAGAGAATCCAAAGGCATGCGTAAACCCATTGGTGAATCGCCCGGAACAAGATACATATAGGGTGAACGAAAATGCCACTGACCGCTAACCCAATTGAGGGAATCTTCTGATTCCTTACACTTTAAAGGCAAGGTAAAGCCGATGACTTCACCTAATTTATTATCAAAAACTTGTGTCAACCGCGCCCTTTCTAACTCATCATTTAATTTTGACTTGAACGGGTCAACATTAGACGGCAATCTTTTTTCTCTCCACAAATAATAAAAAACATCTTCATACCCAGGGATAATATGCTTTGAATCGAGGTATAAATTTTCTGATAACTTCTGAATAAAATGTTGCGCATCTTTAACTGTATATGAATATTCTTTAGTTTCATCCGCTAATAAACCTTCATCAGACCAAATCGGCTTACCATCCTTACGCCAATAACATCCCAAGACCCATCGAGGAAGCTGTTCTCCTGGATACCATTTCCCCTGACCCGAATAAATAAGTGAACCCTTGGTCCATCTCTTCTTTAATTTTCTAAACAGATTCTCTGATAATCGCCGCTTATTTTCTCCCAAAGCCGTCGTATTCCATTCCTTGGCTTCCATATCATCCATGGAAACAAAGGTCGGCTCTCCACCCATGGTTAATCGAATATCACCTTTTTTAAATTCTTTATCCACCGCCTGACCGATCAAATTAATATTTTCCCACTGGTCATTGGTATAAGGTTTCGTCACACGCGGGTCTTCAAAAAACCTTGTCAATTTCATTTGATGATGAAAATCAACCTTACAAGCGGAAACCATCCCTGAAACCGGAGATGCGGATGACGGCTCCGGGGTTGCAACCAGAGGGATATGCCCTTCTCCGGTTAGAAGCCCCGAGGTTGGATCCAGGCCAATCCATCCAGCTCCAGGTAAATACACTTCAGCCCAGGCATGTAAATCAGTAAAATCCTCTGCTACTCCAACTGGCCCATCAATGGATTTTAAATCTGCTTTTAATTGAATGAGATACCCGGATACAAATCTGGCAGCCAATCCTTTATGACGTAATAAATTAACTAAAGCCCAGGCAGAGTCCCGGCAGGAACCGGATTTCTTTTGAAATGTTTCTTCTGGGGATTGGACGCCAGGCTCCATGCGGACTAAATAGGTCACTTCCTTGCTCAAATTCCGGATTATCTCAACCAAAAAATCAATTGTTTGCTTTTTATCCCGGCAGATCGATCCTAAAAACGCATTAAAACATGGCCCCTGTTCTTCACATTCAAGGAAAGGCTTCAATTCTTTGATAAGCCAAGGCTCATATTCAAACGGATACTGCTCCGCGTAGGCTTCCAGAAAAAAATCAAAAGGGTTAATGACCGTCATATCCGCGGTCAAATCAACTTCAATTTGAAATATATCCGTCTTTTCAGGAAATGTAAGGCGAGCTAAATAGTTCCCCTGAGGATCTTGCTGCCAATTGATGAAATGCTTCTGCGGTTTGATTTTGAGAGAGTAACTCAATATAGGTGTGCGTGAATGGGGGGCCGGCCTTAAGCGGACAATCTGGGGCCCAAGATTTATCAGGCTGTCGTACCGGTAGCTTGTTATATGATTTAATGCTATATGAATCGACATTTAGCCATTCTAATTAGAATTCTACCAATTTTCTATCTTTTATTAAGAGCTTCATCAATGCTTTCTATTAAATTAACTATCGATACTGGCTTACCTAAAGCAAGGAACTGTCGCCCTCCTACATTCAATTGTTTTTTCCTTGAACCTTCGACAATCCCGGTTAAAAAAATAACTGGGGTTGAATTTAATTGAGGATCTTCTTTCATGGATTCCACGTAGTCAGCCCCATTAATGACGGGTAACATGATATCCATAAAAATAATATCCGGCTTTTCTGTCTGCACCTTTATGATCGCCTGACTAACTGAATCACACTCTATTAAATCATGTTTAATACCTGTCTCCAAAAGGGCGTCCCGGAATAATATTCGATCCCCTGCATTATCCTCAACCAATAAAATATTAAGACTTTTTCCTAAATCTTTACCTTTTTCTTTTTCCACCAAAAAGCTCATCATGGCCGATAAAATAGATTCAGGATTTTTGAGGCAAAAACTATTAGCCCCATATTTCTTGGCTAAAACCTCATTATCCATGCCCAAAGCGCCTGACATCATCACAACATGTATTTTCTTAAAACCGCAATTTCTTAATTCCTCACAAGCTTCAAAGCCTCCCATTTCAGGCATTAATGTATCCAAGAAAATGACTTCAGGATTCTCTTTTTTAGCTATTTCCAAACCTTGCTTACTGCTTTCCGCCCAAAGGATTTCACGATTTATCCCTGCTTCATCAAAAAGATCTCTTATTAGCACTATGTCAGCTTTATTATCATCAATAATAAGGATTTTTTGTTTTATCACTTTTTAGCTTTTCTATCGATGTGATAATAACGCATCAATTTTTCATAAAGAGCGCCAGGCGTTTTAATACAAAAATCATCAGCCCCTAATTTCTTAATAGCTTTTTCAGCTTCAGGGTTGGTGTCACCCGTCATGATGATAATATGAACTTTTTCGGCCCCGGAAGATTTTAATTGCCGACAAACATCAAAACCGTCTAATCCTGGCATATTAATATCCAAGAAAATAACCTCAGGTTTCTGCATCCAGGCAATGGTCAAACCTTGTTCACCACTTTCTGCTGTCAGTATCTCATAGGCCAAGCCTTCTTCATTAAAGTATTCCTCGACTAAGGCAATATCTCCTTTATTATCATCAATAATCAAAGCTTTCGGTTTCATAGCACTATTAATCCTTTTATTATTTATATTGTTGGTAATTTGACGATGGTTAACCAAAAATCTTCTACTTTCTGAACAACCTCTATGAATTTATTCAAATCAACTGGTTTGCGGATATAGCAATTGGCAAAACTATCATAAACCCTCAATATGTCCTGTTCCGCCGCCGAAGTTGTTAACACAACCACTGGTATGCGGCGCAATTTGGGGTCAGATTTAATTTCACGCAAGACTTCTCTCCCATCCTTCTTGGGCAAGTTTAAATCCAATAAAATGATATCCGGGGTGACCGCATCAGCAAATTCACCTTGCTTACGCAAATAGAATATTGCTTTTTCTCCATCATCAACAACATGCATCGTATTAGAAACCTTACCTTCCCTGAAGGCTTCCAGTGTTAAAGCAACATCCCCTTGATTATCATCCACTAATAATATTTCAATTGGCCTCATTTTTTTACCTCTTCATTGATCAATGTAAAATAAAAAGTTGTTCCGTGGCCAACGATCGATTCTACCCAAATACGCCCATTATAATTCTCTACTATCTTTTTACATAAAGCAAGCCCAATTCCAGTGCCCTTATATTCCTTCCTGGTATGTAATCTTTGGAAAATAACAAAGAGCTTATTAAAATATTGTTTATCAATCCCAATGCCATTATCTGTCACAGAAAATTGCCATTGGCCCTCGCCAATTTTTTGCACATCTACCTTTATAATTGGACTTCGTTCAGACTTATATTTAAGGCCATTGCCTATCAGATTGAGGAACAATTGATTCATTTGAGTCTCATTGGCATAAATCTCTGGCATTAAACCAATCTCAACAATGGCATTACTTTCTGAAATTAACACACCCAAATCTCTTATAACATGCTGGCATACCTTATTCAAATCAACTGTTGATTTAGGAACATCTTTGAGGCCGGTTTTAGAGAACGTTAAAAGATCATCAATCAAGCCCTGCATTCTTTTAGCCCCATCAACGGCAAAATTAATGTATTCTTGAGCTTTATCGTCTAATTTATCTTTATACTTACGCTCAAGCAATTGGGTGAAGCTTGCGACCATTCTCAAAGGTTCCTGAAGGTCGTGAGAAGCTACATAAGCAAATTGCTCGAGCTCTTTATTGGAACGTTCCAACTCTTGTGATTTTTCCAAGATCTCAATTTCTTGAGCCTTACGATCTGTGATATCTGTCCGTACCGCCACATATTGATAAGGCTTACTCTGTTCATTTAAAAAAGGGATAATCGTCGTATTCACCCAATAAAAACTACCATCCTTGGCTTTATTTCTAATCTCTCCGGCCCAAACATCCCCATTGGCAATAGTTCTCCATAATCCGCGTATAAATTCTTTTGAATGATATCCTGAATTTACTATGCGATGGTCCTGCCCAATAAGCTCTTCTTTGCTGAATTTTGAAATCTCACAAAATTTATCATTAACATAGGTGATTTTGCCCGAGACGTCAGTAATGGCGACAATTGAATGTTGGTCCAAGGCATTTTTCTGATCTTGTAATTCCCGCTGCTTTTCAATCAAATTTCTTTGAGTCTTTTTTAATTCCGAGATATCAGAAGCGACACCAAGAAAACCAAATATTTTACCCTCAACATCCTTTAAACCAGTGATCGATAAAAGTACCGTAAGATGAGAACCATCCTTGCGCACATAAATCCATTCATGCGTGTTGGGCAATCCTTTAATGGCCTTAATAACAAAGGTTTCAAAACCTGGCCGCACTTCTTCTTTAAGTTCCTCAGAAAATTCTTTCGCTCTTTGGAAGACCTCATCTTTGTCATGAAATACCGCAGGTGTTAACCGACCAATCGTCTCTTCTGCACTATAGCCCAACATCCGTTCTGCCGCTGGATTAAAAGAGGTGATTAAACCATCCTTATCTCCAGTAATAATCGCAAAACCAGCATTCTCGAGAATAGCTTTTTGGTAAGCGCTTAATAATTCAATCTTATCCCTGTTTTCCTTTTCTTTTGAAATATCCCGGGTGATTTTTGAAAAACCCGTTAACTTGCCATCCTTATCCCTTATAGCTGTGATCAACACATGGGACCAAAAAGGTTTGCCATCTTTTCTAATACGAATACCTTCTTCAAAATAAACCCCTGAGTTTCGAGCTAATTCCAATTCATGATTTGGATGCCCCCTCTTTATATCTTCCTGGGTATAAAAAATTGAAAAATGTTTCCCAACGATTTCATGCTCTTTATATCCTTTAAAACGTTCCGCGCCTAAATTCCAGGTCAAAACATACCCATTAGGGTCAAGCATGAAAATGGCATAATCCTTAACCCCTTCTATGAGCAGTCGAAATCGTTCTTCGGCTTCTATGATTACTTCTTGAGCTTTTTTACTATCAGTGATGTCCCAATTGACTCCGATCATTTTAACGGGTTTTCCTTGATGATCACGCGTGACTAAGCCATGGGCCCTTATATGGTGAATGGATTTATCCGGCCAAAGCACACGAAATTCCGTATCAAAATCTTTTTTCCCATCAACCCCATCCAATAATTCCTGTACCGCTTTCTTTTTATCATCTGGATAAATCCCATTTTCCCATGCGTCATAAGCCCCTGAAAAATCAGATGATTTTATTCCATAAAGCTTATACATCCAATCATCCCAAACCAAGGCATTTGTTGTGATATCCCATTGCCAAACACCGATCTTAGCTGAATGTGTGGCTAAATTAAGTCTTTGTGCGATCTCTATCGATTCTTCTGTTTTTTTCTGACGTTGGCTATCCAGTCTTTCTAGAATAAAAGACACATAACAAATCAGGCCAAAAAATAAAATGGCTATGGCAGAAATCAAGAATAATATCCCTAATTCAACGGATACCATATTGAACCGTGCAGTCTGAATGCGGACCCATCCTAAAAGGATGAGCACGCTGAAAGATAATGGGACAATCCTTCTAAACATCTCGCCACTCATTCTTTTATTGGTCCAATAATACATAACGCCATAATCAGGTTCGAAACAAATAATACCCATCGATAAAATTAAAAAAGTGATTGCCGTATTAACGGACATGGAAGCAAAGCTTGGAAGTTTGAATAATTCTTGTGAACAATAGAGATATCCTAAAATAGCTATCGATGAAATAGTAATAGTAAGAATATTAAGAAAATGCCGATAGGGATTTCGTGATTGATGCAGTGTTAACAAACAAATACTTAAGATAAGAAAGTTAAACGCTGTATTAATAGCAATATGACTATGACCTAATCGCGAAGTAAATAAGATTTGATCGGGGTTAGAATGAGCCCCTCCCAAAACAGCAGCAAGCCTGCAAAGAGCAACCGTCAGAACCATAAAAGCAGCCATGTTAGCTGCCAGACGACTCAACTTAGAATAAGGAAATTGATGAATCAACAGAGACGATCCCAAAAGCAAGAACATCACGGCCGTCACCGGATTCATGGTTGGATAATTAGGCAAGATCGACTTCAAGAAAGCAATGTTAAATTGCCATCCCAATAGAACTATTATTCCTACAGAAATCACAAAAAAAGAGGAAACCCTAGAAAAAAACTTGCAGAATTCTATATCCTTATTATTTGAGGATTCAATCATGTATTTATTACTTTAACAGAAGAATTTGAGTTCGAGATTTTAATTAATGTTTTTTGCTTTGAAAGCTTGCATACTCTCCTTATAGCATTCATCGCAGGCTTTTCAATTAAGTAAGTTATTAGGGTAGCTAATAGAATGGAAATGACTGCTGGGATAAAAAAATTAAAAAACGGACCCAGCGAGAATAATCTTAACCAGCCAATAATCACATAACCTATATCTTGATGTACCAGATACAGGCTATATGAGATTGTACCCAAAAAGATCAAGGGTTTTTGAATAATGAACTTTAGTTTCCCATAAATAAATAAATAAATAGAAAATACCTAATAAGAATGAAACAGGAAGAAATTCCTTCCAACCCGTTATAGCGCAAAAAACCAACAAACATAATCCAAGGCCTAGATGCCTATACCATTTATTACCTTTGGTCTTTAAATTGTAAAATAAAATCCCTGCAATAAAAAAATTCCCATAGTTGAGCAAATTGTCAAAAATAAAATTAAAAGAGGCGGAGAAACCCTGAAAATGATAAAAAAAGAACTTATTTAAAACCATTAAGATTAGCCACGCCATGCCATACAATTCAATGTATTTTAAGCTTTTAGTCAAATAGGCCAAAAACATTAAAAAATAGAATAAAAGTTCGGCTGAGAGCGTCCAATAAGACCCATCAATATTTTTAACATTCATCCAATGTTGGAACATGGAAAGATTGACTAATAATCGATTAATCGAAGGTTCAAAATATATACTTGGATAAAAAGAGACGTTAAGATAAAACCAGAAATATTTTGTAATAAAGAAAGTTAGAAGAACCGCGGCCCAATAGCTGGGAAATAATCTTGAGAATCTTGCCACTACAAAATCAAACGGATGGGAAGTTTTTTCCAATGTCATCAGTATCACATACCCGCTAATCATAAAAAACAAATGGAATCCATAGCATCCAAATGTGCATGAAAATAATGGGATATTTGTTGAATCGTAAACTATAGGATAAATGATCGTATAATGATAAGATAAAACACTTACTGCAGCTAAACCACGTAAAACATCAAGCTCACCAAACCGTTCAGAATCAATTTTAGGAATCAAGGCCCTATTATATTCCATGTTAACTTTACGAACCAGGTTCTCCGATAAACACTAAAGGGCCGCTTAGGGGTATTCCATCAGTACGACCGGTACCAAAAGGCCAGCTTCCTTTTCCTCACTACTGAGCCTTTCCTATAAAAGTTTGCCAGCTGCCTGATGAAATACCAGAATTCTTCTTCCGTCAGGTCGGATTTCATTTCATTGATCACACTCGAGGTGATCACGATCTTTCTGGGATCTCGGGGCATCCAATGGTCAAAAACCAGATACCAGGGACTTTTAGGATCATCCATCTCCAGAGGCATTCCCGTGTAGTAACAAACATAACCATACTTACGCACGTAGTTCCAGACACGATTGATGGCTTTACGGGGAAAACGCGCATATTTCATTCGAATCGCGATCCTGGCACACTTGGCGCAGAATTTACGCCCTTTGAGAGCTGCCGCCCTCCCGCAACCGGCGCATACCTTCTCACCCGGACCGATCCCCTGCCAATGCACCAACGGTATTTTTCTGACTTTTGAATGTTTTTTCCTGTAATCGTCCAGGGAAAGCACATAATACCGGAATTCTTTTTTCAAAAGTCTCCCCTTCATTACAACCAAAAGCGCTGACGCGGGGACTATCTTGTTTTTATCTCCAGGATTCACCCGGCTCAAGACCAAATACCAAGGACTTTTGTTATCATCAATTTCCAGGAACACTCCTGAAAAAAAACATCTGCGGCCGTGCCGGCGCAGATAAGCCCAAAAAACTTTCCTGACCTTGGCCGGAATATTTTCGATTTCAAAACGGGTATTTAATTTGACACAGTCGGGGCAATATTTACGCTGACTTAATAATATTCTCTTGCCGCAGCCACGGCATTTGGTGTAAGGGCTTAGGGAATTATTCTGCTTCACCGATAAAAATCCTTCCGGTAGGATATCCTATGGTGCCGCTTGTTAGTCTAACTCATAAGAATTTCTCTAATTGGCAACTACTTATTATATTAGGAAAAATCCCAAATATCAGCTAATTTTTGCGAAACTAAAGAAAAGCTGTTCGAGATTTTTTCCAAAATCTAAATTCTTCTAAATTTAAACAGCAAATAAAATCAAGACTGCCATTCTGCCTGCAGCATTGAGGCCAAAAAGCCAGCACCGAAAGCAAAACAGGCAACTGAATCATTATCATGCAATTTTTGATTTAAAATACTCTTTAGGACAAATAACACTGACGGGGATGACATATTGCCATATTTCCTTAAAATCAGCCGAGAAGGCAACATCTGATCATCTGTAAGAGCATTGTGTTCTTGGATAGCATCTAATACTTTGCGCCCACCTGTATGAAAAGCATATTGTGCATTACCCCCTGTGTTCTGCTTTTGTAGGGTTTGAATGGCTTGGGCTACAATCCCGGGAACTTTAGAAGAAATCACATTACAGAGACGATCATTCAGGTATTTAAAACGTAATTCATTGCGAAATTGCGGCCATAAAACTGAAGAAATGTTATTGATGCGTAATCCTGGAATTTTTTCTTGATTAGTCAAAAGAACAGCTGCTGCCCCATCAGAAAAAATGGCATTCGACAAAATAAGCTCTGGTTTCTCTGCCCAATGTGTCGCTGCAGAACAAATCTCGACCGCAATGACCAAAACTGTTGATTCCGGATATCGATTTAAATAATCATCGGCCGCTCGCAAAGCAGGCAGAGCGCCCGTACATCCTAATCCAACCAAGTCCAAAGTATAAGTATTTTCCGGCAAACCAATCTGTTGACAAATATAAGTGCTTAGCCCTGGGCAAAGATAACCTGTGCAGGTTGACACAAAAACCGCATCAATGTCCTGAGGATTATAATGCTGCTTTTGTAAAAGTTTTTGGACAGCTTCAACTGATAAGCGCACGGCCCAATGTTCAAACCGCCGCATCTTCTCATCCAATGATTCATTCAATAATTTAAGCAGGTCATCCGAGGCAAAATACCGTTGATGAATCCCCTCATCCAACAAGAATCTTTTATAAAGATCTAACGCACGGCCAGATGGTTTTAACGTATCAGACACTATATTTAAAACTTCCTGCTGTGTCAGGCAAAGCGAAGGATTAGCTGTCTCAACATCTTGTATGATTGTTTTCATTGAATTTTCGCAATCCTTGTCTGTTGGAAGATTGTTTTGATAAAGAATGAACTAAAATTTGGGATGGATAAAACCACTTCTGTAGCCCAAGATGACTTTAGAATAGAATTTGCCATAAGAGCCCAGCTCATTTGCTTCTTTAATATTCGCTGTATCGGCTCAGTCTTATATGTCGAGCCTCGTTGACGATAATCAAATTCATAAACACTGTTTTTAGCAGTACTTAAAGCAATTGCCATCCCATCACCCGTAAAAGATGGGATGACCATACGCTGATCTCCCAAGAAATATTCATTTCCAATATTATTTTGAGGACGTAAAAATCCGTAAGGAATATGGCTAATGGCGCAAAAATGACCCGTCAATGAAGCTTGTTGGAGAATAGAATCTAATTTAGGGTTATGTAACCGCAAATAGGCAATAGCACTATCAAAATTTCCATTTAAAGACTTATAAATCCTTTTATCAATGACGAAACATAAATTCATCATATCGTTCTCAATCGGACAAATCCCTCCATACCCTCCAGGGAAAGTGAATAAAATTGTTGTTTCTCTAAGATCATTAGATCTAGATTTAAAATGAAGGTGTGTCTTAAACCCCAAATATGAGTGATCCTTGCCTTGGCGTTTGTATTCTTTAGAATGATCATGTTTTCCAGTAGCTATAAATACATGCCGCGCGTAAAAGTCATTTTCGTTTGTTTGAATCCTAAAAAGCTTGTTTTCTTCTTCGTGATAACTTCTCATACAGACGCCACGAAAAACATCCACACCTGCCTCTTTAGCATTATTTAATAGCTCTTCATCAAGCCTATAGCGCGATATTCCTCTGCCTGGAAAAGGAAATGTGAAACTAGTATTTGAGCGTGAAGAAAAGAACTGAAAATGTTTAATGACAGGAGCATCACTTTTCAGAAAAATCCCCATCTCGTTTAAATACGAAATAGATTCGAAACTTAAGAATTCCCCACAGACTTTATGGTGTGGACCTTGGGTTTTCTCTAAAACTGCAGCCTTATACCCTAGTTTTGTTAAATGATATGCCGCCGTTGATCCGGCCACTCCCCCACCGATCACCACACATTCATAGAGATTCTTCATACTCTCCTTACCGAGCATTCCTCTCGGTCGTATCGAATTCCGTAACGAAAATTGGGATACCATGAAATCTTAATATGATCTGAATTAATTCCTGCCTGCGTCAAAAGATTGATCCATTCGGGGTAACGAAAACTACGGGCAACTGATAAGGGCGCATCATGGCAAACAAGATGATTGAATCCGCACAGCCTGTTAAAGAATTTAATAAAATAATATGCAATTTGATGTCGATGAAGATCAGAAATAAACCATCCAAAACGTGAATGGACACACATCCATTGCATCAGCCGCACAATCTCACCATCGGCTAGATGGTGCATCGTTAATGAATTAATGATTAAATCGTAGGTCTCATTTTCATTATTAGCCAAAATATCACCATGTTTTAAATTAATGCTAGCTGGTGTTAGCTCAACAGCTGCAGCAATTACTTCACGATTAATGTCGATCCCTGTTAATTCTAACGAATAATTTCTATGCCGTGCATAATGATCAATGCGTCTCAAAGTCTCTCCATCTCCACATCCAACATCCAAAATCTTTATTTTTCCTTTTTCTCCGTATCGTGCCAGAAAGTATCCGACTGCACTCATTGTCGGCCAATATCCTAAAGTATAAACATTAATGCTTTTTACCTGCTTATAAGTCTCTCGCAATGTCCCCGCATCAACTTGAGGATCATCAATAAATTCCTTTGAATCACTTCGAAAATTCAAATTCAACATAACTCTTTCCAATTCTAAATAAACACAGTTGACAAAGTCTGACCACTATATTTATTATTTAAACTTTATTATGAGGATTGGAATAATAAAAACAATTGAACCAAGGTATAATTGGTATCGATTGATGATAATTCAGATACTGAATCTGGGAGATAAACATAAACTTCTGCAAGCCATTGATTACGCAAGCCCAAGCATTCCAAATTAATCTTCTCATGAAAAATCTTCCCTTCCTTAAAATTAAAAACCCTGACGGGCTTAATCCCATCAGGGCTTTAGTTATTTATCTTTCTTTATAAACGTACTATCTTTTTGTCTTGAATATTTGAATAAACATTTTTGACATCAAAAATAAATTGAGCATTTGTACGAACAAGTTCATAATCCACAGGCGCATGGTCAACGGCAATGACTACACCATCATACTTCTTGATTGTTGCCGCATTTAAAACAACACTTTTCATATTGATCTCACCTAATTTTAAATACGGCACAAAGGGATCATAATAATCCACTCCTCCCCATCCTTGTAGTAATTCTATAAGTTTCAAAGGCGGTGACTTTCTTAAATCTTTCACATTTTTCTTATAAGTGACACCTAATATAAGCAGTTTTGCTTTTTGTGGATTCTTGATTAATTCCTTTAAACGGCCAACAACATAACTGGGCATATTCGCATTAACATCCGCAGCCAATTTAATGAATTTTGAATTAAATCCATAACGTTTAGCTTTCCAATATAAGTACAATGGATCTTCAGGAATACAATGACCGCCGACCCCAAGGCCCGGATAGAATGCCATAAACCCAAAGGGCTTCGTATTTGCCGCCTTGATCACTTCCCAAACATCAATATTCATTTTATGGCAAGATTGGGCAATTTCATTAATCCAGCCAATATTGACAATACGAAAAGAATTTTCGAGTAACTTAGTCATCTCCGCTGCTTTAGTTGAACTAACCACATGAACATGTTTAGTAATTTGACTGTAGACCAACCGGGCAAGTTCCGTGCATTTGGTTGTGAGCCCCCCCACTACTTTAGGCATAGAAGTTACTTTAAACTCTTTATTGCCTGGATCAATACGTTCAGGTGAAAAAGCAACGTAAAAATCACGGCCTGCTACCATTCCGCTTTTTTCTAATTCAGGCTTGATCACTTCTTCTGTTGTCCCTGGGTAAGTTGTACTTTCTAAAATGACTAAGCTGTCCCGTTTTAAATAAAGTGATACGCTTTTAATCGCACTCAATATAAAAGAAACATCCGGCGTATATTTACGCTTTAAAGGTGTCGGCACGCAAATGATAATCACATCCGCCTGAGATAATAACGAAAAGTCTGTAGAAACCGAAAAACAACCACGTTTAATGACCTGTTCAATTTCCCGGTTACTAATATCCGCGATATAACTTTCAAGATTTCTTATGCGATCAACCCGTGCTTCGTTAGTGTCAATACCCAATACTTTAAAACCTTTTTGCGCGAAACTGACCGCCAAAGGTAGTCCCACATAACCCAAACCAATAAGTGCTATTTGGGCCTTCTTATTTGAAATCCTACTATTTAGTGAAGCTTGCATGCCTGTCATTACCTTTCGGGGCTATTTGAATAATCAACTTCTTGTTTTTTAATACCTGCAGATCTTTTATCATTTTCTTTAAATACGGATCAGCCAAATGGGTTGGGTATTTTTGAATAAATTGCCGATAAATGTTTATTCCCATATCGTAATCATGCAATTTGGTAACACACAATAAATTGATCGCACGAACCATCTGCTGTATAGATTTTCCGAATGGGTATTTCAGCATAATCTCTCCCATTGTTTTGACGGTGCCAGACCAATCTTTTTGATTAAGCTGACATATGGTAAGCATCATTAAAGCATTATATTCAAGTTTTGATTTTGGGTTATTAACTGCAATCCTTTGATAAAATAGCAACGCATTGGCATCAGCTTCATCTGTGTATGCTTTTTGGTCTCCTACAGCCACCGCATGACGGGTTAAATATAGGGGAAGAGAAAAACCTGAAGTCGTAACAGGGTAATTTTGAATAATACCCTTGTATATTACCAATGCTTGATCCCAATGGCCTTCTGCTTCATAAGTCTTTGCAATGGCCAATTCGGCCTGTGCGGACAATTCCTTGTCGATCCCGAGCGCCTTTTGATACTCCAAACGGGCTTCTGGCAACTCGTTTCTTAATGAATAAAGGTTCCCTATCATCAGCTGGGCACTTTGGGCATAGCTGGACCCATTATATCTTTTAGCATAGATCCGGTATCTGTTCGCCAGTTGATTAATGATATAATCTGGGATCGATTCTCGATGAGATGCAATAAAATCAAGTTTGCGATCGATCCACCAAAGCTCGCGTTGGGCGCAATAATCACCTCGAAAACTTAATAGAGAAAGAAGTACGTAAATAAACAATAAAATGATTACAAAGATAATGATCAGTCTCTTCATTTTAAATATCCAATTTGATCCTATGAATGTGCCGAATAACTATGAGTGTCCGGCATGAGGACCGTTTCCTAGAAACTAAAATTAGGATAACGGCGTTCATGAGTTCTCTTTTTTATAAAGGTAATATGTTGTTGCCGCGGCAACGATGAAAATATTAATACCCGTTGTCACAAAAATACTTAAGGCAATGATCAAAACACGGATCTCAGGGGATGTTATCTCCACTAAGGAACCAATGCTATCCCGCATCAATAAAAGTGGTAGATAAAATAGTGTCGGAATAAATACTATGCTCAACGTTAACCAGAATGAACCAAATAATACCTTGAAATTACCTATCAGGGCCCCCAAGAATTTCTTTTTCTCCAATATGATCAACACAGGAATATAAATCAAAGATGCTGCAACAAAAATGGCGTATATAAATTGAACGTATGGTGCGGCGTACGAGACCAATTCTTTTATTAAAAAATAGGTTCCCCCCGTTGAATGTATTTTTAAAGCACGATGTAACAAACGGCTGTAGACTTTGTCAAAGATCTGAAACATTAGCAAGGATAAGGATGAATATAAGACAATGTAAATATAACCACGCAAAGTTTCTTTTAATGATGCCGTAAAATTGACCTTTTTCTCACTATTAACAGCAGCAACCATATCCACTACCACTACAATTAAAATATTGCTCAAGAATAAAGAAATAACCATTTGAGTATAATAAAACATTTTTGGTAACAACATCAGGTCCATTGGGTAATGCAAATACTGTTCCCCCCAAATCCGACTGATGATGGGAGAAAAAAAGATCGATAACGGATAACGAGGTGAGAAATACAGGATTTCGAGAACCAAAGAATTAATAAAAATGACAATGATAAAAGGGTAAAAGATTTGCTGATGTTCAAACTTAAAAATATTGAACGCCGAGCGTAGAACGATAAGAGGAGATTTTATTTTAGACATTTTGTTTTATTATCGTGTGAAGAACGGAAGTGTTCGACATCAGCACCCCTTAGACACATTGGCATAAAATAAACCGGAGGGTTTGGATATGAATTGAGTGGTATAATGGCCAAGTTGAATAACTGGCCGGCAAGGAG
>Ga0302280_1000284_pt1 | contig 43986 bp, 41 predicted proteins | sample III_Fen_E1_1_FD_198771 | JGI IMG/M metagenome (GOLD analysis project Ga0302280, IMG submission 198771) | Peat permafrost microbial communities from Stordalen Mire near Abisko, Sweden - III_Fen_E1_1 | ecosystem: Environmental > Terrestrial > Soil > Wetlands > Permafrost | place: Sweden: Abisko... | reverse complement strand
ACCCCAACCCCAACCCCAACCCCAACCCCAACCCCAACCCCAACCCCAACCCCAACCCCCAACCCCAACCCCAACCCCTTAAAAGTTATTTTCAAATATAGTTAATGAATTAATTGGCACTTAAAATGTGAAAATATAATGGAATTATATAGATCACTAGATATCCAATATAATGTTCAATTTCTCATAAATATTAGTAACTTTGTGATTAATCGGGGTAGGAGTTACATCAATATTTATGGTCACAACCATTCTCGATAAAGATGAGATATTATCAAACTAATCAAGATATTTTGATAAGTAGGAAGACATTCAACTATCAATTCGCACCTACTACCATTTTTAAAGGGTGGAGCACAGAATTTTATTCACTTCATTTTCACCTTACCACAAATCGAGATTGTTTAGCTCTTCTTCCACTTTTTGCCAACCCTCTCCTTACGCAACATCTTCCTTGTTTCGTAGTTCTGATATTGCCATCACTGCAAATTTAATGCGAGTTGACACTTCTACCGTAAAGTGTCGATTTAAATCTCGAATAAACCGAAGCTCATTATCATTGCCTTTCTGATTGAGTTTTAGGTTTATTTTGGCTGAATACTCGTGGCTAAGCTCGTTAAAGCGACGTTGAAGATCATCAGGGCTCAAGGTGTTATTGCCCTCCAAAATCATATGATTGAATTTACGACTAAGTAGCTGATATATTTTAAGAATGGCTTCCTACAAAATGGAAAGCTCTTCTACTTCCACATTACTGAAAAGTTACTTCCTGTCTTTTGGCCTTCCGCGAGGCAGTTTTTCTCTTTGCGGTCGTCCTATATCTTAAAGATGACCTTTGTCCATGTTATGTTTGTTTTTGACGTGAGTGTAGGCTGCTGCATAGGAGAGGTAGCTCCTTCCACACCTGCAGGTAAAATCTCTGCTCTCGGGATCTTTGCGTTTGCGCCTTGTATTCTTTTGCTACATATTTATAATTATTGATGGATGGTGACAAAATCAAATAGTAACTTGAAAATAATCCTTAAATTTGGAAGAAGAAAATACAATCCAACAAATAGTTAAATAATTTAACTATGAGCCTCAGTCGGGATTAATACTATTAGCAGGATCCCTTTCAATTTTATTGGTCCTCAGTGGGTGCCAAATAATATAGTTATGGCCTCTCATCATTAATTATAAAAGAGTTTATTTTTCTATTATGATCTCTTCTAAATTGACTGCTTCAAATGATCACTGCTGGTTATTGTGGGGAGAGTGTGATACCTGCCGATTTGAGTAGTTCATCCTTGGTCTTGAGGTATCCCTCTAAACTACTATGATAAACTGTCTTTTGGGCCTGCTTCAGATTTTTTAAATAATTTTCCAACTCCTTTTGAGGAATGAGTCTCTTCTTGTTGAGCTCAATCAGTTTTTGCTGGCGGTCTACCTCAAACAAAATTTACATTTCTGTGATTTGGCATAGGCAGTCTCCTTTATCACGACAATCTGGTTTTCAACGGAAGCGATTTTCTTGTTCGCCTCCTTTTCGGCTAGGTTGATTTGGTTGTTTATCTAGGAGATCAGGTTTTAGGTCTCGGCTTGAATCTTAGACACTCTTTTCTCGATTTCAGATTCTAGATAGATGGGGAGTTACCTTTTTCCCTTAAACGCTGCTCTTCTTTTTTGATCAGTAATTTGGTTCTCTCCACCTCACGCTCCTCGAAATTACGAGCAATAGCCTCAGGTACGGTAGGCTTGGTGACTCTGACAGCGATGACTGTATAAACACAAACTAACTTTAAATTCCAGGTGCCCATTGATCACAGCCTCTCTGCAATGCCTCTCTCAATGATTAATCGAGACTGTTAAACTTCTCGATGAGTACCTCCTGCACGGTATGACTAGAGCAGAACTGGTTGATTTAATGGCTATCTTAAAGTAATATTACTGTATCTTGCTAAAGATCCAAGTTTGGTCATAGGAAACAGTGTAGTTTTTTATAGTTTCATGGGCTAAATCCTTGCGTAGACGGTTCACCACTTCCACCTTGTCGAATTTGAGAATCACACCACTACTGGTACCGCACTTAATAGAAATAGGCATACAGGAATATCACGTACTTGATCAGTTTGAAGAGTCACCTGCACCTGATGGTACTGAGTTACAAGGGGAGTACTTTAGTTATGAACGGGATCATAAAATGCAGGCCTGGCTCTGTCCAAGAGTTCAGCATAGCTCCACCCCGTTTGTAAACACCAATATGACCGGTGTCTATGACATGAAATGCACCTGCAGCCCACAGTCCGAACACTGTAAGCGCTAAATTGACCTAATTCTACCCGTAAAAATTAAGGCCTCCTTGATTGGTGGCATATGGATATATTGAATTATATATTTGACAATCGATGTGTAGGTTAGAAAATAAAATGAAAATGAGAATGAATATTACATCACTATCGTGAGTTCAAATACGAACTTATCTGGTTCTTCTTTTAGGAGGGAGGGTTGAAATAATCTATCATCACCATTGATTATTCAACTTGAGGTGGGAGGTCGTTTGAAACCTAAACTGACACCACGCTTTCTCTAAATTTACCTAGCGTTAGGGAACCTTGACTACTTCTCAGTTGCTTTTTTGTTGGCTGTAAACGAAATTAATGAAGGTTAGCATTGGATGAACTACGACTGGCAGTATGTTTTTGCAGTTTTTCCTTTTCAGTTGGTTGGTTTTCCTTAGCTGTAAAATCCTCCACTTTCTTTCTTCCGACGTTCTCATCATTAGCCTTGATAGTCACAGGCACCTTTCCCTTTAACGCTATACGATTGTCCACATAAACGAAGGGTGATTTAGTTGGTTCAGTCTTAATGCGAATTTTCTTTTTTTCTTCAATGATGGATTGATTTTGTACGAGCATCGATTTGTTTGGTGGAATCAAAGACCCTTTGGTGATGTTATCGACATTGGATATGGAGGATCTATGACTCGCAGCCTTGAGCGATTGCTTACCCTCTTTTTTAAGTTTTGGGCAGGCCATCTCCTGCAGCTCATAGGACAGTTCGGGCTCGTACAGGCGATAGTTGCAGCAGGGATAACAGAAAGTCGAATTTTCCTTCTTTAGCATGTTCTATAAATGAAGTTTACAACTAATTCATTCTCATATATTTATGCAGCAGAGATAGTTGGATAGACTGCGATGATATACTTAAAATTAGATTGATCTCGAAATTAGCATTTCGCAAATGATACCTAATCGAGCCCACCATATAGGCCAAAATATACCATTCATCCAAACAGTCTATCGACCTCTAATAAAAATGTAAATGAGGACTGCTAATTCACTATTATATTTATTTAGCGAGAGTATTTATGAGAGAAGTGTTATTTATAGAATGAAAAACATCAAAAAGGGGATAGTAACTTGACAGTCAATTACTAACGTAAAACACATGCCTCTTAATCCGTTTTCGTTATAGTTTTTGTTTATTTAACTCAGCGTTGCAGGTCTACAATTACTCACGCAGTTGGCGCATCTCCTAATCATGATCCCAATGCAGGTTGTTGAACTATTTGGTGTCACTGTAATCCATGAACTCCCCCATTTGCTACGACTTTTTGCCACTGCGTTACTCCCAAGGATTGATTGAGTGCCGGCTCAATTGTTTAATCATTTAGGGAGTCATGCTTTCTGTCTTTGCGCGTAATTGCTAAATTTATACTGTGAGGCCGTCGATGATCTTTTGACTCTTCTCAATCTATATTTTCTGCTGCTGATTCATAGACTTAAGCTGAATGATCCTATCGCTTTTTTAGGTATCCAACACTCGCAGCTGTTCGTTCTCTGCTTCAAGAATAGTCAGTGCATCAATTTCGTCCGTTTCTGTCTTGATAATAGATTTTTTCGGCGAATTTTAAATAAATACGCTTGGCTTGCGTTTACGCTAAGAATAGTTGTTGAGTATATCGAAAGCATTTTCGAGTATCCGATCGATCTGTACTATCAAGCAGCTCTCAAAATTCAATTTGAAAGGTTATTGAGTAGGCTTTTTTACAATTATGATCTGATTAATTGAGTCAATTAGGTGCATCAGTGCGGATCTGTATCCATTTCCCCTGGCCTATTCCTACTTAAGTTGGTTGTAGTTTGATGGCATCAGGTCGCATTCGACCATTTGACTCATAACTACTGGCTCCAGCAGACTAATTTTTCTTCTATAAACGGAGCGCATGTAATTATTTCTCTCTAAGTTATCAGAGGGAGTCTTATTAAACTTAGAGTTGGATAGTTCCGCCACCTAAAACTATAATTTACGATTGTACTCCAACAGAAACTACACTTTTTGGGTCAAATTACCAATATCACTTTCATAATCTTGCAATTTGCCTTTTACTTGCCACAGTTACAGCTCACGATCGTTGGCAAGCTTTTAGTAGCGATTTCGAGGGCCACGACCGGCTTTGTTTAACTGCTACTATAAGTCTTTTAAGAATCTTTCCATCTGATCTTTCTCAAATAGATTAGAGTATTCATTCTCCCTTCTGTTGTAATGCATCTTCAGTGTCGATTCAAGAGTTTGATGGTTGAGTTAGTACTTCTAAGCGAACTTGTTAAAGGCAGTAGCAATTTTATCAAGAAAGTGGTGCACCTCATCCTTAAATCTAATCATGTTCTATCGCTATGACTCTAACTGCAGTTTAAGTTAATGTTAATGTATTTTATGGTCTTCCCGTTCCAATTAATGGCAGGTCCGAGTTTATTGAGGAATTTCATAAACTATCTGTTCAGTTATGTGATGTTCTGACAGTATACTATTATTCAATATCTACCTTAGAGATTTGAAAGAGTCGTGAACGGAAGAAGTGCTTGATATTTGACTTAGAACATTGCTTACTGATTGGAAGTTAGGCCCTTCAGCAATCGAGTGAAATTAGGAACTAACCTCCGAGGGTTTCTGAGCGGAAGATTAAAGAATTAGATCAGACCAGGGTTCGCAGACGGAATACATCATTCTTGACGGTTATCGCTTGGAGTGGATAGATTGAAAACTGTCCTAGATCATGTTGTGTGCAGTCTGGAAGGACATTTCTTCAGGACGTGCCAATTATTGACTGCTATTGATGGATTATGAAAGTTCAGGCTGATGGATTTTATTTTATTTTGGTTTGGAAAAGGAAAGTTTTTATTCATCCAAAAGGGGAGAAACTTCCTACAACGACTCGAAGGACTACTCGTTTTACTATAAAGGGATTTCACCGACTCGAATGACACTACCATTGCTAATTTGCTGTTCTTTCTTTATCATACAAATTTAAGTGTTTGGCAATACTTCCTCTTCTTCCCTTCTATCCACTGAATTATTCAGGCCCAATTATTAACCATACAAGTCCCTTGGAAAACCAATGTTATCTATCTTTTAGCAGTGGGTTTCAGCCGTTTTCGGCTCTGCATTTTTGAATTTCAGCTAAAACTCTAATTGCTCAATCTTGTGCTCTAATCTGTCGACTTCCTTTTAATAGAAGATATTCAACATTTTTTATTCACCCATACACTCACTCTCACGTCCCATCATCTCCACAATCTCAGAACCGATTACTTCAGCTTATTTTCCCTCACTTTTGGCTCTCCAATAGTCTACCTCCTCCATCAATCTTTTCACGTCCCCCTGTAGGCTCTCCACCTGACTGCCAAGGCGACTAAGTAAATTCTGGCTATGAGTAAGTGAGTTTGTGTCTGCCTCATTAATTTTACTTCTTCCTGATGTACTAGCTTCCATCTTTTTTTTCAACTCTATAGCGATGTTGAGATAAGCCTTTTACAATTATTACTACTTCTATGTTTTGACTCGAATTATCTGACGCAGGCGGGCTACTTTGTGCCGCTCGCTTCTTAGTTACCATTAGAGATGACTAGTCTTTTTTTAAGTTTACAGACACTCCCGACAGCGTTTGGTGACGTCCTCGTTAAACATGAGGCTATTGACATGTTGATTGCTTGTACGCAAAGGGGATACTTAAAGCTGATGACCATGCATTTGCCGTGAAAGCTGCAAAGGTGGCGGTTGTTCCTCTTTGCCATTGAGTTGCTACCGAGTTGATACTTCCGACTCTTCATTGGAGTTCTTACGTGAGTGAAGGTGAAAATCGCTGCGCTCCATTGTCGAATTGTACGATAAATTATTAATTATTAACCTTATCTAACCGAATGCCAACATACACATCATCATGATAGTCCAGAGGGACGGACAAAAGATGCAACTGTTTTTTTGATTTAGATGGGGAGAGCATAATGAAATTCTGAGGACTGAATGTTTTATTGATTTTATTTACCAAAAAGTAACAGGAGTATAGAATTCAAGAAAGAATAATAATTATTCTACTGATGGTTTAAGGCGTATTATGACAGACTCAACAACAACACCTATTCCTCATTATTCATGCATTCCCATGTGAGAATAGCGAAATTAGCAGCGAATTCATTTGGGTAATCATTTGTTATCATTCTGAAATGTGGTATATTAAATCATAATAAGCGAATATTTTTTAAATTTAGAGATAGGTTTGGACTTGTTCTGACCTCTTTAGTCAGTACATTTAAATATTCAATTGATGACAATAATTAATGATTAATCTTTCAGCATTTGTAAACATGTCCAAAACTTTAAGGGTTTATATTATCTTCGGAAGAGATATATTTAAGAGTGGATACATCATTGGATATCACTCGATTTCGATCATGCGCGAGTAGAAGTTGGAAGTGCTGCGACTTGATTTGGAAGGGTGGCAACAGATGCAGCAGACAGCGATTAGGTTTAGGAAGCATACTAACATAGCCACCATGCATCCAAAACCAACAATTCTTCCGTTTCCAGTCATGAAATCTGAGAAGGCATCATGACAGTTCTTGTTATTCAAGTCAGCCAAGCAATCTACGTTAAAAAACAAATACTTGCATCTACACAATCATTGATATTGCGGAAACGATAGAAGTAAAATAGTGTATTGGCATCACCCTATTTACCACTACTGATGGGGCACCATCCACCGCACTGCAGCAGATTTTCGATTGCAGAAAGGATATCGATGCCTTACTGATTGCTTTTGACGTTGGGACAATCACCATATTTCGTTTTTCCATTAATAGGATCCCAAGTGTTATATTTTTTAGGCTGAGGGGCTGTTAACTGTAAGTTTAAAGCTGAGGATTGATCATTTATATTGCAGGGGCATTAATCTGAACAAAAAGTAGAGTAAGCATCCTGGCTTGTGCTATAAAGTTCATTGATAAGAGTTGTTTTTGAACCGCTAGTGCAATCCGTGCCGAAAATAGCCTCCGGGCCAACAAAGAAGAAGATAGTTCCCGCAAGGAAGACGACAAAGAAGACTGTTACTCCGATTGAGAAAAGAAAGAGCAAAAATGTTCCTTTGTTTTCTTTCTTCGACATGCCCTTCATAGACCCGGTCAGTCCAGCTACACCCAGAAGCAAAAAGATGATGGAGCTTATATAGAGTGCAATAAGCGAGCCTGTGACTGCTCCCTGATTGGCAGCACTGATGATATCTTTCTTCTCTACTTGTACATAGATAGTGACTGAGTAGTTGCATATATACGCGCTAGAAGTCCCAAAGAGATGGCAATGGAGCAGATCGACCCTATGAAAATGATGCATTTGAGACACTTGACTGGCAAGAAGCACATTGTGATATTAAATCTAATGGTATTATTTTCAATCAATTTAGACTCTGTAGTTCTATGCTAGATATTTTATATAGAAAGATAAATTGGTATTACTCATCTGGTTGATACAATCATTCAGTCGGTCAAGTAGAACACCAAGAAGGTTATCAGGTTCATTCCTACAATACCGCCAGCACCCACGTAGGTTAAAATACTACTTTTTTACTGTATGCCCGGGAGAATGGCCAGAGATATCAGCAGTCCGCCGAGAAGACCTCCGAGGTGTGCAATGGCGTCTACAGAAGCTCCCAGCGAAAAGAGTAACGAAATGAATACGATGAATCCAATAATACAGGCTAAAGTCGATCTAACGGGGCCATACCTCTCGAGGGCTGTCCAGTTGATCATAAGATAAGCGACAAATCCACCTAAAATGCCAAAAATAGCCGTAGAAGCGCCGACAGTCACTGTATTGCGATCGCAGAGTACGCTGAGCATGAATCCTATCTATTAAAATGCGTACCAGTAATGGAGGCAACTATCAGGACGATGGGCGTGCATTTAGGGTATATTTTTTCGAAGCGAGTGCAGATGAATAGCAGAGTAATTGAGTTCATGAGTATATGCATGAGACTGGCGTGCAGAAAGGAGGCAGTGATCAGTCGGTAGACCTGTCCCTATTTAATTAAGGTTCCTAATGCACCTCCGTAGTCTCTCAGTACATTGACTGATATTTACAGAACTTAATAATTGGATTGGTCAATGCCTTGAGTGCAGCAGAAGATGTACATTGCCCAGATGAGTAGAAGGAAAAGAAAAGTGACAGAGAGAGGAGTGAAGTTTGGGCAGCATATTATCTTGAGAGTATAGGGGATGGTTTCGTCCAAAGGGGGGCGATCACTCCTGAGCGGATTTAAGAAGGGAATGTCCTCCGCTGCATTTAGGTTCTGATAGTTGTTGCCGGGATTGGGGTTACGATTTTGATTGCGGTTATTAGGGTTATTTCCGAATCCGTGCACGTTGGCCATGCTTTTGATATATTAATAATTTCTTACATTTCCAAGTTTATAAATGGTATATTCAATCAGTCATAAATGGAGCCAATTTACAGTCAGGGATAGAACTGCAAACCAAACAAGCAGAACCAATCTCCATATATAGGGAGGTTGCTATTTTTGAAAGACTATCTTTTTATTTACATTGTGGTCGGCTTCCTCGTAGTTTTAGTTCATTTAATCAGGCTACTACAGGCTTTGATTCTAAGTCAATCTTTATATCTTGACCTATTTCTCTCTGTTTTTGAGAGCAATGATATTTCTAAGTTCGATGATACTGGCTAATTTGCGATCATAGCTAGCTTTGGCCGTAAAGATGTCTTTGTTGATTTGCTCAAGGGCTTATTTTCTGCCATTGAGTTGTTACATAATTGCCATGTTTTCCTGGATATTCCTTTACAAGCCTGGCAAAATATATTACTGCTTTTCATAAAACAATTTTATTTCGCTGATGAGAGTCTTCTTTTATTATTCGTTTTAGTTTAATTTTTGTTATTGATGATAGCGAACCTCAGTCAGCCTGCTTTGGTTATTTTATAGTATTCCCGAGATATAAACGATTTTATTGTGATTATCAACGTCTTCATCACTTTTTATTAGCAATTATGGAGGTAATTGCTCGGGCGGAGAATCATAGATTTGACTCTCGCTGTACAAGGGCGGTAATGCCACTACTGCTTCATTGTAAATTTAAGATTGTGTCTGAACAAAGCTAAACAGATAGTCATTCAATGCGATAACTCCTATTTTCTAATCTTCCTGCTCTGTAACGATTTGCATCTCCTTTTAAATGGCGGCATCAATCTCATTTATTTCTTTTGTATATTCAGCTAGCTTCTTCTCATCAATAACTGGCTGGGGATGAGCTGTCTCCACTATAGCCTTCTCTATTTACTCAACCCGACGGATATAAAGCTCAAGATTCTTTTTGAGATGATCATTATCCTGATAAACCTCATCAATTTTCATTTTAATATCCTTGACGTGCATAAGGTAGAGCTACTCATTCATTCCATACCACACTGACGTCATGTTTCTCTTGACGGATTCCTCCTATTGTTCTTTGTCACTGGCAACTCTTTTGATCATTAATTAATAAGTTGATTTTAAGTTCAATTTAACAAATAGCCCTTCATAGATGCGAAGAGTCAATATTAATATCTAATTTGATTTATACAGCGGTTTTATTGATAATTTTATCGCATAATTAAAATACAATATATCTTTATGGCGACAAGAGGAAAACCAATGCCCAAGGGACCAGCTAAAAAGAAAGTGGAAAGACCTGGACTCACTGAAGATGAGGTTTAAGAACTCAGAGAAGCCTTCAACTTGTTTGACACTGAAGCGACTGGTAAGATAGATCCACGGGAGTTGAAATCCGCCATGCAAAGCTTGGGCTTCTAAACCAAAAATCCCACCATTTTCAACATGATAGCTGATCTGGAATCGTTGGGCCGTTAGGTAGACTTTGAAGAATTCTTGGATGGGATTACATCTCGATTGGGTGACAAAGACTCAAGGGTATCATTAATGTGACTTAGACCGGCATAAACAAGATTTTCGACCTGTTCGATGATGACCACTCCGGCTTCATAAATTCAAACAACATTCGTAGGGTTTCCAAGGAATTGGGTGAGACAATGAATGTGCAATAACTCGAGTAGATGTTGCAGCGTGCTGCCACTAACGGCCGAGAGATCTCCCGTTAGGACTTCTACAACATAATGACGAAGAAATCATTCTGATTGTGTTTATCAGTAGCATATTTAAACAGATGTCGGATATGTAACGATTGCAGTGGCGACTTCAACATTGCCCTCAAAATGATTACTCCATACAAGATAGAGGGATGGCAATTATAAATGAAAAATACTAGCTTCTCTATAACGGGAGGAGAGAAGGGGAGAAGTTAATGGTCGATGAGCAGAAATGGTGAATATTACTTATTTACAAATATTAATATAATTAATGCGAGATAGGAATAACTCCCTCAACTAAAGCCCCGTTTTATTGGTTTGCATATACAACCAGTTTGGTAATGTGATTACCCATGACTATCTGTATCAGTTGTTCTGTCCCTATGGTGCCATCGTTAAGATTCTGATCTTCTAAAAGGCAAAGGTGTGGAAAACATTTATAGAATACTCCGAGGTTGAATAGGCGGAAAGGGGTATGCAACATCTGAACAACAAAGTGGTATTTGAAGATGGCAGCAAAATGAATATTTTCAGATCCAAACTTAAACATGTGGAGTTTCAAAATGATAATCTGGGAGGCGTCGACTATGAATCACTCAAGTATCAGCAGGAAGAGGGAGAGGAGGCTGTCAGCAGCAATAGAAAGAGGAGAAGCACCTTCCAAGACTATATTGCACCCTATTGCAGCCAATAGCCAGTAGCACAAAGTTATTTTTAATTTTTGGAGAAGGATCATGACATAAGCTCCACTTCTTCAAGATACAAATCAGAGTCAGTTTCCGCAAACAAGAAGTCTTAGGAAAATAGTTCCTTCCATATGATGGATATCGACGAGCAATTCAGAGAGTTGGCGTTGGAAAGCGAAGAATTTAGAACATGGGAAGAGTCAGCTGAGATAAATCGTCGAAAGTCAAAAACTTTAGTGAATCCCAACTCGTCCCAGTTCTTATTATAAAACTCTCCTTCACGAGTCTTATTCGTGCGTTCTATTCCATAGAATTACGATCACAACTGCGTTTACAATATATTTTCTAACTTCGGGAAGGTGAGCAAGGTCATCTTTATCCAGGAGAAAAACAGCGCGTTGGTTTAGTTTTAGACGTTGCTCAATGCGATACAGGCTAAAGATTAACTTAACTACTCCAAGGCAGCTTTTAAAGTATTTTACTCGCACTATGAAACTTTAGTACTTAAGAAAATTGCTGAGAATTAGGAGGAACACGACTATGCTAGTGAAGGCATGGTAAAGGTCACTAATTTCAATCCTCCCTCAGAAATTTTGTATATGACCATGATTCATCCCAAACTCGAGAAAGAAATTCGAAAATTATGCGAGAGTATTGGCTGTACAGTGGGCATAATGGAATGGAAGCAAAACGGTAAAGACCGATGGATGTGTTTAGTATAATTTCCAAATCTCAGTGAAAGTTTGTTGGCGATGGGCAAATTGCAAGGCTGCGAGGTAAGCAATGGTAAAAGGTTGCGGTTTTCTTTCACTCGTTCTCATCTAAAGAAGAAGGTTACTTCCTCTTTTACTTAATCTGTGATTTAAATTCAATGATTTGAGTTATAAATTGTGTTTATGACAATCTCCCATAATTATAATCAAATTTAATTTGAAATAGGAGTTCTCATTTTTGTATTGTTTTGCATTTTTGATATGGTGAATCGACTTCACTTCAAAGTCAGTGAGGAGTGGTAATGACGAGTTGATTTTGTCAATCGAATGAATAATAAATCAAAATATTTAATCAATTGGTTCAGACGTCAATGTTTTTGCTTTTTTAATATTTTCTTATCAATAAAATAATTTTAATGGGAGACTCTTCTCGAGTAAGAATCATGACAGTTAACTGATTAAAGGCCTATTTTAAAAGCAATATACCGCTCTTTCATGATATCGTTTATGAGTTCAATATTTTCCGATTGCATGAAACAATTTCAATAATAATTTGAGGAAGTGTCCCTTCTACCTACACAAATCAACTCAACATGCACCCCTTTGATAAATATTTGCTGTCTGGATAATCTCTAATTTCTTCAATACCATAAATAAAAATAAATTATTATTGGCACCTTAAACATTGCCATTACCTACCTTCGCTAGTTCGCAAAACTACAGCTTCATAATTGAACTATCAAGCCTCCTCACATCAAGACTGAAAAATTCAACATCCCCTCATTTATTTTTTCAACAGGAAATTTTCCACAGCAAAGAGTTGATATAAAATTTCAAACCTTTACATGTTTCTTGATATTTAAAGGATAAGGTTTTGATACTTCCTCCTCATTGTACCGGATACGCAATGAATAAAATGATGATAATCTGAGCACATATTGGAAATACTTTTGGTTAATCTACTTTTGATAAAAATTAAGAAAAGTAATGTCAAATTGTGCCAAACGTAAACTTAGAAATACTAATGCCTGTCCTACTGTGATGAATATGTTTTATGATCAACTTACAACTTAAAATCTTCTGCCTAAACCCATAGCCGCAAAACTCAACTCTAATCTCAATCTTAACTGTTTATTAGTTGAATCGCTTCCCACTTTTATCAACTAGGATTCTGTTGACTAAGCACTTCAGTTGATGAAAAAAGCAACAGAATGGCAGAATAGCTTCATCTATGAAGAGAAGACTAAAAGCACCATTCCTGCTGAAAAGCAGGAGCCTATCAGGGAGAATGACAATGAAATTAAAAATTAGATAAAAATGGATCTTTTCAAGGTTGAAGCAGAACCATCCATGCATGAGGCACCAGAAAGGATATATTAGGATTTAGGCATAAACCGTTTTGCTCCCGCGTAATTATTGGGTAATATCAGAACCTACGACTACGACTACTCCAATTTTCACTTTGAGCCCCGCCCTGCAATACCACTATCCGACTGGCAGCATAATCAAATCCACTTCTTTTGATCTGTGAATATTGAAATACACAATTTATTTATATTGGACTAACCATGCCAATATTGGCAGGTGAAAGCCTGTTACCCAGCATATTAATATTTGCAACAAGTCTCAAATCTACGATGACTGTTGTTGAATTTTACTATCAAAGTTTAAATTTGCTAAACTTAATTTTTCATTAGAGAAAATATATTTTTTTGAAATTGACTAATAATGCAGAAGAAGATTTAACTCAGTAATTGCAGTTTCATCTCTGATAATTAATCAATAATTTTAAGTGTGGAGTTGACCGGGAAATAATAAATTATAATTTAATTCGAATGGATAAATTTTCAACTTTAATTTTAATTGGGAAATGGAGGTGAAAAGCAGATTGATAAGGGATCAAGGGAGAAAGGATATAGTGAGGGCGATTGGTCTAGTGGTATGATTCCTGTTTTGGGTACAGGAGGTCCCGGGTTCAATTCCCGGATCGCCCCTTTTTCTTATTTGTTTATGGCAGCGAGGGCGTCTTGAATCTTATCTCTTCCATCGTAGGATGTGGTTTCGATCAAAAATGATATTTTTAATTTTCTATGCCTAGTTTATAATCCAATAATGAATTTATAATAGATCAGGGATAGGGAAAGGGAAAGAGAACGGTCACGCTCACGGTCCAGGTCGAAGGACAATTCCCAACAGAGATAGAGAGCAGCACGTTTTTAGGAGGAATAGGAGGAGTTTCAAGCCAATCAAGAAATAATAAGATCGTTGTTGAGGATAGAACAGAACCGGGAGCAGCCCATTGATAAATTTGTTAAAGTGGTTTGGATATACAAGGGAAAATACGCATATGACCACAAAGCAAATTAACTCATGAGCGAGCCCAAACTCTATCTCAATAAATTAGCCCTTCCTCAACTTGAAGAGCTCGTACCATCCACTCTCAATTTTTAACGCACGGAAAAGAAGCTGGATACTGGTTACGTGAATTATTGGAGGAATCTACGAGTGCTTATCAACGCTGTAATCGCTGAGAAGAGAGGCGAAAATGTAATTAATGAAGCTTTTCGGGCAAAGGTAAACGATATTATTAATAAACCTTATGCAGAGCTAGTTAAGATGGAGGAGGTGATCCAAGCAACCTTGTCCAATCGAGGCGGGTCAGGAGAAACATTTTGGAATACAGTTAAAAATAAAATTGAGGAGAGGAAGAAGGAGATGGAGCTGTAGTAGTTCTTTCTTAAATTTAAAGAAAGTCATAAGGAAGAGGAGGGAGACAAGGCGTAGCAAGATTAAGTGTAATATTAAGAGCCTATTTCTCCTGTTCTCGGTCCTATCTCGCTTGTGAGTAATCCAAGACTCATTACAACTGAAGAACAATAAAAATTTTAGAGGCAATCCATGGCTGAAAAGATATTCAGGGAAGAGTTCGAAAAGTGTCAGTAAAAATTGTAAGAAACTCTCTCATTGCCAAAGAACCACAATTTGCTTAGTACTGCTATAATCTCTGAATCCACCGTGGCTTATGATTACATCACTAAGGAAATCATTTAATTCGAGAAATACAAACGAATGGAGGAGGATGAGGAGGAATTTGATGATTGGGTCCCTTGTGAGACAGAGGGAAGATTTAGAGATCGAAAACCCCAATATATCAACCGAAAAAGGGTGACTGTGGAATGGAATAAGTATAACAGCATGCATTACTCAGACGATAACCCCCCTCCAAAGACTGTGCAGGGGTATAAGTTCAATATCTTCTATCCCGATCTCTATGATAAGCAAAAGACTCCTCAATATTTCCTCGAAGCAACAGAAAGTCCAGATTACTGCATTATTAAATTCAAAGCAGGTCCGCCCTACAAGGATATCGCCTATAAGATTCAAAGGAGGGAGTGGGATTTTACTGGAAAATCAGGATTCGAATCAATCTTCCACAAGGGGATATTGCAACTCTACTTTAATTTCAAAAAGCCCAAGTTCAGAATTTGATATATCTCACTTTATCATTAAATTAATCGATATCATTAACAAGCTTGTGAACACAAAATAGTCAGCTCTCCATATGTTCTTAAGAGAGGCAACCTCTAAAAACGGTTCGATATTTTTATTAAGAAAGTATAACAATTTTATAATAGACCACGATTCATGAACATTTTTGATGATGTCTTCAAATTGCATGAATTGTTTCTTGCTCAGGAAATCGCAGAACAACTTTCCCACAGAGGTATTCACGATACTAACATCGCTGAGAAGATCATTGACATCTGTAAGAATTCCACAGATGAGGAGCACTTCAGTTCACAGGTAGTATCTCTTAACATCAATGTATCATAAAACTTTGTCAACAGTCTCTATGATACGATTAGACAGAAGCTCCCAAGGAAGTCTGACAATTTACATTCATCACATCCGAAACAAAATATTGCCTAGCAAACCAAGCCAAAGCTGAAAACAGATAAATAGATTGAAGATGAAATTGTGGGGAAGAGTTTCCCAGGATTGGTGATTCCAGATGTTGATGAAATAGACCTTGGCCTGGATCTTGATATTGATGCTGCTGGAGCTCCATAGCTGAAACCAATTCAGGAAAAGAAGGAGGAAGCATTGGACAAAGAAGAGAAGATTGAAGAATCGTGCCTTTTAAAACAGGAGAAAGTCAACAATAGCAGAAGTCGAAGTCGCTCCAAAAATCGAAAGATGAGGTCAGGATCTTCTTAACGCGAGCATCATCACAAAAAAAGTAAGAAGAAATAAAAAAAGCATAAGAGATCAGCTTCTGATAGTAAGGAGCGAAGCAAAAAGAAAAAGAAGCATTATTCTAGATCCAAATCGGTCTAAAGATAAAAAAGGCGAGACAGTCCTCCTCCTGTTGCAAGATAACAGCCAAGGAAGCGTCCCTAATTAAGGATTCTGTAGAATGGAATGATATACAAGGGTAAAGTGACAAAAGTGAATAAGATGGGTTGTCTGGTTCATATTTTCAATGTCATAAATACCAAACCAGCTATAGTTCACTCCAGTCATATTCGTGAAGAGGTCACTGATGATATAAGTAAAGTCGTCAAGGAGGGTTTGTTTGTGTGGGTCAAAGTGATAGAACTGCTTCCTGATCGCATTCGACTCAGTATGAAAGAAGTTAACCAATATAATGGGAAGGAGTTCAACAAAAAGGAAGTTGTACCAGAAAAGGAACTTGCGACCTATAATAAACAGGAAGCGGCTACCAGAGATAGAGGGACTCTCACTGGTATAAAGATTGAGCACGAAGATGAAGTGGATCAAGAAGGTCAAAATTCATATAATGATATGTGGTAGCTCAGCCGGCTCGGCTACATGGGAGGCATCTCAAACAAAGGAAAGAGAAACTTCAATGAGGACATATAAGAGATTAACATCGAAGTCAACGATAGATAGCCTCCATTCCTAACAGGCCAAACCACTAAAACAGGAATAAATCTTTCTCCTGTTCGTGTAATTAAAAACCCTTAAGGAACTCTGAATAGATAAGCAATGAATGCCATTCAATACGCAAAAGAAAGAAGATAGATAAGAGAGCAATAAAATAAAAACTAAGTAAAAGATCTATCCAAACTTGCCGAAGAAATCGCCCCCATAAAACCATAACCAAGAAAATATTTTAAATCCAGTAATCTGACCATTAAATAACAAAAGGAATGCTTGCCTATTTTTCAGTTTAAAAAGGAACTACTTCAGGCGTGTATTGATAATAATATACTTATCATTATCGGAGAAACAGGAAGCGGTAAGACGACTCAAATCACTCAATATCTAAAAGAAGCGGGTTTTGCGAGCAGGGGGAGAATTGGATGCACACAGCCTCGTCGAGTGGCAGCCATGAGCGTGGCGAAGAGAGTATGTGAGTAGATGAATGTCAAGCTTGGTGATTAGGTTGGTTATTCCATCAGATTTGAAGATCATACCTCGAGTAAAACTGTGATCAAGTACATGACAGATGGTATGCTACTCCGATAAGCCTTGGTGGATAAATATCTGAGTCAGTACTCAGTAATTATGCTCGATGAGGCCCACGAGAGAACTATTAACACTGACGTTCTCTTCGGCATTTTAAAAAAGGTTGTACAAAAGCGTAAGGATTTTCTACTGATTGTAACTTCTGCGACTCTTGAGGCTAGAAAATTCTCAAGCTACTTCTTCGATTGCAAGATATTCAGCATTCCTGGTCGAACTTATAATGTCGAGATTCTTTACGCCAAATAACCGGAGACTGATTATCTGGATGCGGCTCTGATGTGTGTAATGCAAATTCACGTGGATGAACCTCCAGGAGACATTCTTCTCTTCCTGACAGGTCAGGAATAAATAGACACAGCCTGTCAAATTCTCATCTAAAGATTACGTAGATTTGGTAGTGATATTCCCGAATTGATAATCCTACCAGTCTACAGTGCCCTCCCCAGCGAGCTGCAGAGTAGAATATTCTAGCCAGCCCCACCAGGAAAGAGGAAATGTGTCATTGCAACCAACATTGCAGAGGCAAGTTTGACCATCGACGGAATTTTCTATGTCGTTGACCCTGGATTCGCAAAGGTCAAAATTTACAACTCCAAATTAGGAATGGATACCTTAGTTGTCGCACCCATTTCTCAAGCCAGCGCTAAGCAAAGAGCTGGTCGTGCTGGAAGAACTGGACCTGGAAAATGCTATCGAATTTATACTGAGGAAGCCTATAGAAATGAAATGTTACCTACATCAGTTCCTGAAATACAAAGGGCCAACTTGGCCAATACTGTCCTAGAGTTGAAGGCAATGGGGATCAACGATCTTATTAATTTTGATTTTATGGACGCCCCGCCTGTGCAGACCCTCATTGTTGCTCTGGAGCAGCTCTATTACCTCTCCGCCCTCGACGACGAAGGATTACTGACCAAACTAGGCCGCAAGATGGCATAATTTCCACTTGAGCCTCCTCTCTCAAAAATGTTACTGACTTCAATCGATTTCGGCTGCACCTAATAGATCATAACCATCATTGCAATGTTATCTGTTCAAAACATATTCTACCGTCCAAAATAAAAATAATCCTTAGCCGATCAAAAAAAGACGAGATTCAATCATTTCTAAGGTGACCACCTAACCTATCTGGAAGTCTTTGAAGCTTGGAAGAATCAGAACTATAGTGCGTCCTGGGCTAAGGATAACTTCATTCAGCAGAGAAGTTTGAGAAGAGCCGAAGATGTTCGCAAACAGTTACTGGAGTTACTGCAAAGATACAGATTTACTATCAAAACGTGTGCGAAAAACTATGCGCTTATCAGGAAAACTATCGTTTCTGGGTTCTTCTTTCATGCTGGACGCAAAGATTCAAAAGGTGGCTATCGAACTCTCATTGATGATCATCAAGTCTACATTCATCCGAGCAGTGCTCTATTCAATAAAGAGCCTGAATGGGTGATTTACCATGAGTTGGTTTTCACTACTAAGGAGTACATGCGTGAAGTGTGCACCATAAATCCAAAATGGCTCATTGACGTGGCGCCGAACTACTTTAAATTTACGGATGATCTCGGATTTACTCGTAAAAAGCGGAATGAAAGGCTGGATCCTCTGGATCAAAGGTATGGAGACCCGAACGCATGGCGCTTGAGTAAAAGAAAAGGATGAGTGTGATTATATCCAAAATATTCATGATACCAATTGTGATATGATCATTAGGATTTAATAATAGCAATTTAACTCATTGCGGAAGGATATCAGAAATCATCAAATACTTCCAAAGTTTGTCCGTTTTAACGCTGATCATAATCGAAGAAGGCTTTGGCATCGATAAGCATTGCCACTATAATGTCTCCCTGTCCACATCTAATCAAATCAATGAGAGTGATCGCCATGGGTAGCTAGGGTTTGGCCATATCAAAAATTTAATCTTTGATATCCTCGACATTAAAGCCACACTTGTCCATCTGTTCAAGTTTTTGGATGATTGATCTGAAGAACATGTTGATGATAAACGAATCAATTGCCCCCTTGTGATAGGTATCCAGCACTCTCCAAAAGTATTGAATAGCCTCAGGAGATTTCTTGTTTTCCATCGCCAATACAAATTATAAAAATCCTTTGTAGTCCATCTCCCCGTTGACTGTGGGATACTACTCAAAGATGCGGTCAATTACGATAGAGGACAGCCCCTTTGAAAATTTAGAGAGATCTTCTTTTTTAAGGAAATTGTTTTTATCTGTATCGTACTTTAAGAATCGATTGTGTAAGGCTGTTGAGTATTGAATTGAAAACCAATTTTGACTGAGATCTTCCTCCGAATATCTTTCCTGCCTAAGTTCGTATAGTTCTGCTAGGATAGGAGAGGTCAGCATATCTTTTATATAGATTCTTCCAGTCCTTTTTGGGTCTAAGAAAAAGAAAAACTTTCGAATTGCTGCCATGATGTAGTTTTACTTGAATTCCTCTTCCATAGTTTTAAGATGGACAAAGGTAGGAATTAGTTCCGAGATGTATTAGGTGAGATTTTTTTAGGTCAAATATCCGTTACCAGCAGTGTCGTACAGACTGATGTGAATACGTGTCTGGAAAAGGTTGTTTTTCCTGACGATAGAATGGAAGAAAGATTGCATGTCGATACGACCGTATTCGTCTCTGTCAAATTTGAGGAAGGTAGAAGCACTGAAGAAGTGTCTAAATTTCAGTTACAGTTTGGATGCTACTGTCAAAAAAGAATTGTAATTGAGTCGCTCCTTGTTATCATGTGGCGGAGAGAAATTTTATCGAAGAAGTTGGTGCAATTTTTATAGATCTGAGTATCAACATGTCTACCTTATTTATCTAGAACTTCTGATGTCTTATGCTTTAAGAAACGATTCCGCGCCTACTGTCTCACCTTGGCACTGATTGGGTTTTAAGCCTGCTGGGATTTTTGGAAAAACTTTGGAACTTTTTTGAAGCTTGGATCAGAGTCTTACTCTTTCCTTTTGGCTTATTCGATGTAGTTGAGGAAGAGTTTATCTGTTTAGTCGTCAATTTCTTGTGGGGATCTTTGCGGTTTGGTATTCACGTACTTCTTGAGAGAGTCAATCCAATCTATTTTCTTTTTGGACATTCAAAATAAAAACGAAAAATTATATTAACAGTTCAATTGCCAAAGAATTTCCGCCCCAAAATGATTATTACTCCAGAATTATGGTTGAGAGTTGCTGCATAAAACCTTAGCTTCATGCTTGTTGAAATATCTATCAGTCCTTTTAGGCGAATATTATGCCTTTATTAATACTAAATGGATATATATGGTTAGTGCCAATTTGGCTTATCCTCATCAATTGCAAAAGCCAAAGGTGACAATTAATGATATTAAATTGGGTAATATCAAATGATTAGCAAAAAAATCAGTATTTGGCAATGAAATGCCTATTACTCATAACTCTTCCCAACTTCATTATTTTATCTTCCTTCTCCGACTACTACAGGTTCTCATCCATCTCAATTTTATCGTTCAGGTTGTTCATATCTCCTTGACCAACGATTGAATAATCCGCTATTTATGACTTTTAACTTTTCATAAGTTTGAAACCATAAGATTGAGCTAGAAATTCAGGTGTTAAAACTCGTGTCAGATAAGTCTTCCAGTGGAAAAAGTTAATCTCATCTTTGTAATTGATGCTCAGAACGTAATTGTAGAAATCTATGAATATTGCTGGCATTTTCTTGCCAAATTCATTGATATTTTCACTCAGTTTGATGTCTTTATACTCAACTGTAGATTTGCCCTTCAAAAACTATCCTTCTGTATAAATATCGATGAGGATATAGCACAACGACTCTAAATCATCTTTCACCTAGATATCTAAATATTTTCACATGTACTTCGACCAAGATGCATACCTCGAGAACAGTATTTAGTGTGTTTGACCTTTCCACTTTCGCCACGTTTCTTAAGGGAAAAACAGTTCAACAGATAGAGTTCACTTTTTTTTGGATTAGGATCAAAAGCTATCACATCAGGGCTCAGTTATCCGCTCACGAGCTTCATGTTGCTCATTTTTTCGATTAAGCGCAACTGGATAAACAACAAAATACCATTTGAAGGAGAAGATGCAAAAGATCTTTTTCGCTAGGACGAGTTTTTAAATGATCAAACATGGTCCGTAGAGTAGGTCCGTACCTCTAGTGGACCTAACAATTATACGAGCTCTTGCCAATTTTTGTGGTGCCAGCCCATAGAACTTTAGGACATAATTGATTTCTTAAATTTTCCTTAATTCGACTAGAAAAGGAGTCTTTGCCACTGTTCTATCATAAGATATGAAGATACAGGTTTAACGTAGATATTGACCCATTTAGCTTTATTTATATCAATTCCATCGTAAATATTGTATAATTCATACAATTCCTTCAAAGTTTTGAGATAATAGCGGTCCTCCAGGATAATATGCGACCCCTGCGGGGATTTTTCATTTGGAAGGTCAGAGACATCAGGTGTACTATCTTTAGATGACATAGGCCAGTTAAAATAAATTATAATGAATGGAAGAATCAAGAAGTAATTCACTAAACTTTTGAAAATTAGAAGATATATAAATTCATGTCCTGATTAAATTGGCAACAGAAAGCACAAGGCAGCAGGTTTCTGTTTTGATGGAAATCGGGCAATACTTAAATTTAATAAAGTTAGTCATAAACTGAATATATTTAACTTAACTTCTAAATCGTATATCGTTCTAAAACTGATTAGAAAAAGATATGAAAAATTCAAATAAGCAGCTCAGATATTAAGGCTGCATCATCAATCATGAAAATAATCGTTCATTTTGTTCAACCCATTTTATTGCTTGAAATTCTATTTCAGGGATGGCATAATCGTTCGATCTAAAAAAATGAGATTTTAATTACAAACTATTTCTAAATCGTTAGTTTTGTTGTTAATACAATGTGATTTGATTATTTTTGAATTAACAATGAGAATAGTATATTTGTTCTTGTTATTATTTGATGCTCGAATATCTCTTATTATTTTTCAACTCGATAAAATAAAAAAAGTATGATGATCTTAGGTGAGATTCATACTCAATAAAACAACTTAATAACGTCAATAATCTTCAAATGAAATTACTGAAATACTTTCAGATAATGGAACTATTTATGTTGTCATTATCATCTTTGATTTATGATTCAGGGGTCTCACTTCATATTGATTTGCTAGCATTCAACTTTAGAACAGTTAGGTTAATTAATTTACGCATAATTCTTCTAATATGGATAGTAAACAGCCGTCATATAAAAGGACACCTATAAACTCAATATAAACGCGATCTGAAGCTGATGGTCACAGTGTCGGTATTTAACATCGTGAAAAACGGTTTGTGCTGGATTGCATCAATCCTCTACTTTCAAAAATGCAGTCGTATGAATCGGACCGAGATTCCTTTCTGAAACCCTACGTTTCTGTCTTGTTTAGCAAAATAAACAGTCAGAATAAATAAAATGCTCATAAACTGCAGCGAAAGAGTGAACTTAAAATCAGGAAAAAACTTCCTAAAATCGTAAGCGAGGAAGCTTTTCGAGTATTCCTTTCAAAAAAGGTAAACACACTACATAATAACATTCAATGTCAAACGATTTATAACTCGCCTTTAAAATCAATTTAATCTCATCACATCAGCATCCTTTCTTCTCGTTGCAAATAACTGAAAAGATAACAGGTATATGTATAAAAAAATGGGATATTGTTAAGGAAGAGCGATGCAATATGATGACTCTTAATGAACGAAAGAGTAATGGATGTTCGATCATGATTTATAATTTGTTATTAATAATAGATAAATCGTGAATAAGTTTGATCCTGGTTATGGAAAGTAACATAGTATCGTGTTTCATCAATACTACAGGTGGAATGGAAAGATTTTCAGTCTTCTATTATTTGAATAATTAATTTGAGAAATCTAAAATATTATTATTTATTAGGCTAGCTTGCTGAGACTTAAATGAAGTGAGCTAATTTAATCATAATCAAATTTGATGAACACAAGGCTTTGCGCCAAAACGGACAAGCACAAGGGCAGACCTATCTAAGCATTTTGTCTGGAGGAAGACTGTAAGAAGAACCGGCTTCTTTGCTTTTACTGCATCTTCTAATCCCATAAAAATCACCAGATTGCTTATCTCCATAAAGAATTAGATGGTCCACTTTCAAGGCTTACCAATCATACAGATGAGAACATCGACTGTAAGGACCATTTCTAGAATACCTTTGCCAAGATGCTTAAAGTAAAACTTGATTGATTTAGTATTGTGACAAATTAAGCAAGGTGATGAGTTCGAAGGTTTCTAGTTTCCGTCATCACATGCAGCCTCAATTTGAAGCCATCCGCAAGACATTCAAGAAGAGTTCCGCCGACGACATCATCAAGGATCTCACTTCAAATCACAATATATCTGAAGAGAGATAGGAAAGATACGTAAAAATGCTGCGATTTTACATTAATAAGAATTTCTACGACTTTACAATTCTGTAGAAAAATGTGAATGCTATGAATAAGAAATATGACAAACTATTTGCTACTGCCACTGAAAAGATAGAGATGATTCTAAAGGAATTATTAGATGAAGTGTTGTAATTTGACTTACTGAATGATAAGCCTGAAAAGAGATTAGAAAAAATAGTGGGTGAATTTTAAGAGGATATTAACGAAAGGAAATTAGATCAACAAACCAAAATTTAGAAGAATAAAATTGAGGGTGCGCAGATAGAAGAGGAGGAGAGAATGTAGGAAGAAAAATAAATGCCTATCAATGAGGCTTAGCCCCAATACGAATAGAATTAAGACAACAACGAATAATTTAATTCCAACAATAAACTTTTTCTCGAAAAGATAGCTTAAGATCAAGGCCCCAGTTTTTCATAAATGTTGAATTACTCTGATCCGATTTATTCTTAAAGAATACCGGAAGAAATCATTCTATAAAAAATAAAGGGAACTGACGGAGGAAAAATGATATTCAAAAAGAAAAATAGGGGATTCGAACATGACTAGGGCAATTAAGAATAAGATTTAAAGGACAATTGGGATCCTCCGCACAAGAATTTTACATTACCAACAGAACCCAATAAACGTGAGATAAGAACGCAATATCTTAAGGAAAATGAAGTATAGATCATCAATATATACGCACCCAATACAAATGAAATCAATAAACTTTTAGCAAAAATAAAACCTTAATCTGTCAAGGAGTTGTCCATCTTTTGTAATTCACAGCTGTGTGCTCTCGATAAAGAGTCAGGAAGATTAATTTCACAATTTTATAGTCTAAAAACTCTGAGAATACTCTGGGCACGGGGTCTTTCCGACGATTTGGTAATTTATATGATCAGGCATTTCCCTCTCCTCTAAAACCTCTGTCTTGCCGAATTTGATAATGTGAGTCATAAACTGGCGTAAGCCATAAAGGCAAACTGCATCAACCTAAAAACTCTCTTCTTCACTTTTGACATCAGCCAAAATCTCTATGAGATGGAGTCCAGCCTATAATTTCTTCCTGATATTGTAAACTATAAAGTGCCTGAACGTTTCCTCGAGGATTTGACAATGGGACTGCCAGATTTATAGAATATTGAACTGTGTGGAGTCCGTAATATATCGTATTGGGTCTTTTACATCACAGAATCCAAAGATAATATTAAACAATTTTCTCTCTTCAAATATGAGAATCAAAATAAGATAGATTACACCCCTTTGATGTAGGCTTTGAGCCAGTGCACTCATCTCGAGGCAATTAAACTATAGCGTACGGTATAATATAATTTTAGTTGTTGAATTCGAAGAGAGGAACCTTATTGCGCTGATCAAGAACAACCCAAATTTGAAATCGATAGTTATCAATGAGTGCTCTATGACTAAAGCTTTATTTGAAACAATCTCAAGATATTGCCCTAATCTCAAGCATTTGGTAATTTCCCTCGAAGAAGTCTTTACTGGTCAATCTCTTTGCAATTTAAAAAACCTATAGACATTGGTCATCAGTAATTCTCTTCTTATTTAGGAGGATGTCTCTCCATAAAACCTGTAATCCTCAGCCATAATTTAAATAAGCTGAAAAAGCTAAGATGCATCTCTTTTAGTATAAAATCTTCAATATAGATTTCAACAGCGTGGACAACAATTGGGTCACTGAAAAAGTATTGAAAGTACTCGGGTCAATGAATAGAGTCACTTGTCTCAATCTCAGTATTTGATATTTTATCAAGATCACTGCAAGATTACAGGGGAGGAAATCTCGCACATAACTAACCTGACCCACCTGACATCCCTAGTTTGCGATACCAACAATTTTTCCTACGACAGCATCTTAAACTTAAAATCAAATTTAACGCTCAGAAAGCTGGGAATTGGCAAAAATATGCTCAACTAAACTGCTCCTCAGGAGTAAATAAATTTGGAGCTAATTCACCATAAATTTCCATTGCTGACTCACTTAAAATTATGCAGTTTCAAGAACATCGAAGTGGGAAAGGTGTCTCTTTTCAAAAAGTTAGTTTCGCTTTCAATATACGATGGAATTGACAAAGAGATATAAGAGCTCAGTCACTATTGTCGGGAGAAGAACATCAAACTTATTACTGATAGGAAGCTGAAAGAATGATCGATGTTGCGCAATTATTGAATAATTATTAATTTGACATTTAACTGAATTATGTATATCGCAAATAGATCATGATCAAGCAAGCCTTTTTGCGGCCATCTTTTCAGCTATTTTTTTACGAATTGATTATCTGGTATTTGAAGGTTGAGGCTATAATGGTTGAATTGTATTGGGAGGCAATTAATGATTGTTATTTAGAGGTAATGGCGGACTTTTAATTGGAGTCTGTTGCATCTGCGGGATTTATTTATTCTTTAGATTTGATGAATAGACTGTAATTTAAATGGGGGTTGACTTCTAATGAGAGGCTTGATTGAGTTCTTCATCAAAGATAGAGACATTGTACTGATAATCATAGCTGTTTGAACTTGATTCAAATTAAATCAAATGGTATATTTATTCTGACTGCGGCAATGACTGCTGTTAATGAGCAGCTGATTTTTCGATTTGCTCACTCATAAATGGATGCCCTATTTCTTCCTGCTTAATGTTGTGTTCTCCTCTGAAGAATATCTATGAAGATACATCTTTAGGAAATTGCACAAGTTGCTCATCGTCTGATGATATGACTATAACCTACGAATATTTAGTTTTATTTGTCCTCATCGCCACAATTTATCTATTAAGAATACAATATTTATAATGCTAGTAATATGATGTTTTTACTATGCTATTCATAAATTTATCTCTGGTTTATAGTATTAATTAAAATTGCTATATTTTTGATCTTAGTAGAGAAGATATAAACAATCAAATTAGTTTAGATTTAAATTTCCATAAGAAAAAGAAGGCTGCAATTCTATAACCGATGCCGAGCACGACCATTAGTCCGATGGACATCCAAAGTCCAGTGTTTAAGTTAAGTGAGACAACTCGCGAATCTTCATCATAGAGTACATGATTTTAAATTACTGCTGCGAAAGTGTACTTTAGAGGAGAAACATATTGAATCCACCCTATCCAGGCGGGAATATTTGCGAGATTCTTAAACATTCCCGAGAAAATAATAAAGAGGAAGATGCTTAGTATAAGTAGGGTTCCAACTCGCTTCGCATCATCGCACAAGCTTCCAAATAATAGTCCCAGTGAGCCGCCAATGAAACTAATTAGATATAAGATAAGGAAGAAAGTGAAAAACTGTCCGACTGTGGGGTTTAGACCCACCATCCAATAGTATATTGGTGATTGAATAACGGGAAAGATCAAGGAATAGGGCAATTCGATTAAATTACGACTAATGAAGTAAGATCCAACTCCGTACAGCTTAGCACTTTGCTCTTTTAGAAATACATCTCGCTCTTGTGGGAATACAATCGCTATTGGTCCCATAGCTAGCATCAACGAATTAGAACCCACAAACATGCTGAAACCTACCAGTCCTTCCCAACTTGACAGTTATAAATAATTTTTGGCATCTCCAAAGAAGATTCCACCTGCGAAAACAACCATAAAGATAGTTTGAAAAAAACGAGCTTTAATGAGAAGAGGGTTCCTCACAATATTAATATAGTCTCGATTGATGAGAGTTTTATAAGCAGTAAAAACCGTAACTTTTACATCTCTCCTCTCAATTGTTTCCTTTCTTCGCCCAAGTATCTGTTTCTTGATCAGTCCTTCAAAGTTAAAGTCATATTTTTGATAGTAGAATTATAATCTCTCTCTATTCTCTTTATTTTATTGATGCATCACTGACATGAAGTAGTCTGGTGGATTACTAAACTCAGGGCATCTAAGACCTAATTGCTATGCAAAGTAGCCGATAGTTTGCTAGCTAGGACCTTGGTAAATGATATGGCCCTCCACCATTAATATTAACTTGTCAAACAGCTTAAATGTTTATGAATTAGGTTGATGAATGGTCATCAAAACTGTTTTTTTAAACTAATGAGCGAGTTTCTTGAGATACCTTACTATAATAAACGAAGTGAGTGAGTCTTGGCCTGATGTAGGTTCATCCAATATTATGACTTAAGGATCGCAAATGAGCTCAAAGGCAATTGAAGTTCGTTTTCTTTCACCACCAGATATCCCTTTAACTAATACTCCACCAACGAGCACATCCAAGCACTTTTCTACTTTAATTCCTAAGCACTTTTCTACTTTAATTCCTGACATAGATGATCAATCCGACTCTTTTTTAATTCAATCGAGGAACTCAGTTTTAAATTAGCTACAAACTATAGAGTTTAGCGCACAGTGAGAGTTTGCATAAGAATGTCTTGCTGCATCACGTAGTTACCAAAGTCTCCGAAATCTTAAAAGGAGTATCTGTCGCCATTTGCGTAAACAGTTCCAGAGATATTCTAAGGAGGAAGTCTGCAAGCCAGAACATTGAGAAGGGTTGATTTTCCAGCCCCTGAAGCTCCCATTATGGCAGTAACCTCTCCCGCTAAACAAATTCCAGACACATTGTTGAGAATAATTTTAGAAGTAGATTATCCGAGACAAGGAAGTTCAATTCCTATTTGTTTTTGCATGTTGATAGTATAGGTGAGGCTTTAAAATGAAATATCAACTAAAGGAGTATCTTAATGTCTATAACTGCTATCGTCCATTTCAAAATTTATAATGATAAACTGCTTTAATGAAATGAATAATTAGTGAATATAATAAAGATTGAATTAAATTAAAACTTCTATCTCATAGCAAGTAAATGCTTGTCTGTATCATTATAACCAATTAATTTACTTAATTTATGATTATAGAGCGTTATATATTTGAATTATTATTGCATAAGAAACATTTTTAAATAAAGTTTATTGAACCGCGGATCTTCGAAATTATTTGGTTTTAATTAAAGGAATATCGATAATAGGCAACACAGCAGTTTCTCTTCTTTCAAAGAGATGTCCTTATATAACAACAAAGATAGATAAATAATAGTGCAAATGATTTTTTATGCATAATGGCCAATTAATTCAATTCATTGTATGGGAAGATTAATCTGAGTGAATTTGAATTTGAAGCAATGTCTTTGAGATTAAATGACAAAAGTGATCATTAGTACTATTAGTATTATGAATACTGACCTGATTCAAATAATTGTTGGATTACAATAAATATTTTTACTAGCATTTATCTTTGGCATAGCACGATGTATTTGTTTAATTCCAGTCTTTATCATTCTATCACTCTTTAATTCATATTTATTTTGCATCAATAATAATGTAACTGAAATAATTATTATATTATTATGCTATTAATCTAAGACTCAATAATAGGAGTACTGATTTTGATATATTCGTTATAATATAAATGGCTTCTATTTTCCTCAGCTATCTGGAATAAAAACAGGCAGACATGAAAGAATATGGGAGAAATACAGGAACCATACTACAATCGGTTGGTCATTGGAATACAATCATCAAGCAATTCTAAGCTAATTGCGCCGGAATTAACGGAAAGTCCTCGAAATATATCGTTCAGCTTTTAAGAGATCAGTTAAAACGTGCTCGATCTGTATGGTCTAGAACTGCACACAATGATAATGGAAACACTTTTGCTATTTGGCTGAAAAAACCAATTGAAACATGTCGAGAGTTAGTTTAAGCTGTTAAAGAATAATAAAATTAAAAAAAATAATCTCGAAGAAGAAGTCGCTCGAGGGATCAAGCTAAAAAGGCTAAGATATCAGCCTCAAGTAATCAAAAATAAGAGGATGAAAGCTCATGTGAATCAAGTTAAGATGACTGGAGTTAAGATGACTGGAGTTAAGATGACTCGATTGAAGACGACGATTCTGATTCCGATTGATGAAATTAAAAATCAAAAATATTAGATATCGTTCATCAGCTGCTAAAGGAATGATCAATAAGAACCATTCCTAAAAAATATCTGTTTTTAGATTATTAAAAAGAAATGCTAGCAAGAGATTGTATCAATAAGATTAATCGATAAATGGATTAATTTATTGTGGCTTATTGCTTTGGTACTGAATTGAGGACTGAATTGACTTAGATGGTATTTATTCATAGAGACTCAAAACAATGACTTTAAATAGCTCAAAAGATGCGCCTAACATATTTGCAATTTTATTGTATTGAGCGTATTTGATATTAATTTTGTGGCTGATTACAAAGTTAATTGAGTAGCGCCATACTGAGACTAAATGAAAAAGCAATTGATGCTAATTCTCAATTTTGAAAGGATTCTTAATTTTTTAATTTTTAAAAGAATTAAATTAAATTGGTAACTGGTCATCTCCAATCAATTCATTGATTTTATTTTTCTGAATTTTATCAAGAATTTACACATAGAATGAGATGAAGGAACTGAATATTAACACTTTTTTACAAAATTACGAATATAAATAAGGAATATAAAAAAGAGGAAATGGCGCGCGCACGCTTGCAATACGTTTGTGGCCTAATCTAAGATAGAGGAAGGAAACTCTCTTTGCGAATAAAAAGTCCATTAAAAAAATATTCATTTAGATTAAAAAGGTATTTATTTAGTATACTGATGAATAAAAAGTATTTTAAGTGCTCCGAATTATTAAGTATCATAAAAATTACATATGAAGATAATTGAAGCCAAAACCTTGTTCATCTTTTTTTTAGTTTGCACTACTGCAGTTAAGTCAGGTCCAGCTCTTCCAGTATGCACAGCAGCGTGTTATTCAAGTTGTCTGTTAACCTTTCTTTATTATGTAGCCTGCATTATAGCTTGTTTAGCTAGTTGCGGTCTGACATGCTTTTCAAACGATACTTTAGTCACAAAACTTCTTGATGAGAAAGCAATTTAGCTTCCCATTTCCCAAATTTAGGTTGGGGATTTTGTGCTGACAAAGAGTGGCTTTTCAAAAGTTGTAGCAAACCAAAAGGTCTCTGAGCCTATCTAATTTTGGAGAATGACCTTTGATGACAATTCTTTTATTGAAGTGACACCAAGACATCCTATCTTAAATGAAAACTGGACTGCCGTCAAATAATTGAAAGAGGGAATGCTAATTGGTGAAAAGAGCATCAAAACAATTGAACCCATCCAAAGAAATGAAAGATTCATCATTGTAACAGAATCAGGAACGATTACTCTTGGAGGATGTGAGTTTGGGGCCTTCGTGTTTTCGGGCGAGAACTACGAAAGCGCGCATCAAGAATGGACAGCCCTATTCAGATGATTGCTGAAAGATTATCTTAAATACTTTTTTTAATATTATTCTTCGTAAATTATGAGTGGCTTTCATTCTAATCTTAGGTTTTTCTTTTAGTTTTAGTTCTTATTTACTTGCTTTGGAAAATCATCTCCTCGTCCATTGTAATGATTCGCCATTATGCCATGATGAGATAAGGACCTCTTCTAGAGGCATAAATAATAATTGAACTATTTATGATTACGATTATTTTTAAGAAATTAGGACTCCACAATAAATACTGGAGCTTCCCACAAGATGAGAAACACAGGAAACACGCCCCCAATTGGTTGCTCATTAAAATGGAGTCATCAAATAATTTAAGACAATTGTGGAGCCTAATGTAAAGATTATCTTTTCAGCAAATTCCTCAAACTGCTGACAAGTTATTATAGCCATAAGCAACTATTTTGTTATGTAGGCTTTGATAAAGAGGTTGAATAAAAAGGAGTGCAAGTTTCTGGAAGACAGAAGCAACGCATTGCTTTGTGATGGTGTTTGGTTAGACAGCTATCTATTTTCCTTTTTGATGAGTTTACTAGTGCGTTGGATGCTGATACAGAAAAAGCAGTTTTTGAAGCCTTAAAGCCTGTCTTGCGTGGAAAGACATAAATTTCGGTGGCTCACAGACCAAGTACGGTGGAAGACTGCAATCGCATTAGTGTGTTCAAAGATGGAATGATAATCTAATAGGGAAGTTACTCGTAACTGATGAAGAAGAAGCAGCACTTCTACTCATTGGCAAAAGGGAAATGATTATGCCTACAATATAATGATCTAATTGTATGAAAATTTTTGTTATTGCTTAGTGGATTATAAATGATAATTTGATAATTTCAATTTAAAGGAGTTGTCGGAGGAGTTGCTATTAATTAAAGTCATGGAGAGAAATAATAATCAACTGCAGTTTAATTATTTGTTCAAGGTTAATGTCATAAATATTTTATTTTATTTATTAGTTGTTATACAATGGGATTAAAAGTTTCGGGTTTGGTAAAAAGACCAGTAGAGAAAGATATAAAGAGATAATAAGAAGAAGAAAAGAGAAAAAAATAGAAAAAAAAAAAAGAGAAAAGAAATAAACACAATTAGATAGATATCTTATGAAAGACCCCATATGGAGGAGATCATCAAACTAAAGATAATTCAGATCAAACAACTAAAGCTATAAAAATAATGGATGGCAGTGATGGTGATGGGGGTGATGACGGGGTAGTAAATGATGAGATTAAAATTATTAGATAACTACTTTTATTCCTATTAAATTTATTTTCAAAAGAGAAACAAAGATGCCTGTAAAATCTATCTTTTTGTGAATTATTTTATTCAAATTTATTCATTTATGAAAAGTTTTATAATTTTTTATTTATTTTTATTTATATCTCAAGGTTTTATATTCCTACCCTCATATTCCTATCATTACAATTTAAATAATCAGATTTTTAGGAATTTACATTCACTTTGCAATAATTTTGATCGACTAATATGGCTATAAATACACTCAAAGAAAGTATGATTGATGAGTGCCTTCAATCAAATTTTAGAGATCTTAATCTTTAAATAATTTTTTCTATAAATTATGAAGATGTTTTAAACCATACAAGTGAAAGATCATAATATAATGAGTTTCAAAGACATAGCAATATAAACTAGGTTCATTTTCATAATTTGATGTCTATTTTATACGATTCTATCATACTATTCTTCGTGAAAGTACATCAAATTTGCACTGGTAGCAGTCATCATAATAATACTCAATCTAAAATAAAATCAATTTTGATTTGTTTTTATCGATGTTGTTTATGATAAACATATCCTCTCCTTAATACGAAGAATCTATTTTGGCGGCTAAAATTGAACAACTTTTATTTTTAATCTCACCAGACTAAAAAATTGATAATATTAATATATTTTTGCAACTAATTATTTTTAATTTAGAAAATGTTTGAAATCAAATTTTAGTTCAATTAATTTTGTATTCGTATATTGTTTCAATATCTTACAGATATAATAAGTAGTAATTCACTACATTTTGTATTATTGTTTTAAATTGATTTAGTCTATCTATTTATTATAAATTCATAGATTGATTCTTTGGATTTATTGTGTGGGAATTAATTTATATCAATTAGGGTGTCTTGAAAAATGGAAGATACTTCTTTTATCAAAGAAAAGATGAGACAAATAGCAGAATTAATCAATTAGATACCAAGAGAAAACAGAGGAATGGTGATAGACTTAATACGCGAATAGATGCGTGACTCCTCTCAATCAGAAATAAATGTCAGCAAACTATTGACACTCGTCAATTTTTAAATTTTGAACCAAAGCAGTATTAATTATTTATAGAATGAGCAAAGCGAATCATTCAAACAACAGGCAAAAGAATACATATTACCTTAATCTTAAAATAAAGGAGAAATGAAGTCATACGAAACATAAAAAAAGGAAAAATCACTTAATAGCAAATCGGGACAATTCAAACAATTGCTACAGGATATCAACAAATTACCTGAAGAGAAACGAAAGTATCCTTTAGGATTAATTCCTTGCTCATAAAATAGCTAAGAACCTTATATTCTATAAAATTCTCTTAGTGCGAGTAGTTTGTTATTAGGTCAAACCATAAGCATTCTGAGTTTGATATCAGACTCTGAAGAGGATCGAAGCTCAAATCATTCACTTACTCAAAATAAATTTCCCGATTGGAGCATAAAATTTTGTGAAGAAGTTGAAAAATTAAAAGAAGAAGAAAATTCATTGATAGCCCAAAGAAATTCCATCAATTAAGTGAAAAAACCGATTTCATCTTTTAAAAAATAGACTTAGCCACTTATTATTAAAAGATTTTTATATTCCGAAGTTATTGCAGACCTGAATAAAATACCAGAGAAGGAGACAGTTTAAAGTCTGACTTTAAAAGTTACAGTAATTAATCAATAACAAAGAGTATGTATTTCAATATTGCAGAAGTAAAAAATTATTAAGGAAAAGTATTATTTTCTTAATGCAGAAGTAATAATCAATTAAAATAGAGTATATTTCCGGAATATTATAGATGTAGTAATGGATTAAGATAGGGTATTCGATTTCTTATTGAGATGTAATAATCAATTAAGAAAGAGTATTTATTATCATATTATAGAGGTAATAATTATGTAAATAAGAGTATTAACATCACTATTTGTAGATGTAATTTTTGGTGAATTAAGGGTATGCATTGTCCTATCCAGGCGTTATAATCTATTAAAATAGGGTATTTATCTCTTTATTGAAGCTGTAACAATGAATTAAAACAAGAGTACTAATGAATTTACTATAGGAGTAATCGTTGAATAAAATAGCGTATCCATAATATTTTTGTAGTTGTGTTACCAGAGAGTACGACTCATCATATAAAGTTGTAATTAACTTTAGATTTAGCACAATTTGGCATTACTTCTGCCTTCATTCTCAGATCTTAGATACTTCACACTCTCCTTCAGGTAATTACGTTAATAAACAGGCACCATCTTATACAAGATAAAATAATTGACTAATTAGTAGAAGCACTGAATAGCCTGAATTTGGAGAACGGATTCATCTATATCGATGAAGAATATAAGCAATATGAAAAGTTTAAGTAAATATTTTGTGATGAAGTTGGACAAAAAACCTGGATAAAATAAAAGGGTAATATATAAAATGGGAATAGTGATTTGACTGAACTTGAATACGGTTGCATCGATTATATGCGATGATTGTTAATAATATTATAGACATAATATTTGCTAGTCTTAATATGTATTAATATTGCTAAAATAGTTAGATTTAATTGCATTGCATTATGTTTTCAGTTTAAATCATATCAACCAATAAGGAGATACTCCATAAAAGATTGACGCATATTTCTAAAGATTTAGTTAATGGGAACAACAATTTAAATTATTCTGTTTATGAGCAGATAAATCTATGTGTATCTCTCGATAATTATATTTAAAAACAAGTTTACGATTTATCTGATATTTTAGATTTATAGACAAATCATTGGCTATCAGAATTAATCAGTGTCATTATCCATAAATCTTTTCTGATAAGAAAAGAATTATAAATTATTTATTTGTCTTATGGGTAGAACATATCATACTTTCTTCCACTGCCGTTATGATACTAAATTGGGCTATGCTCACAAAAGCAAAAGGGCAAGAAATAAAAAACTGAGCAACTAAAAACACAGCAGCCACAGAAACGACAACAGATTTGCTGATCGAATTACTTTTAACACTTTTAACAATGGAAAATATAAGGACATATGTCATTGGAGTTGGAAAGCTGGGCAACTTATAGGAAATAGATTTCATGCCTAATTATAGCTATAAGAATTGTTTTCTCGATAGTCAAGCGAGTAAACTCTAATACAGAAAATATCACGCAAGATCAGATAATTACTTTATAGATAGGATAGTAACAATCATGGGATTGGCTCAAATAAGTAAAGAACTCGGAGAGTAAGCGATTTGTATCTTGCCGCTTACAAACAACTTAAAAGAAGAGGCACCATTGGCACATTTTGTGGGCATCGGGATCGAAAGCAGCTCTACAAGAGATAGTTATACTTTTTCTGATTGTTATTTTTCACTATATTTAAGATCTGCATATATGCTTTATTTAATTGACTCTTCCTAATAGTTGGCTTTCTCTACTAAACTGGTTTCTTATTGATGCCTAAAACTATTTATAAATGATAAGCACAGTCTACAACTAAATATCTGTTGTCTCGTAAAAGGTAACAATTACATATTGTTAGATTAACCAAAAAGCCAAATTAAGATTTATTTTTATCATTTGTAAAAAACAAATGCAGAAGTCAAAATTTTCCTTGAGTTTTGATTTTCCAAAAGATTTTGCAATATATTTGGTTCAACTGCTCCTTCTATTGCGAAATCCATTTTTTGTAGATACAAAAAACTCTCTCTTCCAGTATTGGAGTCATAAGGTCCTTAAAAATGATTAATGTTATAGTCTAAAGATTGAGATTGCAAAGTTTTTTGAATTCTTAGACGAAATACAAAAGTCTTCTCTCACAAATCTTTTATACCAAAATAAGTATTAGAACTATAGAGAAATACATATGTTCATAATTGATCAATCAAGAGATGCAAGGCGTCTTTCTATTTTTTAATTATATCTGCGGTAGCAGATTCTATTCTATCTATCTATCTAATTTTTAATTTTTAATTTGTAATCTTCAAAGATATCAAAGCAATTATAGCATGGTCTTTATAATTTAACATCTGGATAGTAACAGTATCCATTGATGACTGGGCCACTCTTTTTATCAAGAGTATGCTTATCGTATTAAGAGTAAAAATGACAGCGTTTTCCTTTTTAATCCTTATCACCTCCACAGAACTATGCTAATGATTAATAATTACTAAAACAACTACCCACGACCATTATCCAATTTCCTGATATCCTTTTATGGTATTGGCAGTTGCATTTTTTCACGCATTACTACTTCAAGGCGAGTATCTTAAGCTCTGGATTCATATAGATATTAAATCTTATAATAAACTCTTTAATTTTCAATATATTATTTACAAATAATGATCAATATTTTTGATCAATAAATAGTAATCATCTTTATTAATCTCTGGTCGAAGTGTTTCTCGTCCATTTCATCAATTACCAAATATTTTTGAATTCTATTTGTATCAATACCAAAGTTTTCCATTGAAAATTTGATGCAAATAAGCCCAACTTTTTCCAATTCTAAAGGGAGATGATTAATTTTATCATAATTTTAGATAATTGCACTTATTTATCATTAATTAAACATAGAATATATATAATTGGTTGTCTTTCATCAAGAAAAGAAACTCCATCTTTTTAGAGGAAAACATTTGCTGTCTGATGAGTGGAGGCGATGGGGATTCAGGATGCCGTTCAGATCTAAATTACTGTTTAAGTACTGACGGATAATTATTTAATTCTCTTCCAGTTGGATTCTAATAGATAAAGTGATCCTTCGTCATTAATCGTATTCGAATCTAAATCACCTCTATCTTACCCATATTGATATGGTTTATTTTCTGCCAGTCACAACAGTTTAAATATTTGCAGCCCTCCCAATCAATTTGATTTTATTCTTGATAATTTTATTGTTACTCAAATTAAGGTCAACTATCTTTTTCCAATTCGCTTTTTTGAGCCACCTGCATCCGGCACTCGAGATATTATTCCTCCCTAAGTTATAAAATAATTGCATAGCTATAGATTGGTTAAACTGCGCCATTGAGTTTGACTCAGCCATTTGCATCCTGTATCTCCCACTTAATTGGAACCTTTTCTTATTCATATGTTACCCAAACACAGTTTGCTTAAATAATTCCAATTAGCTTTTGAAAGCTATTTAACTCAGCCTGCCCGAATGCCGCTGAAATCTAAATCATATTTTGAATACTTAGATTCAATTCAGTGATATTCCAGTTGGCTCTTACAATATAACTGCATCCCTCCTCTCCAATTTGGTTCTTCTCTTTGTATAAATAATCGTACAGAGTTCAACTATTGTTAATTTTGGCCATTTAGCTGCTGAAATGTAGAAACAACCTTTGTTTCCTATATTGCTGCCCATTAACCGAAGTTATCTTAAATCTTCAGCCATTAATTCTGCGAGTTAGCTACATCCCTCATCTCCGAGCTGACTTTCATCTTTGATTACGATATGATTACAAATTTCTAATTTATTCAAATTTATCCATTGGGCTTGGACTAGTTCTTTGGCCTCAAGAGGTCCAAAATGGCATCGAACTATATAAATAATAGGATTACATAGGTAAATTAGAGTCGCCTATTAAGTCCCTTTGTGGCCTATTATCCGAGAGATATTCTTTGGAGTCAACTATTTATCATCTATATGATGAGTTATTTGCATATTGAGATCGTTGTCTACTCGTTCAGCTGATAAAAGTTAAAACAATTATCAATAAGGGAACTGTAAGTAGATGTGCTCATCTAGTTTGATCAAAATTATATTGTTAGAAGTATTACTTACAATTAAATCAACGAGATATTACAAAGGATATGGTTAAAAAAAATCTAAAAATGGCATTTGGTATCATAAGAAGTGTTCTAACGATTTCTAATTGTATTCCACCAAGGGGTTTATAATAATAATTTATCTTTATTAATAGTTGATTTTAAAAATAATTAATCTATTTAGGTATATTTTCTTCTCAAGTCTCTCCTGAAAACAAAAATACTTATGCGAAATGATCTAACATGATCAGGGAAATATAATAGTTAGCTTGATTGCACTTCAAGCAAACTGCATGCATCTATTTCAAGGAATAATGATTAATATCTGAAATCAATGCAACACGACCGAATCAAAATATTTTAGACAAAATCTAAACTAATTCAATATTTTTTTTACTTGAATTTTCTAAAGGTGCTCATAACTAATTGTCCCATATATTTATTCCTAAAAACATAGAAATTATTAGTTAATGATTTCGATCATATATTTTGATTTTTGATTTTTTTGAAATATTTATGAAATAGAGATAAAAGATTTTTTTGATTTTTTATTGGAACAATCTTAATATAGATTAACATTTTTCAGCATAGATTTGGTTATAAAAATTTCAGTTATATTTTAGCGGGTGGATCAGTCCCTAATCTTCCTTATGATTTGTATATCGTATCTTAATTACAAAGCGGAACATGATTATTTCCGAGAAGTCATAATGAGTCAAATATCTAAATTCTTCCCAACAGATTTCATAATCATCCGAATAATATGAAGCTACGTAAATTAATATGAGCACGTTTTTTCCATTGATTTTGCTGGACCATCTACATCCTATCTTCAATATTTTATTATCGACTGGCTGAATTCACCAACTGATTACTTTGCAAAAAAATTAAAGTTTTAATCTAACTGTGACTTCGTCACTTGCAGTCAAAAACTCGAACTTAATTGCAACCTAACTTATTCTATTATTACTTAAATCGATGTCAGTCAGATTAGTCCGCTGAACTCTTGAAAGCTGCTTATTCTTTGTAAAAATAATTAAAAGTATTTAAAAATATTTTGAATTAACATAAATAAATTGAATTGTCTGACCAACAACTGATAATTTTGCATTTAAAACTAAATGTCCTCCTGCAAAATAATGATAAAAATAAGAAGAAATACATTTAAATTGATAATCTTCTTCCCAAAAATGGAATTTGAGGGTTGTAGTGTTTTTCCCTCATATAAATATAAATTTAAATATAGAAATTCTTTGAATAGAATGGTTAATTTGAGACAAATTTTTAAGATTTCAATCTAAATTATAGAATTCTTTTAATTTTTTAAAGATCATCGGAAACTATCAGAAAGATTTCATTATTTCATAATCGCTGATACAGTATCTGTCTTTTGATCTATTATGATTCACTAAAACGCCAAAATAAATATATCGAGCCTCTTTAGGAAATGGCTTATTATCTGCTCCATATTCTAACAGAATACGCTCGTATGTGTCTGTTGGTTTGGCATGAAATACTGGGTATGCCCAATGCCCCCAATCTGCAGCTCTTGTGATATTTTATTTTTTATAGTTTTTGAATCCAACAAATACTGAATAAGTTGATGCTGGTATGCCTTAAACTTTTAAATAAAAAACCATCTTAAACTGAGGTAGATAATTTGGATCGACAGCCATTAAATGAGTGTTATAACACCCTATTAATGGGTGAAGTTGATATTAATCAGAGCCATAAGGAACATATGGTGATTCTTATTTCTTCAAAAAATCTCCTGTTTCAATAGCAAACTTTTTTAAGCTTTCTGGGACCCACTATTACTTTTTCATCATTGCAATAATATTTGTATATGATGAGATATTCAAGAGGTGAGAATAATTTGGATCATGAAATAAAAAAATATTTATCATTTATTGAATTTTATCCTTTTCTTTGAGAGATTTAATTGCACAAAGCACTTATAATTACAGAGGATATTAGTTTAGTTTATTTATTGGCAATGGATGGTTTATATTCATACTCCATTGAGGATTATATCTATACTATAGTGTTGGAGCATAATAATAAAGGAACTCTCAAAAGGATAAAGGCCATTTGTATAATAATAATCAAACGAGATCATTTATTATAAATAATTTAGCTGCATCAGATCAATAGTAATAATAATTAGCTCAGTTTTAAGCTCCTTGAGAGCCTGCCTGCTCCTATTAATCCGAAAACATATTATACATATATATTTTTTAAGATTGAACAAAATGAAAATGTCTAAAACATTAGGATAAAATATCACAAGGGTTGGATATGGGATCTTAGCTTTAAGTTTTGCCGGAGTTTCATACGGAGTGTACGATAAGTACAATTAGAAAGTATTGACACTTTCCTATGTGGGTGGCGCGCTCGCAGTTGCTCTAATAATAGTAGCAAGGATTATCTAATGATCTACATCACATTTTATAAAGAAATACATTTTTTTCATTGATTAATTTTTATGATGTTGACAAATTTTTGATATAATCATCCTTAGCTTTAAAACAGAAGTTCAATAGTGAGATCATCTTGTTATTGACAAACTTCTCATTGTAGTTTTGCTTTTAATCAGAAACTATAAAGTTGATTATGATTGTTTAAAATGAAATCTTTGTGGAGAAATAAGATCTACTTGAATAGAGTAAAAAATTAAAGGGCATCAGGCGCATTAGCCATAATCATTAGTTATTCAAATAAGATTACAAATCTAACAATAGCTCAGAGCCAAGCTCCTTGAGAGTTTATATCTGCTGATCATATAACTTATAATAATTTTTCAAGATCAAACTATAAAGAAAATGTCCAAGATAGTTATACCATTCACAAGGATTGGATATGGACTTTTAGGCTTAAGTTTTGCTGGAGTTTCATATGGAGTATATGATGGATATAATCCAAAAACCTTGAGATATTCCTACGTCGGTGGCGCACTTGGAGTTTCCCTCATAATAGTAGGGAAGATTCTCTTATGATCTGATCACATATTATTAAGAAATAAATAAATCTTCAATCCAATGAATTGTTTTTTACAATAACAGCAAATGCTCTATGAAACTATCATTAATTTTAAAACAAAAGTTTAACAAATTGCGAATTGTAAGTTTATTTATTTTTACCAAGCTATGAATTTAATTTTGATTATAAAAATGAAAATTTAGGCAAAGGAATTGAAGACTTTATTTTTTTATTAAAGTTAAAATTAATAATGAATCGATTTTCTTGCTTTATGGAGGGTTCTAAGAATTTCTAAAGGTTGAAACAAGTAAAACAAGTAAAAGACAAATGAATAAAATTTATTCTTTTAAAATGTTATAAGGTTTTTTAAATAATCAAGCATGGGCGAATAGTTTTCATCTGATTTGTTTTTATATATTTAAGCCATGAATTAGTAATCCAAGCACCTTCGCTACGCTTCGGCGTCGTTTTATTGATTAATATTGCAGGTGCACCTCTACTCATCTGAAGGCCATTGTTATCTAGGCCGACTTCACACCATGGAAACAAGGGGAGATAAGGGGACAAGAGAATAATCATAAGTGTTCCTATGGCCTCTCTATCATTTAGAGGCACAGTGATGACATGGATAATATTGAATATTTTAATTAATGAATGGATGCTGATATTTCCTTTTCAGAATCAGTTCTTCTTTTTCTAGTCAGTTGTTATTTGCCTGTTGTCCTGGCTCGTCATGGCCTTCACCTATTTGTCCTGGCTTAACTTCAACTTTTTTCTTTGAGCTCCAATAATCACAATACCAGATAATGGGGACTTCTAACAGGTAGGCGATTGCTAAGATGCTGATTCCGAGAGACCAATTCGCTCCTAATCCGGCAGTTTGTTCATTTAGTTTTTTGACAGAGTCTATTATTAGCGGAATGATGATGAAGCATTTGATGATGAGGAAAACAATTTCCCAAATCCACTCTTAATTGCCATAAATATACGCAGCAATGGTTTCTAAGACCTCAGCATGAGGGTGTTGATGTCCTTTTGGTGAGCCTCGAGGACCAATTGGTTGGCATTGAGGGTCTTTTGATTATCCTCGATGTCCTTGTGGTTATCCTCGAGGATCTTTTGGTGGGCCTTGATGTCCTTTTGGTTTTGAAGGATCATCTACATGAGTTGCTTCGTGGTGATTTCTTACGCCATGTCCTGATGTTATGAATAAAAGTATTATGGATGATAAATTCAGAAGCTCTCATTTAAATAGCTAAAACGCTTCACTTCATATAATAAAAAGGGAGCAAAAGATAAGCTCATCTTTTGGGCCATCAAAATTTACTGCCGACCCAATGACCCTGGGTCATTAAGAAGATAGTAAGAAAAATTGAATTTAAAACTTTAATTCAAGGATAATTAACTTACAGCAAAAGAGCTAAAAATTCATGAAAACTTAGAAGTGAAAAGGCATAACAGTTACTAACAATTATTTTATAACTTTGTAGTAAGCTTAGCAGAGATTGATAATAAATTCACAACTCCTACCCATATTGTTTTGATAAATTTAATTAAAATCATACTATAGATTATTATAATATGATGAAGCATAGAATTATGGCATATAACAATTTGAGCCTACAAAATTTTATCATGAATTTCCTTGAATCTCAAATAATTGACCAAATTTCCAATTATCAAGTTGCAGATATTATCTAAAATTAAATCTAAAATTAAAAATGATTTCTATTCCATGTAAAAATAGATATTTTTTTATTAATAAAAGTTATTCTCAGCCATATGCTTATTCCTTCAAATTGAAAGGTTTTAAATTCATATTCCCTATTTTAAAATAAATTGTATCAATATGGGAATAATAATAAGAAAATATTATCCATTGATGAAAGTGTAAATTTATCATTTCAAATTAAGACTCCATAATAACCAAATTTGAATTTTGATATACTAGTTCGAAAGTAAATGGCTTATTCATTTCTCATCTATCTTGAAGCAAAGTAAGCCAGCATGATAGCATATGCGCACAATACAGGATCGGCGCCACAATGGGTTGGGCATTGGAATCAAATCATTTTGTAATTCTAATCCAAATGCGCCAAGATTAAAGGAGAGACATCTATATAAATCGTAGAAAAATTAAGAAAACAATTAAAACATGCTCGCTCTGAATGGGCTAGAACTGGAGAAAATAATACGGGAACCAATTTTTCGAATTGGCTTCAATAACCTATTAAAATATGTAGAGATTTAGTTGAAGCCGAGAAAGAGGAGAAGAAGAATAAAAAACAATAGAGAAGAAGAAGTCGCTCGAGGAATAAACCTAAAAAGAGAAAGATATAATCAGACTAAAACAGACAAAGGTAAAAGAACGAAAGTTAAGACAACTAAAGTTAAAACAGCTAAAGTTAAAACAACTAAAGTTAAAACAGCTAAATTTACGACAACTAAAGTTAAGATTAATAAATTTAAGATGACTAAAGTTAAGACAACTAAATTTAAAACAGCTAAAGTTAAGACAACTAAAGTTAAGATTACTAAAGTTAAGATGACTAAAGTTAAGAGGACTAAAGCTAAAGCGGATGATGATTTATAAAACCAAAAATAAATCAATAATTATTATATAAGATCTTTAGGAATCTTTGAACTATATAAAAGAGGACCAAAAAGATCCCTCCTAAAATATGAATGTTCTTGAGTTGTTTTATTCTAATAAATTAATGACTTAAAAATATTTACTCTTCATTTTAAATTTGTATTACAAGAATCTATATTAATAACCTCGTATTCCTTTCAAAATAATCACATATTAGATAATTAACATTTATGAGGCAACGGCTTCGATCAATTAACGGCGTAAAATATGCCTCAATGCGAAACCTCTTAGAGATAGTATTGCTTTGTTGGCTATAAGCGACATTTAGTCAAT
>Ga0302280_1000282_pt1 | contig 44165 bp, 36 predicted proteins | sample III_Fen_E1_1_FD_198771 | JGI IMG/M metagenome (GOLD analysis project Ga0302280, IMG submission 198771) | Peat permafrost microbial communities from Stordalen Mire near Abisko, Sweden - III_Fen_E1_1 | ecosystem: Environmental > Terrestrial > Soil > Wetlands > Permafrost | place: Sweden: Abisko... | reverse complement strand
TAGAAGAAACATTTTTTTTAGCTGACTTTTTTCAGGACAGCTTCTTTTGATTGGTTATATAAAGATAACTCTATTAACAATATCATTACTAATAATTTATTACTTTTAACAACTTGACAAAGTAGGAATAATATGATTTCAATACTTACTTCAGTGTGCCAAAAATCCTATCCCATAACTTCGTATAAAAACCAAAATTATAGCTTTCATCCTGATGATGATCAACATGAAAAGAAGTATTAGCAAACCATTGAAAATATTTATTGTTCGCAATAAATCCAGGAACAGCTTCATGTGTTAGATGTCCAATAATGCCCATAACAACATTAAATATCAAATAAATAATAGTCGCATAAATGGAAAAATTCATGCAACTGATTACTATCAGCCACAAAGAACCAAAGCCAAATACTTCAAGTGGATGTAACACAAATAATGATATTGCTGTGGGCTCATTGTATACATGATGTAGATCGTGATATCTATATATGAAGCTTAATTTATGTATGGCCCAATGAAAAAGATACATTAAAAAATCCATTGCAAGCACCAGAATAACAAAATCAACAAGTATTTTAAGAATAGAGAATTCAAAGTCAAACACTACGATCTTGTATACGAATAACTCATAACCGATCAAGGTTATAATACTATTGAAAAGAATAGTAGAGCAGGTCCAAAGGATTTCCTTGTTTGAAATCTTTTTTTGAATAACCAATAATAAACCATCGACCCAAAATCCGAACAAAATAGCTGCAAAAGCAACAAATGCATTTTCTATTAAAAACAGAAAAAATAACGTACCAAGGCTACAGGTACTTAAATACGAAAACGCTTCTTTCATTTCATAGTAACTTTATCAAAGATACTAAACAGATATTTTTTATCTAAACCAAGGAATACTTAAAATTTGGAATTTACTTAAACTTGTAAAACGTACTCCGTACTCTGTACTAAGTAATAAAAAAAAGCTCTCCGAAACTAAATTCAGAGAGCTTTAATTCAATACTATAACAATACACTTAACCCAGATACGGCTTCAATGCCTTGCTTCTGGATGTATGTCTTAAACGACGGATTGCTTTTTCTTTGATCTGACGTACACGTTCTCTCGTAAGATTGAACTTCTCTCCGATTTCTTCCAGCGTCATAGAGTGTTCTCCATTCAAACCGAAATACAAAGAGATGACGTCAGCTTCACGTTGTGTCAAAGTTGATAAGGCACGTTGTACTTCTCTTCTCAATGAATCATTCATCAAAGAAGAATCAGGAGATGCCTCACTGCTGTTCTCCAATACGTCTAATAAACTATTTTCTTCACCTTGTACAAAAGGAGCATCCATAGATACATGACGACCGGAAATTTTAAGCGTATCAACAACTTCAGCTGTGGATACTTCCAATACTTCCGCTAACTCGTCCGGAGACGGCTCTCTCTCGTATTTTTGTTCCAGTTCAGAAAATGTCTTGGATATTTTATTTAAAGAGCCTACACGGTTCAATGGTAAACGTACAATACGGGATTGTTCGGCCAATGCCTGAAGGATCGATTGACGAATCCACCATACAGCATAAGAGATGAATTTAAAACCACGCGTTTCATCAAAACGTTGTGCGGCTTTAATCAAACCAAGATTCCCTTCATTGATCAAATCACCCAAGGATAAACCCTGATTCTGATATTGTTTCGCAACCGAAACCACGAAACGTAAATTGGCTTTTGTTAATTTTTCTAAGGCAAGCTGATCTCCTTCACGGATACGCTTTGCTAAATCTACTTCTTCATCCGGAGTTAAAAGGTCAACTTTACCTATCTCCTGTAAATATTTGTCCAGAGATTGACTCTCTCTATTGGTAATTTGTTTGCTTATCTTTAGCTGTCTCATTGGCTTTCTTTAATCACACCTACTCTTAAACGTAAACCAGTGTTTTATAGTTTCTTGTTCAGGTAATTTATGGTATTAGGAATTAGAGGTCTCTTGTTTTTCCGGTTTTGGAATCAACACTTTTCTAGATAGACGGTATTTTCCGGTTTTCTTGTCGATTTCCACTAATTTAACTTTCACGGTCTCACCTACCTCTAATACGCCATCCATACTATCTAAACGTTCCCATTTGATCTCTGAAATATGAAGCAAACCGTCTTTTCCCGGAAGGAATTCAACAAATGCTCCAAAAGCTGTAATAGATTTCACTTTACCTTCGTACACTTCACCAACTTCCGGCAAAGTAACAATTGCCTTGATTTGTCTTAACGCCGCATCAAGAGCTATTTTATCTTTAGAGAAAATACTAACCCAACCCGCATTGTCTTTCTCTTCAATGTTAATAGTTGCGCCAGATGTTTTCTGCATTTCCTGAATTACTTTACCGCCAGGCCCGATTACTGCACCAATCAATTCCTTAGGAATCTGAATCATGATCATTCTCGGAGCGTGTGGTTTAAGATCTTCACGAGGCTCAGAAAGTGTTTTCTTCATCTCGTTGAGAATATGCAATCTACCTCTATTTGCCTGTTGTAAAGCTTGAGATAAAATATCATACGATAAACCATCTACTTTGATATCCATCTGACAAGCAGTGATTCCTTTTTCAGTTCCTGTAACTTTAAAATCCATATCCCCCAAGTGATCTTCATCACCAAGAATATCAGACAATACAGCCCAACGACCTGTTTTCGTATCGGTAATCAAACCCATTGCAATCCCAGAGACAGGTGCTTTAATTTTAATACCTGCATCCATTAGTGCCAACGTTCCGGCACAAACAGTTGCCATAGAAGACGAACCATTTGATTCAAGAATATCAGAAACAATACGGATGGTGTATGGATTTTCAATTTCAGGAGGCATTACCTTTTTAAGCGCACGATAAGCCAGGTTGCCATGACCTACTTCACGACGGCCAGGACCTCTGTTTGGTTTTACTTCACCAGTAGAAAAACCAGGGAAGTTATAATGCAGCATTAATTTATTATTGCCGGAATACATGGCGCTATCAATCATTTGCTCATCCAGTTTAGTACCGAATGTAACAGTAGTCAATGATTGAGTCTCACCTCTTGTAAAGATAGCAGATCCATGAGCTGAAGGAAGGTAATTCACTTCGGACCAGATCGGACGGATTTGCTCTAAACTTCTTCCATCTAAACGCTTACGCTCATCCAGAATTAGATTTCGCACTGCTTCTTTCTCAACATCGTGATAGTATTTGGAAATTAACCCAAGATCCTCAGTATGTCCTTCCGGTAACGAATCCAGGTATTCTTTCTTAACAGCCTTAAATCCTTCAGAACGAATGTTTTTGTTGGCATGGCCTAACTTAGCAACATCGTATGCTTTCTGATATAATAGATCTTTTATTTTCTTTCTTAAATCTTCGTCGTTTACTTCGTGGCTATAAGTACGTTTCTCTGTTTTACCAGCCGCAACTTCTAATTCCTTAAGAACAGTACACTGAAGACGTATTGATTCATGTGCTACTTTAAGTGCAACAAGCATTAAATCTTCAGAAACTTCACTCATTTCGCCTTCAACCATGATAATATTATCATACGAAGCGGCTACGATCAATTCCAGTTCTGCTTTCTCAATCTGAGATGGAGTTGGATTTACAATAAACTTACCATCAACAGAAATAACCCTGACCTCTGAAACCGGACCATTAAATGGAATATCCGAAACAGACATGGCGGCTTGAGCTGCTAAACATGCAAGTGCATCCGGTAATACATCCAGATCCGCAGAAATCAATGTGATATTTACTTGAGTATCGGCATGGTAATCATCTGGAAATAAAGGTCTCATAGCACGATCAACCAATCGTGAAATCAAAATTTCATAATCGGATAATCTACTTTCTCTTTTCAAAAATCCACCAGGAATTTTTCCGTTTGAAGCGAATTTTTCTTGATAATCAACTGATAAAGGCATGAAATCAACACCTGGTTTTGCTTCTTTGGAAGAAACAACCGTTGCCAATAACATGGCATTACCTAATCTTACGACTGCTGATCCATCAGCCTGTTTTGCCAACTTCCCTGTTTCAATATGGATTTCGCGACCATCCTCTAAAAGAATGGTTTTATTTATGATATGTAAGCCTGGATAAGACATGTTTCTAGTGATTCAAATTAAATCGAAAAAGATAAATTACGTTAGTATGTAAACTAACAGAGGGAATTCGTGTGAATCCCCTCTGCAAGAGTATTTTTGAAAATGATCAATTATTTTCTTAGGTTCAATTGAGCGATAATAGCTCTATAACGGCCAATTTCCGTTTTTTGAAGGTAATTTAACAATCTTCTTCTCTTACCAACTAATTTCATCAAACCAAGTTGTGTTGAATAATCTTTACGGTTTGTTTTAAGATGTTCAGTCAAATGAGCAATACGGTGAGAGAACAATGCGATTTGAGATTCAGGTGATCCAGTATCAGTTTCGCTTTTAGCAATTCCGTTGTTTTTAAAGATTTCTTTTTTGATTTCGCTTGTAAGATACATTGTAGCTGTATTATTTATAGTAATTTTCTATTATACACTTTTTTACAGTGCAAATATAGCATTAATCCATTTTTTAAACAAATAGCGGTGGAAAATTATTTCTTCTTAAATATTTTGATGAATTTATCCCAAACAATCAGATAAAAGTCGCTTTCCAGTATTCTGGAGTCGTTTTTTGCTTGCCGCATGAAGAATAATCCGACCAAAAATAAAATAGCATTACCAAACCACATAGCAAAATAAGGATGAAAAACGCCCTCCTTAGTCCACTTTTCTCCGGTTAAACTGAATACATAGTAGAAAATGAAGAAAATGATACAGATAAGCACAGGAACTCCTAATCCACCTTTTTTAATAATAGCACCCAATGGTGCTCCAATTAAAAATAAAACGATGCAAGCAACGGCCTGAGTATACTTTTGATATTTGGTAACCTGAAATTCGTTTACTTCTTTCCGCATGCGTAAATCCCGTTCCAGATTTCCCTGAATATATGTTTTAATAGATCGCGCCTGATTTGTCGCTCGTGTTGCCACATCTTTTCCACTTTTTACAGTGTCTAGCAGAATATCCAAACGAACGACTTTGGAAAGCTTAGCATAATCAACCTTTCGCTTTAATGCATTCACAGAGTCTCCAATCCTTACCGTTGAATAGTAATAAAAAGGCTGCAGCATACTTGTGGTCTGTCCGTTCATTTTAACAACTTCGGTCGTAACGGAATCTATGTGATGCTGAAGCTCTCGAACAGGCATCATCTGACGGCTGCCTGTAAATAATTCTTCCCTTGTTCTGTTCAGATCGAAGGAAGCTAAATTGAAAATGATTTTGGTCTTGTCAAACTGATTCCGCATGAACTCCTTAGGAGCAATATAGCTCATTCCATTTTCGCTCCGGAATTCACTATAACTGTTGCCGTGGAATAATTCAAGTGCCAGATATTGCTTATTGTTAAACAGATACATAGAACCGGAATCCGCAATAATTACATCTGTATTACCTCTTCCCTGCGTATGATCATAAATGATGACGCCTTTTATAGACGTATCATTATCAAACTTTTGAACAATTTTTATACTATATCCCGGAATACCGTTATAAAACACACCCGGTTTCAGATCCAGTGAAGGTTTTTTTTGCCTTAAATCATATAATAAACTATAGGCCTTTAAGTTGGCCCATGGCACAACATAATTATTAAAGTAGAACAAACTGATTGTGCACCCCAGTACCCAAATAGATATTGGAACCATCACCCGAAGCAATGATATGCCGGAAGATTTAATAGCCGTAAGTTCATTAAACTCACCAAGGTTCCCGAAAGTCATTAAAGAAGAAAGCAAAATGGCCAACGGAAGAGCGATCGGTAATATATTCATGCTGAAATACATGATCAGTTCCGCATAGTTCATAAAGCCCAGACCTTTCCCTACCAACTCATCAATATATTTTAAAATGGTCTGGGTAAGAAAAATAAACGTAACAACGACTACGGTCAAAACAAACGGACCGAAAAAAGCCTTCAATACTAATATGTCGAGTCGTTTAAGAATTTTCATTGGATTGCGAATTAACGATTTGTAGCAATCTCCTGCAAATCATCTGATAAATATATATGCACATGATCTTTTGATAGATTCAAGGCAATTTTATACATAGCTTCTGCTACATCAACGGTTTGTATTCCTCTGTATTTTTTAAGTACTCCGACCAAAAGTGGATTAACGAATTTTGCTATTGCCACTCCAATTTTCTCTCCTGCCCGATGTTCTTTCCGATCTCCCATTAATAAAGAAGGTCGTATAATAGATATCTTAAGAGATTCCGATAATAATGAAAGATCCTTTTCCAGCTTTCCTTTTACTTCATTGTAAAAAAAGATGGAGCCCGCATCTGACCCCATTGCCGTTATGACCAAAAAGTGTGCCGCCTTGGATTTAATAGCAAGCCTGGCTAATTCCATCGGATAATCATAATCCACTTTGATAAAAGCTTCTTTGCTGCCTGCTGTTTTAATTGTTGTACCCAGACAGCAAAATACATCATCGACATTCTGTAATTGAATATCATTGAGATTGCTAAAATCGGTTTGAATTATCTCTAATTTGGAATGTGTTATTGAATTCGGTTTTCGCTGAACAGAGATAACCTTTGAATATCGATCACTATTCAATAATTTTTCAAGTAAAGAACTACCTACCAATCCGGTAGCACCTGCGATTAAAGCAACTTTTGACATAACGCTCAGCGGATAATTTTTTGTATTTCCAGTCGGTCTGGATAATAGGCCCTAAAAATATACATATTTTGACTATTTATTTCAGATAATGCCTCTGCCAGACTATTTGTTGTAAACAATTGCTTCCCATCCATAGTACAAACTTCTATATAACTATATCCAGAAGAAAAAATAAGCTCCGGAGTTGGATCAGGTAACGGTTGATGTATGGCAGGATGGTGGATAGGTAATGCGGTATACGTACATAATTTATCTGGCAATGTGTACCTATTTGACTGACTTCCATCCCAATTATGCTCCATAGCCAGCGATTTGAGAAATTGATCTTTCGACCATCCCAATGTATTCATGCAATTAAAACGAGCATTAATCATCTTACCGGTAAAAGCAATCGCGGTATATCCATCTATTAATCCGGGCGGCAAGGAAGAATTGTTATTCGTAATATTGGTTGTTTGCCAGGATCCATTATAGACATTTAATCCAAAAATAAATATAGGATTAGTAAATGTTCCTTGGTAAATAAAAATCTGATCTCCCAGTGTGCTTAGTCCAAAAAAACCACTCACACCTTGTGTTTTAAAATTACCGTTATCAGGATAAGTTACTACATCACCGATTTTATGTCCGCTGGCTGGTACTGTATAGGTAACAATTCCCTCTCCTTCCCTAAATCCATTCTTTGCCTCATCATAGCCACTATCCGTAAAATAGATAATTGTTCCCGGCTCTGCCTCATGTAAAAAAACAAACGAGAACTGATCCGGATCTTTGAAATTATAACCGATAATGGCTATATCACCTGGTTGAAATGACGTTTCCGCTTGTATTGTACAAAGCACGAGGCTCCATAATACGAGTGTATTAACTATTTTTTTCATAGCTTAATTGGTAAGGCTACCAAATGGTTAAATAAAAATGAATACTGATTCATAAACAGTATTGTAAAAGTACTAAGCAAAAAATAGTTTGCTCTTAACAGGTGTTATAAAATGAGTTAACGATAAGTATTTGTCGGATCAACTACGCTAGAAGCCTCTATTCATTATTTAGATTCTGCCTGTCGCTTTTTCAGCATTGCCTGCATGATTTGTTTTTGAGGGTGAAGTATCTCTCCTATTCCTTCCTTCATAAAACCGATTCCATAACCCCATAACTGTGTATATGCCGCTACGATACTCAGTAATCCGATATAAATACTATTATTCTTTATAGAGGCATCAACAAGTATTGCCATGGTATAACAGATCAGAAAGAAAAACCCTGCTAATCCGAATGGAATTCCAAGCAAGGCCAGTAATGTTGTCAAAGACGAAAACAATACAAAGCAAGTTGGAAAGAAATGAGCCATTTTTAGTTCTTCTGGAGCAAAACGAGATACATTAATTCTATTTCTACCAAAAGAGTATGATTGTTTAAAAAATTGTTTAAAATCAGTCCTTCTTTTATGATAAACATGAGCATCTTCAATAAGCCCTACTTTAAAACCCTTTTTCATCATACGAATACTGAATTCAATATCTTCAGCCATATTAGGAATAATAAAACCACAAGTACTCTCCCAAACAAATCGAGAAATACCCATATTAAAACCTCTGGGATGAAAAATCGTAATGCTTTTCTTATTTCCTCTGATTCCACCGGTTGTAAAAAGAGAAGTCATGGAATAACTGATGGCTTTCTGAACTGGAGTAAAAGATTCATGGGCGCTGTCAGGACCACCATAAGCATCCAAATAATCTGCATTCAATCTTAATTCAACTGTTTCCAAATAGTGCTCAGGAATTAGACAATCACTATCATATGCTATAAAGTAATCACCATTCGCTCTTTCATAACCATAGTTACGGCTTAAGCCCTGCCCTGTATTATCTTTGTAATAATACGTTATGTTCAAACGATCCTTAAACAATCGAACAACATCTTCACACTTATTCTTGGAACCATCTTCAATAACCAGTACTTCAAAATTGGTAAAGGTCTGCCGAGTTAAACTTTCCAGTAATTCCTTGATTTCTTCCGGCCTGTTGTACACCGGAATTATAATAGAATAAAATCTCATACACCTATTTCTTCTGAAACCAGATAATCATTCTTTTTATCTGAATGTTGTATCATCATTTCTCCTAAGAAGCCTGCCAGAAACAATTGTACACCAATAATAATGGCAGTTAATGCGAGGTAAAACCAGGTATTATTGACAACATCTCTGTGAAAACGATTACCACCGGATATATAAATATGATAGAGTTTGTCACCGATCAGATAAATGGTACTTCCCAAACCCACCAGAAAAGAAAGTGCGCCCATCGAACCAAAGAAATGCATGGGGCTCTTCTTGAATTTGCTTACAAAAGATATGGAAAGCAGATCCAGCGGTCCATATATAAATCGTTCAAGACCAAATTTTGTATGCCCGTATTTACGAGCCCTATGTTCAACTACCTTTTCGCCAATTTTTGTAAAGCCATTCCACTTAGCAATGACAGGTATATAACGGTGCATTTCGCCGTATACATCAACCGATTTAATGACACGATTTTGATATGCTTTCAGTCCGCAATTAAAATCATTTAATTGAATGCCGGACATAAAGCGGGCAGCAGCATTATATAGTTTTGTCGGTATTGTCTTACTCAACGGATCGTAACGCTTCTTTTTCCAGCCTGAAACAAGATGATAACCATCTTCTTTAATCATTTTATACAAAGCTGGAATTTCATCCGGACTATCCTGCAAATCGGCATCCATCGTAATAACAACTTCTCCCTTTGCAGCTTTAAACCCTACATTCAATCCAGCAGATTTTCCATAATTTCTATTGAAACGAATGGCATGAATATTGGAATTCTGAGCCGCTAATTTTTCAATAACATTCCAGGAATTATCGGTACTACCATCATCCACAAAAATAACTTCATAGCTGAAGCCGTGTTTCAGCATCACTTCTCGAATCCATATTTCCAGTTCCGGAAGAGATTCGTCTTCGTTGTACAATGGTATTACTACCGATATGTCTTTGGGATAATTGCTCATTAAGATATCAGGGTCACTTGGTTATTATTAATTACTGCCACAGCTCTTCCTTTTATATTTTTACCAAGAAGAGGTGTATTAACAGACTTAGAACGTAATTGTCCCTCCGTTAGTGTCCATTGATGTTCCGGATCAAAAACGGTTAAATTCGCTACTGCTCCCTCTTTAATCTGAGGAATGGCTATCCCCAAAATATTTCTTGGAGCTTTTGTAATCTTTTCAATTAGTTTTGACAATTCAACTTTTGAATTAAAAGAATTGATCAAACTGAACGTTGTTTCAAGTCCGATCATACCAAATTCGGCCTGATCAAATTCAAGCTGTTTGCTTTCCGTATCGTGTGGCTGATGATCTGAAACAATAACATCAATCGTTCCATCTGCCAGATACTTCCAGAATTGATCTATATCTTTTCTTGTTCTCAGCGGCGGATTCACTTTAAGATTAGTATCAAATGTCGCTAGCAATGTATCGTCCAATGCCAATTGATAGGCTGCTATGTCACAGGTAACTTTCAAGCCTCTGCGTTTTGCATCTTTAACTAATTCAAAAGATTTTGGACTGGATAAATGTGCAAAGTGAATCTTACCACCTGTATAGGTTAGCAATGATAAATCACGTTCAACAATAATTTCTTCAGAAATCTTAGGTATTCCTTTCAAGCCAAGCATGGTACTTGTCTTTCCTTCATTCATTTGTCCGCCATGACTCAAATACTTGTCTTCTGCATGAACAATCAATTGGCTATCGATTGGTTGCATGTACAATAAAGCTCTTAACAGGAGATCGGAATGCCAAATAGGTTTATTCCCATCAGAAAATGCAATGGCACCTGCATTATGCATATCCAGTATTTCCGTAAGTTCTTCACCTTTATTATTTATGGTTAATGATGCTACCGGGTAAACATCAACCAAATTGTTTCTTGTCTTACTGCGGATATATTCTACTGATTCTTTTGTCTGTACCGGAGGAGTTGTGTTCGGCAAGGTAACAATACCTGTGTAGCCTCCATGAGCAGCGGCTTCACAGGCTGAATGAAGGTCTTCTCTATGTTCATGACCCGGATCACCTGTAGATACACGCATGTCCAGCCAGCCAATAGAAACTTTCAAGCCTTTTCCTTGTATAACGGTTTCTGCGTTTAACTCCTTTTCACTGATTTTCTTTATTATTCCGTCTTCTATCAGAATAGACCGGATAGCTCCATGTAATTCAGAAGTTGAATCAATTATTTCAGCGGAACGAATAACGATACTGCTCATATATTTTATTTCAGAAATCTCAATAATAGTATTTCTCCTAAAAGGAAAAACAACGCTAAAATAATGCAATATTTCCAAAGCGGCTTTCCTTCCCGAAGGCTTTTCAATTCATTGGAAAGATCTGTCTGATTAACAGCATCTAAAAGATGTATATTCTTTTTCCCCGACGCCCATTCTGAAAGTTCCTTCTCCGAAAGTGTACGAATATCCGATTCCCCACGACCATAATTGATGGCAATGGTACTGATAATGCTATCGCCTTGTTTAATTTCATAAAAACCTGAGGATTTAATTTCATCGGGTAGATCCATAATGATTTGTCCATCCAGTGCATTCTGAACAGGTAGCCAATTCAATGTATCTTTTACAAGATGGACAGGGTTATTATCTGCATGAAGGTCAATAGATATTACGTTATCGGTTGTTCGGCTGTATAAGTCTGCGGTAGTTTGTATGGATGAAAAGGCTATATTATACATGATCGGTACAAAAATAGAATGCCGCTGAAAAGATGATAAAGCATCGTTTAAACAACCGCTAAATACATAGATCCTTCCATTTCCCGAAGCAACCTCCGTTAGAAAAGGTGATCCTTCCTGATAACGTAATAATACAGTTCCTGGCGATGTTGTTTCAAATAAGGGAATGCTGAAGGGCATTTGAGAATAATTTTTCTTCTTATCTGCAAAAACGTCTTTGTAAAAGGGTTGATCCGTATCCGGAAATTGAATATACCAAGCTTGTTTACCAGTCGAGTCCTTTATAGCAGTAGGTTTCACTTCAACATGCAATTGTTGAAGTAATTGCTGCCATTGAGACCAATCTGATGTCACTGGCGGAATTAAAACGACATCTCCTCCTTTATTCAAACACTGTTTCAGATTCTGAACAAGAGCATCACTGTTATGATTGTATTCCTCCAGAACAATCAGATCCGATTGACCAAGTTCTGAATAATTAATATTATTATAAGTAAACCTATTCAGTTTAAACAAGCCCTCATTTCCATATACTTTGCTGATGTATTTACCATCATTCTGGTACAGGCTGCTAATCTTTACTTCTTTTGAACTGCTGATGGTGAAATAAAAGGCATTATCAAACGTAACCGGTGAATCATCAAATCGAATCACTCCTTTGTACGTTCCGCTCTTATCAAGTGTAAAATCAAAGAATGCTGTAATTGATTGATCTCCATTAATTGTTACACCTGTAGTGCTTATCTGAATATCATTGATAAATAATTTACAAACCGTTTCTCTTTTCCCTTTGCCAAATGCCTTAACATTCATAAATAGTTTATTGGCTTTGCCTGCCTGAATGAAAGGCGATTGAAGCCAAATAGAATCAATACATACATTCAAAGCTTCATCCGTCTGAACAGGAATGATGTGTACGTTATATTGTGAATCAGGCGTATTCTTTACCATTTCATTCCAATAGTTTTTCTGAAAGTCTGATAATAAGTAGATATCCTGATTCGTATTGGAATGCTGGGGAGAGCCGGATAAAATCCGTTGATAAACATCATTATATGTTCTTGATTGTCCGTTAAAATCTAATTCTGTAAGTTGATCTGAATAACCTTCTTTAGTTCTGTATTGCCAATCATCCCCTGAAAATTCATTTGTCAGAATTCGATATGTAGTAGATGGACTATATGCATCCGGAATAGTCTGTGCCAAACCGGTAGCTTTTGCTAATAGACTTTGCTGATCCGATTCATTTTGTAAGCTATACGAATTATCCAAATAGACTTGAACGGTTGAACCGGAAGGTGATATGGCAGTACTTTTATTGTGATATAGTGGTTGTGCGAATGCCAAAACAAGAAATAACAAGAATAAAATTCTTGAAAGTAAAATCAGCCAATGTCTCAATCTTCTGGCAGATGACTGCCTTTGAATAATTTCTCGTAAAAAGGCGACATTCGTGAAAACTATTTTTTTATTCCTTTGCAAATCAAATAAATGCAATACAATAGGAATTGCCATGGAAAGAAGTCCAAATAAAAAGTACGGATTAATAAAGGTCATCACAACAAATCTATAAAAATTATCAGAGTTTGGCTATTTGAGAGAATCAATTCGTAATATAATTGAATATTTCAGGTTAAATATGTAGTTTCAGGCCGTATTTTTAATTAACCCTAACATTAATTTGTATGAATAAATACACAAAATACTCTGTTGCATTCCTATCTGCAGCATCTTTAATAATAGGAATATCTGCATTTACAGGATCTAAAACTGAAAAAGACGTAGCAGGTAAATATGTTGTTGTTGACATTTATGAATTACCTGGTTATGAAGATAAAGGTGTTCATATTCATTATGGTACAGGGAAAACGGAATTTATTCCTTTCCCAAATACTATGAAAGATCATCACCTGGATGATAATGGTGAAATTATCGTAAAAGCATTAAACAAACTGGATGATGAGGGATATGAAATAATCAGTACTGCTGCTGGTTTAGGTGACCGTTCAGGTATGATTACAAAAGTTTTTTTCAAAAAGAAAAATTGATTTCTGATTAACATCATAAAATAAAAAGGAGAGCAAAAATTGCTCTCCTTTTTATTTATATACACAATGGATTTTATATTAATCCTTCCGTATCCTCAATATCATGTTTCTTTGTAAGGTATATCCATCTAATGGATTTAATACCATAAGCTGCTCGACAGACATATCAAAGAAAGTTGCGATTGATTCAATACTATCCGCCTCTTTCACTAGATATTCATTTGCGCTAGGAGTATAAATTCCAACTTTCACTTTTATTAACTGATTTACATAAATCGTATCTCCGGTTATCTGATTCAAGCTTTTCAAATCATCCACGGACATATGATATAGTTTACTGATAGAAAATAAGGTGTTGTGCGGTCTTACTTTATACAAATCCTCCCCTTCTTTTAATTTAATATTCTGTTGTTTTTTTAATTTCAGATTTTGTTTAATCTCAGTATTTTTAGCTTCAATAATTTCATTTTTCTTGGCAATTTCAACATTGCTTTGAATCATTGCTTCTTCGATAGCAGAATTTTTCTTAGCCAGTTTATTATAGTATTTTTTATTTTTCTTCTCGGTGTCATGAATCGCTGCCATAGATTCCGTCATGGATACTTGAGCAATGATATCGTTATCACCCACATTTCTTCGAACACGCAAAGGAGTATAAGGAATTACATCGTCTGATGAAAGTGCATTTATCTCACGTATTTCCTCTATAGTCATATTAAACTTTTGAGCAATACTATATAAAGTTGCCTTGGGTTGTACTACATACGTCATATTCTGTGTTTCATAGCCAGGGCCACCCAAAATATAAAATTCAACACGTCTGTTTAACTGTCTTCCGATTTCATTTTCATTGGATGTTAAAGGTCTTTCTTTACCCAATGGATTCATTACAATACGAGAACGATCGATACCTTTCTGTACAAGAAAATCAATGGCTGCCTGACCTCTTTTTTCAGATAGATCTCTATTGTATGTATCTGTTCCCAATCCATCGGTATTAGCATTTAATTCAATCTGAATTTCCGGATGCTTAACGGCATAGTCTACTAATTCCTGTAAGGTTTTCTGGGCCTCCGGACGCAGATCGTATTTATTAAAATCAAAATAAATATTTTCAAATAAGGTTCGTTTGGCAACCATTGTTGAAGATTGAATCGTAATCGTATCAATACTCAAAGCTATTTTCTGAGTCACCTTAGCATCTTTTTCAACCAATACTACCTTATAGGTTCTGCCAGCCGGAAGGTTGTCAAAACGAAATACCCCTTCTTCATTCGTTTTCGTAACTTTAATATGCACGTTATTTTCGTCAGCAAGAGCAATTTCAACATTGGAGGCTTTGTTTCCGTTTTCATCTACTAAAGCACCAACAATGGAAATACTTTTAACATTTGCAGGAATTGAATCGGCATTAATTTCAGAAATCACAGCATCTTCCTTTGCAATTATATTGAACTCATATATATCGTCGTTACCTTGTCCTCCTTGTCTGTTAGACGATAGATATCCTTTTTTCTGACCCAATACATAATAAAAATCATCGCGATGGGAATTGAAAGGCATACCAACATTTATTGCATTGGCAAAATCTTCATCTTCTTTTGCTACAAAGATATCAAGCCCCCCGAAACCATTATGACCATTTGAAGCAAAATACAACAACCGTTCATCGCCGTAATATCTGGGAGACATATCTGTAAACAATGTATTTACACCCTCACCAAGATTACTGGCAGTACCCCAGTTATCATCACCGCCACAAGTTGAATACCAGATATCATGCATTCCCAGTCCGCCCGGACGTTTAGACGTAAAGAATAAAATCTTCCCATCCGGTGAAACAGATGGCTGACTGTTCCATTGTCCTCGCATATTGATATTTTCATTTAACCGAATCGGCTCCCCCCATTTACCATCAGCCCCTTTTTTCATGACATATATTACACAGTTATAATCCTCAAATTTACCAATGGCAATTTTTTCATCACAGCGAGTAAAATAGAACTTAGAACCATCCGCTGTAAAAGAACCTGGACTTTCATTATACATCGAATTGGAAAGTTCAAAGTTGTCATCTAATTCATGTTCCGTCCAATCTGCTTTTCCATCATATACATAACGGTAATTATCACTCATGTTCCCACCAAGCATTGTGTTAGATGCATTACCTGTTGTCCCTTTTCTGGAAGATGTAATAACAATGATTGAGTCATTAGTGCCGAAAATAACTGGTGAATATTCTGAGTATTCTGTATTTACGGGTGGTGGAAGACACTTGAACGAATAATCGCGCATAGGCTTCTTCATTTCTTCAAGAGCCATGTTTAAACCATTAATAGCCTTTTTAGCCCGTTCTTTGTATTCTTCTGCACTTAAGGTTGATTCTTTATATTCAGATAAAAATTGTTCAAACTGTTTCTTGGCGGTTTCATACCGCCCATTATCCCTAAGCATTATCGCATACCAGAAACGTGAAAGCGGAAACTCTTCCCGATCTTTATCCAAAACAATTTTATAATATTTTTCTGCATTGGCATATTCAAAATATTCCCGATAACATTCTGCCAAACGATAAGTACAGTACATATTATCAGGTTGAGCATCAACCACAGATTTATATTCCTGTGCTGCCGAATAAAATTCAAACAGACTGAAATGATGATCTCCTTTAATCTGAGCCGGACTAACTTTTTTAGTTGTCTTAGATTTCTTTTTTTTCTGAGCAAATGCAGGCGCAGTATACACATACATGCAACACAAAAATAAAATGGACAGTAAAGAAAATCTATTCATATATTCAACCTGATTAAAACAACTAGTATAATTATATCACGAGTTTTTACGTAAATTATATTCTTGGGGTCTGATAAACCCTTTGTGTTTTTACGATTTTAGGAGAAGTTATTTTTAATGAAACTTCGTAAGCTCCAGCTCCTTTTGCATCCGAATTTAATCTTAATGTTGAACTATTCATATCATAACTAAATCCAATCATATAAAATCTATTTCCAATACCAATTGATCCTATTCCGGAATCATTTACCCGATACCAAGCACCGGCAATAAGTTTGGTCGGTAACATAGATTCCGAAGTGCCCCCCAAGGAATAGGTAACGTAGGTGCCAACGTTTATCTGTAGCGCTCCATTCTGCTTCGCTATCAAAATATTCGGAGAAATATTCCAGGTTGAGTTGATGGAAAATTCTCCCCCAAAGGTTGCTTTATATAAGATCGGAAGTGGGCTAGCTTGACTTTTAATAACAGACTCGTTTGGCCTATTTAAGTGATATGCGGAAAAACCACAGTAAAAACTTTTCCCTTTTTCAGTAATTTCTCTACGGGGTTTATTATAATATAAAAATCCAGCACCCACATCTGGATAAATAACTGTTGAAACAAAATTATAAGCACCAGATGCGAGATTCGAATTAAATCCAATCAGAGGATCGTATTGAGAACCCCATTGACCTTGACTGAAGTCAATAGTCTTCTGAATAAAACCAACCTGAACCCCTGTTAATATCTGATTGTTTTGATTGATAGGAATGACGTAAGCAGCATTAAGATTAGCACCAACGGTTTTCAGGCCAACCTTACCAGCATTATTGTTGTATACTGAAAGTCCAATCCCCCCAATGTTCTGAAATTTTTCAGTTGATTTATAGATTGGTATAATAAGTGATGCCTGATTGGTTGTATATGGAGTAGTAACACTTTTCCATTGAACTCTGGAATTAAAACCCGCAGTAACAGTAGGTTCGGTAGCTGCAAAAGCTGGATTTAAATACAGGTAAGATGAATAGTATTGAGAGAATACAGCATCTTGTCCCTTAGATTCCTGCATGTTAAGAACAAACAGAAAACAAAGCGAAATGAAAAGTGTTTTTTGTACATACCTGTTTGTAGCATATGCGTTCATTACAAAAAACATTTTCTTTAAACCCGAAAAATTACCTAAGTAGTAGAAAATCATTTAGTTCAAACAGAACCTGATTATTAAGCTAAAACAATATTTTACTTGACTAATTCATACATAAATACAAAAAAATATTTATAATTCAATGGAATTTAAGGGTTTTGTATAAAAAAAATCCTTTATCTACCAATTCAAATATGTGAAATAAAACAAAACATAACTTACTTTTGACTAAAAACGTATATTTATAGGTGAAAATGTTTGAGTTATGAAAAAAATAACCCCTTTATTCATTGTATTTATTATTCAATTGTTGTTCGCACAAAATATGTTTGCGCAAACAAACAAATCAATAAAAATAAGTATAAGTCTAAATGGAAAAACCGTTACATCATACGACTCAAACGGAAATCCACTTACATCGTACGATACAGTTTGTCTAGGTAGTGCATTCAATCTTTCAATGAAAAACATTTCGACTACTGCTCCCTCCGGTGCAGTATATCAATGGTCAAATATTGATTCAGCACTGACCTATAATATGCAATCCATAAACCCGACGGCATCAGGTAGATGGGTTGCTACGATTAAGTACTATACAAATGCAACCGCCACCTGGACGAGTGCTACAGATACAATTACTATAAGTTATTATCCTTCTATTCCTTTTCTATTTGTTTCAGCAAAGGGTACACCCATATCAGGAACAAATATCACTGTTTGTGGCAGCGATGATAGTATTGTAGCAGCATCGCCAGGTTTCAAAGATTATAAATGGTATAAAAATAGCACCTCACAGCTTATTGATACAACACCTGTACTGGTTATAACACCTCAGCTACTTGGAGGAAATGAAGGCGTTATATCTTTTTTTATCACTGCCAAGGATATTTACGGGTGCAATGTGTATACGGAAAAAAATATTAGAAGAGATGTTTCGGTATGTATCAATTTAGGCCCTGACACAACAACATGTAAAGGTCAGCCTGTAACACTATCTTCTCCATGCTCTCCTGGTGCAGGGACTCTTGCCTATGCCTATAAGTGGAGTACTGGCGCAACTACAGGATCTATTACAGTTAACCAACCTGGTGCATATATATTAAGAATCACAAGTTTAACGAAATGTGTCTTTAAAGACACTATAAATATTTATCAAAATCCAACACCCGTTATAGCCATAACCAAAGATACATCTATCTGCTATGGAACCGCTGTTCAATTAACATCGAATGTAATCATAGGCAACGGACCTTTTACCTATACATGGGCTGCAGCAAGCAGTTTAAGCAGTACAACAATATCCAACCCAATTGCAAATCCAACCGGACAAGGCAATTATACTTATTCAGTAATAGCGAAAGATCCTATTGGTTGTACTGGAGATACCAGCACTACAGTGACTGTACTTCCACCAAATAGTAACCCTTATTTTTCCATTTCAGCCAACGACACTGTCATTTGTTTTAAATCGGCATTAACGTTAAATCCTACAATTTATTCCTCTTATTCATCCAATTATACTTGGTCTTGGAGCCCGTCAACCGGATTAAGCAATACATCTATACAAAATCCAACGGTATCATTACCTTCAGCAGGCATTCAGGGATATGCGGTAACGGCAACTGACAGTAGAGGCTGTAAGAAAACAGACTCCGTAAAAGTAAACCAGCTAACACCCGTCACTTTAACAACGAACTTCACTGATTCAACAGCTTGTTACCAGAAAATTATTCAGATTGAGGGTTTAGCTACCGGAGGTAGTACAACAGGTTCTGGATATACGTATTCATTCAGTCCTGCTAATGGCAGTATATCAGGCAATTCAATGTTAGCAACGATCAGTCAAAAAAGTATTAGCTATGCTGTCAGTGCAAAGGATGGTAAGGGTTGCACAAGCAATACCGTTGCAGTAACCTTGAATGGCTATGTTCCAATGTTGCATGTTACTAACTCACACGATACAACTGGCTATAAAGGCACACCAATGGTACTAAAAGCTACTGTAGGCCCTAATTCACGCATTCAATGGTATGATGTAAATTCAGCTCAACTTGTCGGCACTGGACCTAGTTATACTACACTAGTAGATGAAAATGTATATGCCTATGTAACAGATACGATTAAAGGTTGTTCCGTGAGCGATACTGTAAATGTTACCATTTCGGAATTTAACCCATATATTATTTACGTACCGAATGTATTTTCACCGGAGGCTGCCTCCCCTGAAAATCAAAAACTTAAAGTTTATGGAAATAAGATTCAGGAAAATGGCTTTAACTTTCGAGTCTATAATCAATGGGGCCAATTAGTTTACCATACAAACTCTTTTACAGAAGCTAATACTACCGGATGGTCTGGAGAAGCAAAAGGAGATGTTGGCACAGGACAATCCAATAATGTATATACTTATACTGTTGAGGGTAAATTTTATGATGGTAAAGGTTTTAATAAAGCCGGCACCACTACTCTTCTGCAATAATTTTCAAAAGAATACATAATGTCAAATACAAAGTTTTCATTCTGTTGAATACTTTGTATTTTTAGACATGCGTTTCAAATTTCTACTTACCCAACTAATATTCATTCTTTTTTCATTTTACTCCTTTAGCCAGGTTGATAAAGAATTCTGGTTTGCGGTTCCTTATGCTAATCCTACTAATGGAGACAGGCCTATTTATCTAAGATTTCAGACGTTTGATAAGCCTGCAAACATAACCGTTGATATTCCTTCCAGCTCAAAAACGTTAAGTACCTTCCAACTAACAGCAAATAGTTCGTATACCTTAAATCTTACACCCTGGATTTTGTTACTGGAAAATGATACTGCAGATTTCGTTTTAAATAGAGGGCTTCATATTATTGCTGATCAGGAAATAAGTGTTTACTATGAATTATTCGGAACCACTGTATGGGGAGGCGGAACGAATAGTGATATTTTTACCTTAAAGGGTAGAAATGCGTTGGGGCTTGAATTTTATGCTTCTTTTCAAACACGCTGGGATAATCAAATAGATATGAACGCCTGGGCTTCTTTTGACATTATAGCAACGCAGGATCAGACACAAGTGGAAATCACACCAAGCAAAAATATAGTGAATCATGCTGCCGTCATTCCATTTACAATTCAATTAAATAAAGGACAGACCTGGAGTGGCAGAGCATTAACCATTAATGCAGCTGATCGACCTACAGGTTCCTATATCAAGTCGAATAAACCTATTGCATTAACCATCAAGGATGATTCTATGCTGGATTCCCTAGACTGGGATATGGGTGGCGATCAGACTATACCGGTTACACAATTAGGAACCGAATACATTGTAATGAAACATACCGATAACAGCAGTACATTGAATGATTTTGCCTATGTATTAGCTACTGCCGACAGCACTGCTATATATCTTTCGGGAAATACTGTACCGGATACTATTCTTTCCAGAGGGGCACAAAAGGAATATCCGATCAGTGAACCATTATACATTAAAACAAGTCACCCGGTTTATGTCTTACATTGTACTGCTTTTGGCAAAGAACTAGCCGAAGCTATTGTTCCTACATTAACTTGCACCGGCTCAAAAGAAGTGGGTTTTATTCGTTCTGATAATGAAATACTGGTAATAAACGTTCTGACAACCAATGGAAATCAAGGTAATTTTACATTAGATGGAAGTACCTCTATGCTGACAGCATCAGATTTTACACCTGTGCCAGGTACAACAAATTGGGTGCAGGCAAGTAAATTATTCACTCCTACACAGATTCCTGCCGTAAAACCAAATCTTTTATCTAATTCTACAGGTTCATTTCACTTAAGTATTATGAATGGTCTACCCGATAGTACTGGTTTCAGATATGGTTATTTTTCAGACTATGGCTTTGTCGATCTAGGACCTGATAGCACTATTTGCAAAGGTGACAGTGTTGAAATTTCAGCAGGCATTCAGGATGACAGTTATTTATGGACACCAAGCGGAAGTACTAATTATTATATTTTTGCTAAAGATTCAGGGATGTATACTGTAACAGTAAAAAAATCAACCTGCATATTCAAAGATACTATTCGTATTCATTTTTACCCTAATATCGGACAACTTCTGACGAATGTAACTGATACGATCTGTGACAAACAGCTTATCACAATTAAGGCAAACCCAGGATTCAATCACTTCCAATGGTCTACGGGAGCAACCATTGATTCAGTGTCTGTTGGTTCAGCCGGATATTATTATCTAAAAGCAAATGACGCAAATGGTTGTGCGTACAAGGATTCAACAAAACTAACTGTTTTACCACTTCCCAAGGGTTCGATCGAATATAACCCTGCTGATAATATTGTATTTTGTACTGTAGATTCGATTGTTAATTTACAAGCACCGCTTCATTACCAATCCTATCTTTGGTACAATGGTTCAACCGCAAGCCATATTCAGGTTCCGAAAAATAACGATGGTTTATATTGGGTAACATTAACGGATAGTCTCGGTTGTAAAAACACAATCAATTTGAATTTAGATTGTTCAACCTATATAGAAGTACCTAATCTTATTACATTGAATGGTGATGGCAAGAATGATTATTTTCAGATTAAATATTTACTGCCGAACACATATAGACTTGAAGTATTTAACCGCTGGGGAAATCTGGTTTATAGGAATAATGCTTACTATAACGACTGGAATCCATCAAATCTGGAAGATGGTGTCTATTATTACGGTTTAACGCATTATCAAAACAAATATAACCTGAAGGGCTGGGTTCAGATTGTCCGATAATAGATATTATATAATTTTTAATAGCACATGTAAAACAGTAATGGCTCTATTCTATGATAGAGCCATTGCTGTTTTATGGAATTGAAATACATTCCTGATAGAATCATCATTGTCGGATTTGACGTTTTTCACTTTAATATTCGCTCTACTAACACAATCAAATCCCCCATATTAAAATATTTTTAATACACCATTTTATTACATATATTAAACTATTTTATATATTTTTAAACTTTAAAACACTTATTTAATACATATAGTTTAATAAATGCAACATAAAATCTTTCAAATTAAAAGCTATGAAAAACCTGAATTGGGCAATTGTCATTATTATTTTTTCAGTTTCTGCATCGGGACAGAATACAATAGAGAAAGCAAAGGGAATCTCGATAATGGGTGGGATAACCGGAAAAGGTTATTACGGGGAATTATTTTATAACCAACATCTGGCAACGAAATTTCAGATCGAGGTATCCAGCCGCGCGGAGCGGGCCCAAATAAATGGATATGCAATAAATAGTTATTCCATTAACCCAGCAATCAACTACACTATTTTCAAACCAGCAAAATGGTTACATCTGAATGTAAAAGCTGGACTTTCAGCCTATGTGAATGAGAGAACCAACAGCACTTTGAATGATGTCCTGTTGGTGAACAGAAATACACTGGTATTGGATTATGGTGTATTTGCAGGAATAGAAACAGAAGTATATATGTCGAGCCGGTTTAGTTGGATAACTAATATTCGTCAGAATTATAATATAAACAGTTCGCCTGGCAATCTTATTTTTTATGCCGGAACAGGAGTTCGGATTCTTTTTATGAAAAAGAAAACAGAGTAAACCTTTTATGATGATCAAAAAAATAGACCGAAAACCAATACAGGTAAACAAAATTCAATCTCCAAAATACTAATACAATCATGAAAAAATTGACCTATATAGTAGCATATATTCTTACTATTATATTCATATACAGCTCCTGTGATAATAGAAAATTACTAAAAGATCCAGTACCAACCATTCATTCCATAAGAACAGATAGTATACACTTTAGCGTAATTAAAAAAACAGATACCATTTATAGCTATTCGCCGAATGCATTCGGTGCTTATACATTAAAATTTATTTGTTTTGATACATTAAAACAAGTCATCGCTCCTATTCGCTTAAAAGTGTCTATTGAATCAATTACAGGAACAGGTGCACACAAAATAAATAACAGCTTATTCAAAAATGATTCTTTACTAAGCGCTTCCAGTGATTTGGAATTCAGTTATTTTCCGTCTAATCCGATAAACGGTAAAAACACGTTCGTGATTACTGTAGATAATGGTTACGGGAAAGTATTTAAAGATACGGTTAGTTTCTACATTAAAACGTTTATTGATGTGCCATTTACCATAAACTTAACAAGCAGAAATTTTCCATCACAAAAAGGAACCAGTACATTTTCGACCAGTCTGAATCTTAATTCGTCCGATATTTCACACACTATGAAATACATTATCAGTTATAAAATCCCAGTACCGAACAATCAAATATCTATATCGGTTAACGGATCTTTATTCAGTAATGGTCAATATATTGTGACTGGCTATAATCCTATTACAGTTTCACTTAACGGACATATGATAGGTACGGATTTTAAAATACCTATTACTGTTACCGATGAAAATGGACAATCGCAGTATGATACAATAACATATACAGTCAATACAAATCAGCCACCTCAGGTTAACTCTGTGAATGTATCGTATTCAAGAAATATAACTTCCTCGTATGGAGTTAATACCTGTGACAAAACTTGCGGATTAACAAAACATTGGTTTGATTGTGAACGATATAATGCATACAACGTGTCATTGAATGTATCGCTTCCATCCATTACTGACGATGGCATAAACGGTACAGGAACAGTAGCTATAACGAATGTAAGAGTTGATTTTCCGGATGGAAAATCGAGTAATATTCCATTATTAGCTCCTGCGCCCACTGTAAACGTATCCATTCCTGACGGATCAATAACCTATGGCTATTCAGGAGTATATTCCTGCAGTTCGTTAACAACCAATTTCAATAATAATAACATCAGCAATACTATTTCCTACAAAGAAAATAATACTATACAAATATCTGTCCAGGACTCAGAAGGAGCTTGGAGCCAGCCATATGCCTATACGATCAGTAATACTGATATGGCTAATATATATTTGTTCCCGCAGCAACAATATTAATATGTTTCATAAATTAACAGGAGGAATACAAGATCTTCCTGTTAATTTATGATAAGCCCCATAGAAGCTTAACTGATCTTTTATTTCAAATTTATTTTTATCTGAATATTTTCTTCTAATTTTACCTTATGTCTATTTCAATTGATACCATCCGCATTGGGAAAAAATATTATCTCATCAACTATGGAGAAAGGCATGAGTTTATTGTGCTGAAGCGCATCAGTGAACAGAATTTTTTATTAAAAGACCTGATGACTTTGGAGCAATATGAATTGCAGGAATTTATTCAATTCGGAAAAGGAAATGACTTTGAACTTTTTGAATTAGAAGCTTAAATATCAATACAGGGTATCCAATTCCTGCTGATAATCGTACTGTAAATCTTCATGCAAAAATGAAATAGCCTTTTCTATCTTAGCTATTTGTCGCTGATATAAATTAGTAATGACAGTACTTTGATGAATTTTAATACTGGATTTTTTAACCTTTAAACAGAAATACAATAACAATTCAATCTCCGTTTGTCTGATTCCCGAATACTTAATGTATTTACTTGTAGTACGAACAATTTTCTGCAGCCCTTTCTTAGTAACATAAAGATTGCTTGTATTTAATTCCTTAAACTGTTCGTCTATATCCTCCTTAATCCCTTTTATATACGAAGCTTCATCCTGTGCTTCAAAGAGTAAATAGGTTAAGAGTTCTTTGTTTTCCTTTTTATATTTTATCAGACGCAAACAAACATCAACAATATGCCCGGAAGAGCTTATCTGTAATTCTTTCTTAAGTTCATGTAAGGTAGCAGCTTTCATCTATAGGAATACGATACTGATTTAATTAATCGAAGAAACGCCAGCTGATACCAAAATCAATTGTTCGTGGAAGACCAGAATAATAGGGTGTTGCGAAGTAACCATTCTTTTCAAAAAGACCTTGTGTTAGATTCGATAATTTAATAAATATACGAGCAGTGCGTATCTGCATATTTACAAAGAAATCAACGACAACATAACCATTTACATAATTAAAAGAAGAATGACCACCGGTTGTTTCCGTAACATAATATTGCTGCAACATGGGATTGTAACCATATGCATAATAGGAGTTCCGGCACAATACATCAAAACCTGTCTGAAGAAATGTAGCTTTTTTAAATAACCATGACTCCCAGAAAATTTGGGTGGCATTCACAATTGAAGGCATTCGCAATATGTAAGCCGAATCATTCTTCAGGTAATTATATTGAAATTGGTTGTATACATGAACCTTCCAGAGATTAAACCGCAATCCCAACGAAGGTTGTATGTGCAAAATCGTGTTGTTATACTGAGCAGGTACTCCATTGGACGTATAATAAATATAGTCTTTATAACTACTTATGTTTAAGGAAGGAGTAATATCAATCTTCTTTTTAATAAATTCATATTTAACATTAATATTATCTGTTTTTTGAAGATTAAAATGATTCTGCCACGAAACCATGTCGCTGATATACTGCTGCTGAATCAGAGCGGGAGAAACAGACCAAATTGATCCTTTCGCAGTAAAAGAACTTTTTTTATAGGTTAATGCTCCCATATAGTTTCCTCTTGAACTTGTAGAGGAATTTCCAAGTCCTACTTCACCAATGGCATCTATGTACGATGTATGTTCTTCGTTCATATACTTTCGGAACTGACCAGCACCATACCATTCCTTATACTTATTAGTTAAGCTAGCCGTATTATTAAGTCCATTAGAAAGTGCATTTGAATAACTATTCTGAGTCATTGTTATATAACGATATTTTATAAAGGCAGCATAGAAAATAGAAGCTGTATTCCCCTTCACTCCTACCCGATTATCCAGTAAACCAAAATCCGTTCGGTCTCTTATAACAGATGTGTCATAATTACCGTTTTTATAGACAGGCTTGTAATGTAACATACTAGTATAATAAGATGCGTTTGAATCCAATGCAAGGTCATCGTAACGATTTGTTCTTCGGGAATAATCAAAACGATAAAAAACCTGTAGCCGATGATCCTCTATTAAATCATACTGTTGATAAACTCTATAGTTATATCGCCTGTCCAAAGAACGTACATCACTAAGATTTACAGGCAATATTTGCCAGGATGCCGCTGTTAGATTATGAATAAAAATATCATCTTTCGTCTGATTTAATGTGTCTATTTTCATGCCTCCTGTATCATAATTTTTCAGGTACAGGTGTGTGAATGTAGCGAGCATATAATAACGCTCGTTTTTTGCATGATGCGATACAAAGCAATCAAAAGAATAATTCTCAGCTTGTTTATCGGTAGGGTTTATCTGCCCTAAAATTTTTCTTGATACCATTCTTCTCAAGTCAAAGCCCACATTCCAATACGGATTAATATTCCTGGTAATGGTTGCATCAATACTTTGCTGACCTCTGCTGCCTTGATAATATTTAACTTCGGCAAATGGAGAACGCGTATTATAATATTTAACCTGATTGGGGTTTACTTCGTATGGACTATAGGAATCAAAACCTGTCTGACGACCCAGTTGTGCAGGCATTATGGAAGTAACACTTTTTAATGCAGTCCCCCAATTACCCAGATCCTGACTGAATTGATTATTATGATAGATATAACCATACCGCTGTAAACTAAGAATACTGCTATCAACTTTTCGTTCAAAGCCAGCATTCATGAATACATCTTCTTCGGTTGCATATTTAATACTGTGATAGCCGTATAACTGCTTCGTAGAATCATCCAGTATCTGCGAATACAATAAGTGAACCGAAGACACGGAGAATAAAATAACACAAAAGAGTATACGAAAATATGATCCGTTCAACATTCGAATGAATTAATAATTATTCAAAAGGTTATTTAACCTTTTATTTATTCTTTTATCAATGGCCGAAAATAGCGATTCTTTTTCAGCATATAAATTCAGACCAATCGGAAGATAATACCAATCGTCCAAATTCTCTTCTTTAGAGATGAGTGGAAATAATTTTACCCAATCTTTCTCTGTTGTAAGAATAATTGCATTGGGGGCATTTATACGAATGGATTTCAACTTCTGAATATCAGATAAACGATACGAATAATGGTCTTTGCAAGAAACGTGCTCAATTATCGTTGCCTTCTTTTTAATATAAGTAACCAGAGGTTCCGGATTGGCAATACCCGTTATAAGAATCACCTGATCATTTTGACTCAAGCCTCTATTAATTTGAGCATTACAAATATTCTTATATTCAATACCCGTATAAAATACCGGAGTCTCCTGCTGCAGATATTTTTGCAAATTTTTTTTATTAAAATCGCTTATTCTTTCAGATGAAGGAGTTTTAGTAACAACAAGTACATCCGCACGCTTTGCTCCTTTCCTGCTTTCTCTTAATAAACCCAGCGGCAATAAGTAATCGACAAAAAAAGGCTTTTGATATTCCGTCAGTAAAATATTCACATCGCGTTTTATTTTTCGATGCTGAAATCCATCATCCAAAATAACTAATTGCAAATCAGGAATATAATTCAATAATTGAGTTACACCTTCAACCCGATCTTCGCATACAGCAACAGCATAGTTTCCATGTGAGTGCTGTAAAATTTGCAGCGGTTCATCTCCTATCTGTTCAGCTGTTGATTGAATATCTGCCAAGATAAAACCCTTTGTTTTACGGCCATAGCCACGGCTCAATACAGCCGTTTTGTAGATACAGGAATAATGGTCTAATAAGTATTGGGTGAATGGCGTCTTACCTGTCCCACCGGCTTTAATATTGCCCACACAAACAACAGCCACAGGTACTTCATAGCTTTTAAATAAATTGGTATCATAGCACCAGTTTCTGAATGAAAGTACGATCCAGTATAACAGGGAAAATGGCCCGAGAATTATTTTAAGAAAAATCACCTTATATTTATCTGCAAATAGTGAAGCAAGTTGCAAAGTCAGGTTCATTTTCACAAATCTTATGTATTATATAGCCGATCTTATTTCTCATCTTGAATCGTTTGCCCCGCTTTCCTATCAGGAAGATTATGATAATTGTGGCTTGCTGACAGGTAATAAGCATGATAACTGCAAGGGTGTACTAATTACACTTGACGTAACCGAAGAGGTTGTAGAGGAAGCAATAATCAAAGGGTGCAATCTGATTGTTACTCACCACCCGGTGATTTTTAAAGGTTTAAAAAAAATTACCGGTTCAAATTATGTGGAACGGACAATTATAAAAGCCATTCAGCATAATATTGCAATCTATGCCATTCATACTAATTTAGATAATGTATTTAATGGTGTAAATGGTATGCTAGCCAATAAATTACAATTAATAAATCAGGAATTATTAGCACCTAAAAAACAACTTCTGGGTAAATTGATAACGTATATTCCTATAGCTGATACGGACAAGGTCATTCAACAAATTTTTGTAACAGGGGCTGGATCGGTAGGAAACTACAGCGAATGTAGTTTTACAGTTACTGGTACAGGGCATTTTAGGCCAAATGAAGATTCAAATCCTTATATCGGACATTCCGGAGAATTGACGAAGGTTGAGGAAAACCGGGTTGAGATTCAATATCCTTTATACCTTGAAACAGCAATTATAAAAGCTTTAAAAACGTATCACCCATATGAAGAACCAGCCTTCGATTTGATAAAAACGGAAAATACTCACGAAAAAGTAGGCAGTGGGATGATTGGTGAACTGGAATCTGAATTGAGTCCGGAAGCATTTCTGAAGCATATTCAAATAAATTTAAAAACCACTTGCATTCGCTATACCACTGCTTTTCAGGGAAAAATAAAAAAAATAGCAGTTTGTGGTGGTTCCGGAAGCTTTTTATTGAAAAATGCTCTTGCGATGGGCGCACAGGCATTTGTAACAGCAGATTTCAAATATCATGACTTTTTTGATGCTGAAAATCGAATTCAGGTATGCGATATTGGACATTATGAAAGCGAAATTCACACAAAAGAACTTTTAATGAGTGTTTTGACAAAAAAATTCACTACTATTGTAGTCGTTTTATCGAGTATTAATACAAACCCCATCGGTTACTATACATTGTAAATGGAACAACTTACGATCGCTCAAAAATTAGACGCTCTAGTAAAGCTTCAAACCATCGACTCAAAGTTAGATGAAATCATCAAAGTTAGAGGTGACCTTCCAGAAGAAGTAAGAGACCTTGAAGATGAATTAGCAGGTTATGAAACCCGTTTGAAAAAACACGAAGGTGAAATCACTAACATGGAGGATAATATTAAATCCTTTAAAAACGGAATAAAAGAATCTGAAAAACTTATAAAGAAATACGAAGAGCAACAAAAGAACGTGCGTAACAACCGTGAGTTTGATGCTATCAGCAAAGAAGTTGAGTTACAACAATTAGAAATTCAGGTTTCTGAAAAAAGAATTAAAGAAGCTCAGCAACAGATTGAATTTAAAAAAGAAGAGATCAAAAAAACAGAGCACAATTTAAGTGAACGTAAAAAAGATCTTGAAAATAAAAGACAGGAACTTGATGTAATTGTTTCTGAAAGTCAGGAAGAAGAAGTTAAGTTAAACAAAGAACGTGAAAAAGCTTCAAAACAAATTGAAGAACGTTTGTTGAATTCTTATAATAAACTTGTACATAATTATCGCAACGGACTTGCGGTAGTATCCGTAAAACGTGGTGCTTGTGGTGGTTGCTTTAATACGGTACCAGCACAACGTCAAGGTGAAATAAGAGAAAGAAAAAAGATTATCGTGTGCGAACACTGTGGCCGTATCCTTGCAAATGTTGAGTTTGTAATGGAGCCTGTAAAAAAATAATTCAATAATTGAATTCATATATTCAAAATACTTTATTACCAAAAAGGGTGTGTTTAATTATACACCCTTTTTTATTATTATTTTTTTTATCCTTCAATGCTTCTGCCTCTTTTTATTTTACTCCCGAACTGGAGACTGCTTATAATGAAATTATACAATTAAAAATAAACCCTGCAAAAAAACGAATTCAGGCAGAACGAATAAAAGACCCTTCTAATGGCATCGCTGTTTATTTAATTTCCTTGGCTGAGTCTACCGAACTTTTTCTTTCAGAAGATATTCCTAAATATCAAATTGAACGTGCCAAAGGATCTGAATATCTTAAAGAAATCTCATCGGTAAATCAGAAAAAAACACCTTACTATAATTTTTGCCTGGCAGAGATTTATTTACAATGGGCTTTTGTGAAAATAAAATTCGGAGATGAACTGGGTGCAGCTCTTTATGCCAAACAAGCATTAAACTTACTGAATGAAAATCTTGAAAAATACCCAACATTCAACCCTACAAAAAAATCGTTAGGCCTCTTAAACGTTGTCATGGGCTCAATACCTTCCTCCTATTCATGGATAGCAGGCTCTCTTGGATTTTCCGGAAATATAGATAAAGGATTAATGATGTTGCAGGATGTGATTAATAGTCGTAATATTTTTTATCAGGAAGCTTTCATCATGAAAATCATTTCTGAACAATATGTTTTAAATCAGGACGAAAAGCTTGAAAGTATTAAGTATCTGTATAGCAGCTATCCCGTAAACCTGCTGTATAATTATTTATATGCAGCAATACTTAGTAAACACTCACGATCAGAAGAAGCGCTTGTAGTTATTAAAACAATACCCAAAGGAAATGATTACTTATCCTTTCCTTTAATCGATTATCTTCACGGTGATTTATTATTACAAAATGGCGATTATATCGAAAGCAGAGAATACTTCAATCAGTTCTTACAAACGTTTAAAGGTAAAAATTTAATCAAAGATACCTACCTAAAACTTTTTTTATCCTATTGGCTTACAAATGATGATGCGACAGCACTAAAATACTGGCATTCTATAACAAAGGTTGGTCAGGCAGTATACGAATCTGATAAGTATGCAAATAAGATTGCAACTGCTAATGAATTACCGAATAAAAAATTAGCACAGTTAAGACTGTATTCGGACGGAGGCTTATATGTGAAAGCATATAAGATACTGGATGAAACATACATAAATGATTTTACTGAAAAAAAGGATAAAATTGAATTTTACTACCGCTCAGCACGCTTATACCACAAATCGGATAAACTATCCAATGCCATTGATTATTACAAAAAAGTTATTGCATTATCTCACGAAAACAATTATTACTTTGCTCCCAATTCTGCGCTTCAGTTAGGTTATATATATCAGCAGATAAATAATATACCTCAAGCAAAATATTACTTTCAACTTGCTATTTCATACAAAAACCATGAGTATGAAAATAGCATTGAACAAAAAGCAAAAGCCGCTCTGAATCATTTGAAATGAAAGTTGTACCGATATCATTATCTACTGCTGAATTTATAGCAAAGGCGTTACCTTTACTGAATAATTATTATGATCAAGTTGTATATCTGAATCCCAATCAATACCCGGATTATCCAAACAAGCCGTTCAGACATTTACTGGCATTCGGGGCTGTAAGTGCTATGTATGTTTTCAATGACACTCGTGTATTTGATTCCTGGAAACATATTCGCAATGCACATTCAACAGACTGGCTCTTTATATACATAGCCTACGATGCAAAAAACAGTGTTGAGAAATTATCAAATTCACAGGAGCCTGGTATTGATTTCAATGCTGCATCCTTCTTCATACCGGAACATGTATGGGAAATAACATCCGAAGGAATCATTCTTCATAAAGGAAATGCTTCGGTATTAATCTCAGAAATTGAAACAAATCATAAAACAGAAGAGGTTGAACATAGTCCAATCACACTTCATGCATTGACATCCAAAGAAACGTATCTTGAATCGGTTGTATTTATTCAATCACAACTTGAAAAAGGAAATGCATATGAAATTAATTATTGTATACCATTCAAAGGATCGGGGGTAATTGATCCTGTTAAAACATATCTAAAGCTTAACAAGCTATCCCCTATGCCTTTCTCCGCATACTTTAAATATTCAGACCAGCATATTATATGTGCATCCCCTGAACGGTTTATTAAGAAAGAAAATAATAAACTATTTTCACAACCCATTAAAGGCACAAGCAAACGTGGAGAAAATGCTGAGGATGATTTTGAATTACTGAATCAATTGAGACATTCTGAAAAGGAGAAATCAGAAAACAATATGATTGTGGATCTGGTGCGCAATGATTTATCCAGAACTGCTGCCGACGGATCCGTAAAGGTATCTGAATTAAGAGGCATATATACGTTTCCAAACGTACATCAGATGATTTCAACCATTACATCTGAATTACACAGCGATTATGATATTATAGATGCCATCAAATATGCATTTCCGATGGGCAGTATGACAGGAGCTCCGAAAATAAATGCTATGGAGCTAATTGACGGATTGGAACCCGTATCAAGAGGTCCTTTTTCGGGCTCTATCGGATATATGGATCCTGATAACAATGTCGATTTCAATGTTCTTATTCGCAGCATATTCTTTAATAGTTCAACACAAACTATTCTCATGGAAGCTGGAAGTGCCATTACTTGTTACGCAGACCCGAAAGAGGAATACGAAGAATGTATGCTGAAAATAGCCCCTTTAAAGAAAATCATTGAAGGAAATTAAAAAGTACCAACAAAAGGTACTAACTTACAGATATATTAACTATGAAGATAGACAACGGATCGATAGCTTTTTTAGGAATGTTTTTAATTTATGTGGGATATTTTATTGTTGGCTATCTTATTTATAAATTTTTCACTGGTACTGCCAATGTTTTATTCGATAGATATATATTAACTAAATACCATCTTGATTATCAAGAGAAGTCTATTATTGAATCGAAAATTTCATTTTATAGAAATTTAAAACCTTCACTAAAAAGAAAATTTGAATGTAACGTAAAGTATTTCATACAAGATAAAGTCTTTGAAGGCCGCGAAGGATTCATAGTAAAAGAAGATACAAAACTATTAATTGCATGCGCAGCCACTCAGATTTCTTTTGGTCATTTTCCGACTATCTTTGAACATTTTCATAAAATCATTATACATCCTGATAAATATTATTCCTCCTATACCGATCAATACCACCATGGAGAAGTTCATTCAAGCGGTGTTATTAAATTATCCTGGAAAGCATTCACAGAAGGTTTACGAATAAAAGACGATGGCTTCCATGTTGGATTCCATGAGATGGCACATGCATTAAAAATTGAAGATTATACACTCCACGATACAGAACACTGTTTTCTGGACAAGAAATCATTGCATGAGTTTCATAATTACGCCTTGGAACGAATTAAAAATAAACCTGATTCAGAAGTTTTAAGAGATTATGCATTTAACAACCCCGAAGAGTTTTTTGCTGTAAGTATTGAGTATTTCTTTGAGTTGCCGAATGAACTTTCTAAAATGGAACCTGAAATCTTTAATTTCTTAAAGAAACTTCTAAAGCTGGATCCTTTAAATAAGCAAAATCCGATATTGAAGTAATTAAAAGTGCATGACCCATTTAATTGCTCTATAATTATTCAGAAAAAAGTACAGGCTGATTTATATTGGGAAAATAAACTAAATAAAGGTTTAATTTTAGGTATTAAAACACATTCATGATTGAAATTGGAAAACATAATACATTAACGGCACTACGAATGACTAGTGTTGGCATGTATTTGGGAAATGCAGAAGGCGAAGAAGTTTTGCTGCCGAATAAATACGTACCTGAAACATTAAAAGTAGATGATGATATAACTGTCTTTATTTATAAAGATTCGGAAGACCGTATTATTGCTACAAATCTGGAACCAAAAATTTTATTGAATGAATTCGCATGTCTGGTTGTAAAAGATGTCAATAACATCGGTGCATTCCTGGACTGGGGGCTTGAAAAAGATTTACTGGTTCCATTTCGGGAACAAAGTAAAAAAATGGAAATAGGGAAACGGTATCCTGTTTATTTATATCTGGATGAACGCACCGGACGCTTGGCTGCATCAAGCAAAACAGATAGTTTTCTAGAAAGACAACATGTAGATCTGAATGTTGGTGATAAAGTAAATGTATTAATATGTTATACCAGTGACCTCGGTGTAAACGTCATCATTAACAACAAATACAAAGGCATCATATACCACAACGAACTATTTACTTATATTACCATTGGTGACAAAGTAGAAGGCTATGTAAAAAATATTCGGGAAGAAGGCAAAATAGATATAACGCTTCAAAAATTAGGCTATCAGCAAATCGAAAGCAGTGCCGAATTCATTTTAGAAAAATTAAGGGCATCTAAAGGAGTATTGAAATTAACCGACAAAAGCGATTCCGAAGAGATTATGTTTCGTTTGCAAATGAGTAAAAAGAACTTTAAAAAAGCAATCGGAGCTTTATATAAAAAGGGCTTGATTCGATTGGAGGAAGATGGAATTTATTTGGTGTAAAAATATAAGATTAAAAAAGGCGAATTCATTTTGGGCGAATTCAATTCGCCCGTACAGGTATGGGCGAATTGAATTCGCCCTTTATTTCTTCTTTTTCTTCTTATCATTAAATTTCGGCTTGTCTTCCGCTTCAGCCTCTCGTAAAAGAGCTTTCCAGTTATCGTTTACATCTTCTGTAAAATCAAGGGTCTCGCTATAGTCCTTACCTTTAATTTCCATTACCTTAATTTCTTTCCCTAGGAACTCCTCTACTTCATCCAGTATTTCTTTTTCTTCCAGACTGCAAAATGAAACCGCAAACCCTTTTGCTTGTCCCCTGCCCGTGCGGCCAACCCGATGCACATAGTTCTCAGCAACCTCGGGCATATCATAATTCACCACATATTCAACACCAGGTATATCAATACCTCTTGCACTAATATCTGTTGCAATCAATACTTTTACTTCTCCGGTTTTAAACTGTTCCATCACAGCTAAGCGATCTTCCTGCTCTTTACCGCCATGCATCGTAGCCGATTTAATACCTACACGCTCCATGGCAGCAAATACGCGCTCCGCACGAACCTGAGTTCGTACAAACACCAACACCTTACTACCTGGGTTTTCATTGATCAAACGTTCCAGAAAAAAACGTTTATCATCCATCCCAATAAAGGCAACTGAATGCGTGACATTTTTAGAAACACGATCTTTTGGAGCAATCTGTATCCGGATTGGATTACTAACCAAGGAATAAGCCAGATCTTTAATCTCTTCATTAATGGTTGCCGAGAAGAATAAAGTCTGATGTCTTTTGGGTAGAAATTTTTTGACATCCCGTATATCCTTAATAAAACCCAAATCCAGCATGTGATCAGCCTCATCAAGAACCAGAATATTCACTTTTGTTATTTTTATTTGTTTCTGATAAATCAAATCAAACATTCTGCCCGGTGTTGCTACTAATATATCAATTCCTCGGTCAGCAGCAGTAATCTGTGCCGCTTGTTCAACTCCGCCTGTAATGCAAACTGTCTTTAATCGGGTATATTTCCCGATCTTTTGAAATACTTCTGTTATCTGTATAGCCAGTTCCCGTGTCGGAACCATGACCAGACACAAAATATCGGTATGCTCCTCTTTCGGAACATTGATTAATTTATTCAGAATAGGTATTACAAAGGCAGCTGTTTTTCCCGTACCTGTCTGCGCAATTGCCAAAACATCCTCTCCGTCCAAAATAGGCGGAATAGATTTAAATTGAATGTCTGTAGGACGATTAAAACCCGCCTCTGCAAGACTTTTCTTTATGGTTTCAGCAATATTATAGTTCTCAAATTTCATTGCTGTAAAGGTACGCAAAAAAGTAGAGCTGTAATGCTTAAAACAAAATGTAATGTGTAAAATCCCAAATAACAAAAAACAAAATTCAAACGGATGGATATTTTCATCAAGAATATTTGCTATGAGCTTTTTTCTTAAAACTTAGAACTTATCACTTCATACTTCCTTGCAATATGCCCTTCGTTTTTGTTACTTGTCCGTAATTTCAATTAATATGTTTTCTCAATTATTCAGGAAAAAGAGTCCGGATTCAATTCATACAACTGATGCTCCGTTAAAACGGGTACTTACTTTTAAGGATTTGACTGCAATGGGTATTGCAGCCATCATAGGTGCTGGGATTTTTGGTACCATTGGTCAGGCCGCATATGATGGTGGACCGGGTATTATTTTTCTGTTTATTATAACATCTTTGGGATGTCTTTTTTCGGCCTTTTGTTATGCGGAGTTTTCATCCTCAACTGCTGCATCAGGTAGTGCCTATACCTATGCATACATCAGCTTCGGTGAAATTATTGCCTGGATTATTGGTTGGGATCTGTTTATGGAATACGCTGTAGGGAATATGGCTGTCGCCATCTCCTGGTCGGACTACTTCACAGCCTTTCTGAACGGTATTCATGTTTCGTTTCCGCTTTGGTTAAGTATGGATGTCTTTAGCGCTCTGCAACAGCAATCACCAGAAGCTATTCTTGCCTTTCAACAAGCACCGCATATATTCGGTCATCCTTTTGTCATTGATTTACCTGCTATCAGCATCACGATTCTGATTACCATTCTTGTTTATCTGGGTATACAGGAGTCAAAAAAAACAAATAATATATTAGTCGCTTTCAAGCTTATCGTTCTCTTCTTATTCATCGTTATTGGTTGCACAACCATTGATAGCGCAAACTGGAAACCCTTTATTCCAAATGGCTGGACAGGCATTTTTAAAGGAACTGCTGCTGTTTTTTTTGCTTATATCGGCTTTGATGCATTGTCAACTACTACGGAAGAATGCATCAATCCGGCAAAGGATCTCCCCCGCTCCATCTTCGCCTCCCTGATCATTTCAACCATTATTTATATTTCTATTGCTCTTGTGATAACGGGCATGGTTTCATACACAGAACTGAATGTAGGCGACCCACTTGCTTTAGCTCTGGAGAAGACTGGATTAACTGCCTTTGCCGGATTATTATCCTTCAGTGCCATTATTTCCATGACTGGAGTATTACTTGTTTTTCAAATCGGACAGCCCCGAATATGGATGAACATGAGCCGCGATGGACTTCTTCCTAAAATTCTGTCCAAAATCCATCCCGTTTATAAAACACCTTCTGTCGCAACTGTTCTGACAGGCATCAGCATAATTATTCCATTATTATTTCTGGATCTGAAAGAAGTAGTTGACCTTACCAGTATCGGAACCTTATTTGCCTTTTTAATTGTATGTGCCGGCATCTGGCTAAAACAACCATCCGAAGAAAAGAAACATTTTAAAGTCCCTTATATAAACGGACGTTATTGGCTACCTTTTATTATGATTCCCGTATTAGCGCTGTATATACATTCTGTTTTATCCGAAACGAAAGCATCCTGGACACTTTTGCCACTAGTAATGTGTCTAATATGTATCCTTTATGCTATTCTATATGGAAGCTTTAGTAAACGTTCTCTCATCCCCGGATTAGGTGTATGTCTGAATTTATTATTGCTATCAACCATGTCCTGGCAAAACTGGTTACGTTTCGGTGTATGGCTGCTAATCGGACTTGTTGTATATGTTTCTTATAGCAAGAAAAAGAGTAACATGAATGTTCGATAAGAAAATAGCTATTTAAAATACGATCCTCCTCTTTTTAACTGACATTTTGTCATATTTAACATATTTTCACTATCTTTACGTCTGATACAATACATTCGGATTAAATCGTAACAATAAAATACCGTTCACACATACAATGAGACAAGTTGTTCAAGACTTAAAGATACTTCCAACAGAAGAAGAAAAAGCAGCCTGTGATTTACCAAGAATTACTGCCGATAAAAATACCGGTAAGCACCGGAAATTATATATAGAGAGTTATGGCTGTCAGATGAATTTTTCGGACAGCGAGATTGTGATGTCAATTCTTACTGAAGAAGGTTTTGACACAACTTCTACCCCAGATAATGCAGATGTTATTTTATTGAATACATGTTCAATACGGGATAATGCAGAGCAAAAAGTAAGATTCCGACTGATGCATTTCAATGGTTTAAAAAGAAGAAAACCGTCCATGATTGTTGGAATATTGGGATGTATGGCAGAGCGTTTAAAGGCTCAGTTGCTGGAACAAGAAAAAATTGTGGATATGGTAGTCGGACCGGATGCCTATCGTGATCTTCCCAATTTAATCAATGAAGTTGATGGCGGACATAAAGCAGTCAATGTATTCCTGTCGAGAGAAGAAACCTATGCAGATATTAACCCGATTCGCTTAACGGGAGATGGCGTTTCCGCTTTTATATCAATTATGCGTGGATGTGATAACATGTGTTCCTTTTGTGTCGTGCCATATACACGTGGCCGCGAACGCAGTCGTGATGCACATTCCATCATAAAAGAAGCGGAAGAACTTGTTGCAAATGGATATAAGGAAGTAACACTTCTGGGCCAAAATGTTGATTCCTATAAATGGGCTTCCGAAGATGGCTCGGAGAAAGTAAATTTTGCAGAACTATTGGAACGCGTTGCTTTGATAAATCCTGAATTGCGTGTACGCTTTTCCACTTCACATCCGAAAGACATTACGGATGAGGTTTTATATACCATCAAGAAGCATGATAACATCTGCAACTTCATACATTTACCTGCACAAAGCGGTAATTCAAGAGTACTGGAGCTGATGAACCGTACATATACACGTGAATGGTACATTGAACGCATTAATAAAATCCGCGAAATATTTGGTGACGACTGCGGAGTATCTTCGGATATGATTGCAGGTTTCTGTACCGAAACAGAAGAAGAACATCAGGATACATTATCCTTAATGGAATATGTGAAATATGATTTCGGCTATCTGTTTTCCTACAGTGAAAGACCTGGGACACCAGCAGCAAAAAAGCTGACAGACGATATTCCGGAAGATGTAAAACAACGACGCTTAACCGAAATTATCAGTCTGCAAAGACAGCATTCTCTGGAACGCAATAAAAGTCAGGTCGGACAGATTCAGAAAATACTGGTTGAAGGATTCTCAAAAAAATCCGAAAATGATTTAAGAGGAAGAAACAATCGGAATATGATGGCCATTTTCCCGAAGAAGCACTATACAAAAGGACAATACGTGAATGTATTGATTACCGGCTGTTCGGGAGGTACTTTACTAGGTGAAATTATTGATTAATGTTTTGAAATAGAACAGCAAAAGATACGATCTGCTCTATCACAAAACATGTAACGTAACACATTATACAATGAATCTGAATCAGGAAATACAAAGTGTCAAGCAACGGTTTGGTATCATAGGAAATTCTCCTGCGTTGAGCCATGCCATTCAGGTAGCCATCCAGGTAGCACCAACCGATATGACCGTACTGATTACCGGTGAAAGCGGCAGCGGAAAAGAATCATTTTCAAAAATTATTCATCACCTAAGTACACGCAGACATGGTCAATTCATTGCCATCAACTGCGGAGGTATTCCGGAAGGCACGATTGATTCCGAATTGTTCGGACATGAAAAAGGGTCCTTTACAGGTGCGCAGGATGCACGCAAAGGATACTTCGAAGTAACGGATGGCGGTACTATTTTCCTGGATGAAATCGGTGATATGCCATTGGGTACACAAGCACGATTACTTCGGGTATTAGAGAATGGTGAGTTTATCAGAGTCGGTTCATCCAAGGTACAGAAAACAGATGTGCGTGTTGTCACTGCAACGAACGTGAATTTATATGAAGCTGTTCAAAAAGGTAAGTTCAGAGAAGATCTGTACTATCGTTTAAATACAGTTCCGATCTATGTACCACCCTTGCGTGAAAGAGGAAATGACATTGATTTAATCTTTCGGAAATTCGCATCGGATTTTTCTGAAAAATATAAAATTCAGCCTATTCGCTTAAACGAAGAAGCCAAAGAACTGTTGGTAAAATATCGTTTTCCGGGCAACATACGTCAGCTAAAAAATCTAGCGGAACAAATGTCTGTATTGGAAACACAACGGGACATAACAGCTGAACAATTAAAGAAATATTTACCTGATGAAAAATCATTACCAGCCTTAACATCCGGAAACGGCAAAAAAGGTGATGATTTTTCGGAAAGAGATATTCTTTATAAAATCCTTTTTGATATGAAAAAGGATATGAATGATTTAAAGAAACTGGTATTTGATTCTTTACAGAATGAATCATATGGAAGTCAGATCATTCAGCAACATAGTGATTTGTTTCACAGCCTGGGCCCAGCCGAAGAAGTACCGGCTAATAATTCAAAGTCATCTTTTGTTATTCACAACAATCGAGACAATGATGCTGCACCCATTCAAGTAGAGGACATCGATCATATTACGGATGAGGCTGAAGAAGAATCTCTATCCCTTGATGAAAAAGAAAAAGAGATGATTTTAAAAGCACTTAAAAAGAATTTCAATAAGCGAAAATACGCGGCTCTTGATTTAGGAATTTCGGAACGAACACTTTACAGAAAGTTAAAGCAATATCATATCGAAGAAATATAAGTTTGTTTCAATCAATTTTAAGTACATTTAACACAATATGATTTCAGCTTATAATATATAAGTTGGATACAAAAGCGTCAGAATGAGAAATTCAATACTACTGGGGATAATTGTTCTTGTTATAGTTTCTGGATGTACGGTAAACTATAACTTTACAGGAGGCAGTATAGAACCAAACGTTAAAACTATATCTATTCAGCCATTCCTGAATCAGTCGGGCATGGGTCCTCCAACAATGAGTATTCAATTTACGGAGAAGCTGAAAACATTTTATCAAGGAAATACGAAGTTGTCTTTAGTTAAAGATAACGGAGACTGGCAGTTGGAAGGTATGATTTCAAAGTACTTTCTGGAACCAGTAGCACCACAAGCCAGCGGAGCTCAGGCAGGAACCAAAATAACTATTACCGTAAACGTTTCGTTTAGTGATGTAAAGAATGAGAAATCGTTTAAGAAAGACTTCTCGTACTTTACGATTATTAATCAAGCTACGACTTCAATCACGCAGATTGAGAACGATGGTGTAACCATTCCCGCAATAATGGATCAGCTCGTTTTAAATATATTTAGTGAAACTACATCAAACTGGTAATTGAATAAACAGCGATACATAGAGCTTTTAAAAAATCCTTCTTCCATATCAAAAGAAGATATTCCGGATCTGGAAGAATTGATTCTGCAATTTCCATATTGTCAGAATGCCCATATTTTATTGGCAAAAATTCAAATGATGAATGGAAGTATGCATGCTGCAAAGCTAACCCGCAGAGCTGCTTTATATACCTCTGATCGACTGAAATTAAAAACGCTTATTTCCTCGGAACAAGAACCTGTAACAATAAAACCAATTGTCACAATAGTTAATGAGGAAGAGATTAATACTATTGCTACTTCAGAAACAATAGCTGAAGCAGATCCGATTAAAGAACTTATACCAACTAAGCCTTTTACTTCTGATGTTAAAATTGAAGCAGATAAGCATGCAACCAATTTTTTAGAAGAACTGGAAAAGAATTTAAAAGAATTAAGAGAATCAAGAGCCAGGGCTGCTGGTATACTTCCTCCTTACAGCAAAGAACAGGTTGAGAATATTATTCACAAGGATAATGTTGATGTCATTTCTGATCAAAACATAATAGTAGATGAAAATCCACTAATGGTTCCTGAAGTTCCAATTATAGAGGAAGAAAAAAAGCAAGTAGAACAAACAGCAAACATAGAAATTCCTTCCATCAACATTGCTGAAGTTTCTTCCAACGACAATGTTAAAAAAAGCGATGTACTGGATCTGATCTTAAGTTTTGACGATCGAATTAAGGATTACTTTGATATAACAGAATATACTTCAAAAGATCCGATAAAAGTTTCTGTTGAAGAAGCCATCACAGATCCTGAAATAATTGAAGAAAAAGAACTGGAGCTGGTAAATCCAATATTGTTTACAAACAGAGATTGGAATCTGGAAGAAAGTCGCATGGAGGAAACTTCTAATGCAGGATCTGAAAGTTTATTATTAAACTATCTTGACTACATCCGCGATCAAAAAAACAAAAAACAAAAGCCGGATAAAAAACGTGAGAAATCCATAATTTCACGCTTTATTCAGAAAAACCCAATGATTTCGCCATTGTCACCGAGCCAGGCAAGTTCAGAAGACGATGATAATTCAAATGAAACTGGAATTCCACAAGCCTTTATTTCCGAAACTTTTGCGGTTCTTCTTGAGAAACAAGGTAAAATAGAAAAAGCAATACAGGTTTACGAAGAATTGATTTTGAAAAATCCAGAAAAAAATTCTTACTTTGCAACTCGAATTCAGGAATTAAAAAAGAAAAATAACTTACAATGATTATTACATTATCTATTTTGTTGATTCTATGTGCCGTTTTGTTGGTAATAGTGGTCTTAGCTCAAAATTCTAAAGGCGGTGTGGCAGATGGCTTCAGCAGTTCAACTCAAGTAATCGGTGCTAAAAGAACAGGCGACTTTTTAAGCAACCTTTCGATTGGTCTAGCTATAACTATTCTGGTAATTTGTCTGGCATTTAATTATGTTGCAAAACCTTCCTTCAATGCGACAGACGAAGAAGATACTACCATTGAAACGACTTCAGACGGTGGTGCTGCTAAACCAGCTGAAACTGCTCCTGCTGGCGGTGATTCTACAGTAAAATAATTAACCCTCCCTATAAAAAAGCCCTGAATAATATATTCAGGGCTTTTTTGTTTTTATCAAGATATATACAAACCCTCCAAGATTCTGTGTTGGATTCCAATGGTTGATTCAACCTTGAAGGGGTAATTCCACATCATTATTATTTAGAAGACAGATATCGAACCAAAGCAAGTTGTGCAACCGGTAAAACGGTTTCTTTTTCGGGATATCCTAAATGCGTACTAACTACATAAGTAGCGGGATTGGGCAGTTCCGGATACTTTTTAATAAGTCCCAATTTCATAGACTGAAATGTATTGCTTATACTTTGTGAATACTCTTCAACTAGCTTGGTGTGTATCCCTCGGTATTTTTCATCGGCATGATGAAAGATGGTAATATCATACTGATAAACATGAGTAGAACGATCCGGAGGCTGAATCAACATCATATAACCCGAGTCTGTATACAAAGGCTCCAAGCCTACTGGTTCAATCTGAAGACTTTTATCAACATTATCATATATCTCTTTTCCTTCTTCCAGACCTTTCTGAAATTCAGGTATCGCAAAAGATAAAATATCTTCGATTTCATTCATCAGTTTATCATCTTCTATCAGATCTTTATAAACCAACTCGATTCTTTCAAAATCAGCTTTGGATAGCTCTTTTGGAAAATTCCCTTTCAAAAATTGTTTGTTTTGCTGGATCTGAACAAGATTTCGGTAATGAATAAATAAATCGGATAAAGGCGGGTACAATTTCCGTTCTCCAAACGTTTCTTTAACCGATTGTAAATACCCTAAAATGAGGTACTTCTTGTATTCAAAATCAATTAAACCTTTAGTTAGCCAATCCGGATCGAGCATTTTCATAATGAATACAGATGGTACAGTTCAATAAACGAAAAAACTGACAATTTGTTAGTTTTAAAATACTGACAAACGATTAAAGTTATTAAGATAATTGACCAGTCTTAGAAAAATACAAAGGCGGATTTTACAGTTTGTAATCTCCGCCTTTTTTCTGATGTTGCAGTTACCAAGCCGCAGATCATGAACC
>Ga0302280_1000281_pt1 | contig 44350 bp, 52 predicted proteins | sample III_Fen_E1_1_FD_198771 | JGI IMG/M metagenome (GOLD analysis project Ga0302280, IMG submission 198771) | Peat permafrost microbial communities from Stordalen Mire near Abisko, Sweden - III_Fen_E1_1 | ecosystem: Environmental > Terrestrial > Soil > Wetlands > Permafrost | place: Sweden: Abisko... | reverse complement strand
CAAAAATTTCTCTTAACAACAAGCGCAGTTGAAAATTACAACTTGGTTTTTCCATGCTTGCTTTGGAATTTAATTTTTACTTAACAAACAATTCAAAGCATTTATTCTAAAATCAAAGCAAACAAAATTTCTCTTAACAACAAGCGCAGTTGAAAATTACAACTTGGTTTTTCCATGCTTGCTTTGGAATTTAATTTTTGCTTAACAAACAATTCCAAAGCATTTATTCTAAAACCAAAGCAAATAAAAAATTTCCCTTAATGAGAATCAAATCATATCAAATCATATCAAAATTCCCTTAACAAGAATCAAATCATATCAAAATTCTGATGTTTCATCAAGCGTGTGTTGTTTTTTTGACGAAATATCAAATGATTTTGAATTAATTTTTAGTTTTAATTTTATTTTTTGAACACAAATAACATTATCATTGTGATATTTTAACTTTCGTGTAGATGAAAATATCTTATGACATTTGATACAAGTTACTTTTTTGATTTGATCATGACATATATTATTATACACATGATGATCGTATCCTCGAATTGTTTTGAATTGTTTATTACATTGTGAACAAGATAATATATCAGACATGGTTATAAATTATAATCCATGTTTGTTGTGACATAAAAATCAATATTTTATAATATATTCAATTAATGTAATAAATAGATTATATATTATTTTTATTGAATGGATACATCTCAAAAGATCATAAAATAACATTGACATCGAAATATACTTGGATTATAATTTATTGTTCCGTAAAAACGTTATACTTGTAATTTTACATTCCAAATTATGTGATTAAGTACTTAATCACATAGATTAAAATCTAACATATGATGTTTTTTTGATGGCACATCAAGTGATTTGTTGTTGATTTTCAGTTTTAAAAATTGATTCAATTAACTTTTAAAAAAAGTTATGATCAAAAATTTTGAATTAATTTAATTAATTAATCATATAATTCATATTTTAATGCGCGTTACAAGCGTTGTCTGTGTGAACACTGGATTAGATAATTTTGGATGTGTTAAACTTGAATATGAGAGTTCGGCAAAAATAGGTTCTATTATCGTTTATGATGACATGAAAACAATTAATCGAACCATACCTCAGCTTATTGAACAATTATTAGCTCTTTCAAAATCAACCAAAGAAAATAAGAAGTATTTTCTCGGATATAGTTGCGGATATGAATTAGAGAAAGTATATTTAAATTCAAATCAAATTGAATTTTGTGAATCAGACCATGTGTCCAGAACAATTTCTACTTATGCTTGTGTAGATGTGTTAATTCGTGCGCTAAATCATCCAATTTATAATTAAATATTTACAAAAAACGATTTTAAATATACATACCAAATGGTGGATCATTTGATTCTTTTTTCGTTAAACTTTTAATTTCTTTGAATATTTTCATGGCATTATTTATATCTTCTTTGCTCAACACTCTATCATTACTATCTAAAAACAATCTACTGGCATGAGCAATACAACACTTTACATAAAAGTTTTCCACATCACGTCCAGCACTTTGAAAGCAATCTTTATTGTTATTGAAAAAATCTGGTGACATGATTTTATCACTTTCTAATGTCCAACCTCCTTGACGAACTTGTAATTTAAATATTTCATGTAATTCATTTCCAGAATATGGATCTATCTCAAATCTCCACGGAAAGCGACTTTCCAATCCTTTATTCATGGAAAAGAAGCACGCATCGACCTCTTTGGCATACCCAGCTACAATACACATAGTTTCTGGATGTTCTGACAACAATTGATTTATTGTATCAATACATTCCTTTGAATAAGAATCTTCTGAACTACCTCCACCATTTCCAAGAGCATAAATTTCATCAATAAAAATAACGCCTCCCTTTGCTTTGGTAAATAATGCTTTGGTATTTGGAGCAGTTTGTCCCAAAAATTTCCCAATTAGTTCTGCTCTGGTTGCTTGAATGAAAACCGAATTAGTTAAAATACCAGATTTATAATACGCATTTCCAATTAATTTAGCAACTCGTGTCTTTCCTGTCCCTGGGTTACCCGTAATGACTGTATGCATTAATATGTGTTGTTTATATCCACTTAATAAATAAGCAATTTGAGACACTAATTGTTGCTTGATTTTACCAAGACCAATCATATTATTAATTTCTTCTAATTCAGCATTCATTTTAGCAATTTTATGTATGGCATCAAAACGATATTTAGATATTCCCATATCAATGTGATTATATTCCTCATCATTTTTATCTTTGATATTATTATTAATACTGCTATTATTATTATTGTCATGACGTACACTAAGACAAACAGAATTTTTATTCTTATCATTCTTATCATTACTAACATCATTTTCACTTAATTTGATATATTTTTTGTAAACTTTACCAATATCAACAAAATCAATTAATGTTGTACATAATTTTCCTAACATACGTAAATCTTCTTCACATATAGGTTCTTTAATTTTTGGTTTTTTAATGGTTGATTCAAGAATGGATTTTTTAGATGGCGGTGGAGGTGGGAATGGTGGTGGTGGGAATCTACTTCCACTTCCGCTCCCGCTCCCGAGAGATTTACGAGGACGTTTAATGGGATTACGATATTTACTCGGGAAATCAATTGATTCATTGTCATCATCATCGCTATTATTATTATTATTATTAGTGTCGTCATCATCGTTATTGCGAGGATGTTTCATATTAAGTAATTAATATATAATAAAAAATAAAAATTAATTATAATTCGTTATAATTCAATTAAATTAGAATTTACTATTCGTGGACATGGAACATTAACATCATAATAATCGCTAATTTTCTTTCGTTTTTCCATTTTTGTGATGTTAAAACCAAATTGTTTCCAATTCAAATGGGCAGATAAACCAGTTGTTTTTAACACAGTTTGATCCCACGAATTATTCTTATCATTCTTGGCATTATTAATACTACAACATGGTGGACAATATATACTGTGGCAAGGTTCTATATCCAATGAAGTATTTCTTTTAATCCATTCGCCTTTATAACTACCTTCATAAATGGTGTCAATTGAACTGATAGGAATATCATTAAGGATTTTAACTGTAATAATAATATTATTCTTTTCATCAATACTCCATGTTTTATCGACATTAGTAATTTCAAACATTAAGAATGAAAAAGGATGTGAATTATTATTCACATCATCATCGTCATTATTGATTTTGAAAATATTCTGGACGAATTTAAATCGAAATTCATTATATGATACCGAAGTTACTGAAAATGTTGGAGTTTTTGGGCTATAAGATAGAGAAATACTATATGAATCAACATATCCAATATTACTAAACCAAAATGAGTTTGTCGTACGAAATCGACGTCCAATTAAACTACGTCCTAATATTGTATTATCTATGCTTTGAGTTGAACCCATTTATATAAATAAAAATCTAAATATTTTGTTGATAAAATACAAAGATATATTTTAGATTTTGTTGATGAACAAAACTATTCAGTACTGGCAACAGCAATGACACATGCCACAGCAGTAGTTGCTACTGTTCCGATTGCTGTTGTCGGTACTGTTATTGGGGCAGTAACAACACCGACAACAGCAATTGCCCCACCAGCAACACAATGATTATTGACATGAACTTCGGTCACACTTGACACTGAATCCGATTCAACTACATTGAATGTTCGAGTTGCCATACACATTCCTTTGTCTGTGGATTCATGGAATTTCTTTTCCACATTTACTGATAGACTTGTTTGTTTAATGTCATCAACATGCGCTTTGGACTTGTACGAAAAGAAAAATCCATTATCATAAATGTTACTGATTCCAACTCCAACTGAATCATGTTTTGGATTAATTGGAACATCAACTGATTTTTTGGGTTGTGAAAGGATCTTTCCTGCCTTGTCAAGATCAATCTTATTGAGATGGCGCGGGGCACAAAATTTGTTAAAATGATCAATTTGATCATTAATTTTGTTTAATTTAAATCAAAAATCAAAATTTTCAGAACTTGACTTTTATTAATAAAATATTTCACGAAAACAATCATGATGTTTATAATTATAATCTGAATAGGTTTCCCATGAATGTAGTGTCATTAATGAATGATATTTTAGATTAAATAATTGTGCTTGCTTAATTTCAGTTATAATAATCTTACTTAATTGGTCACAATGATCTATTGTATTTATTGTTTCAGTATATTTTCTTATTAAATATGAACACACATTTCTGATTGAATTTAATTTTTTATAACTATTGAATGGTATATTGTAATTATATGGAAGTTTAAATATTTTTAAATTCTCGGGTAAAACATTTAAACCAAATTCTTGATTATAATAGTAACTTTCTAATATTAAACATTCAATTGTGTTAGGTAACACATTTACTTCAAATTTCTCATTGTATCTATACCCAAAACGCAAGTAAATGAGATTTTTAGGTAGGGTATCTTGTTCAAGTTTATATTCATAATGTTCCAAATCTAAATATTTTAATGATTGGGGCAATATATTTGATTTTAATTTCTTATTATATCTGTGCCCAAAACGCAAGTAAATGAGATTTTTAGGTAGGGTATCTTGTTCAAGATCATATTCATAATATTCCAAATCTAAATATTTTAATGATTGGGGCAATACATTTTTTTCGAATTTATGATGAAAATTAGTACCGATTTTTAAGCAAATTAATATTTCTGGTAAAATACCTAATTCAAATGAATAATTGTAACCATATCTCAATCCAAGACGGGTTAATGTTTTAGGTAGTTCAAGAAACTTTTGATTGTATAAATCATCAATTGATAAACAGCGTAAATTTTGCGGAAGAACACCAATATCAAAACGTTGATCATAAAATCCTCTGAATTCTAAATATTCTAATGATTGTGGCAGAACACCAACCTCAAAATGTTGCCTATAATTTTTACCTAATTTCAAACATTTTAATGATTGTGGAAGAATACTAACATCAAAACGCTGGTTATACATGTCGCCAAACTCTAAGTGAATTAAATGTTGAGGAAGCATTCCTACTTTAAGTTCCTTATCAAAACTGTTTCCGAATGAGATATATGTTAAATTTCTGGGTAAAGCATTATCTTCAAAATCATACATATTAAATATCATTTGTAAATTATGAGGAAGTACATTATTTTTAATTGTAATTGGCGGAACATCTACAAATGTACTATAAAAACTTAATTTTTTCAAATGTTTTGGTAAACAATTGTCTTTGATTTCTACATTTGGGAAGATTCGTACACCTTCAATACTATTAACGCTAGTGTCATTTTCTGATATCGGATTATAATGAATAATGTATTCTTCATTTTCATTTTCATTTTCGCCTTCGATTATTGTATCATAATGAGTATTATTGTATATAATACACTTAAAATTAAACTCACTCAAAACATGCTTGATTTTACTAAATTGATATGCGTTATTTAATTGTAAATATTTTTTGTTTGTGTAAAAAAATTTACATTTTTTAATTAATTCCAATTTAGTTGTATCATCTAAATAATTAATTATTTTTAGAATAATTTCCACTGGAAAGCAAATCATGTTATTTTTCAAAGTCAATTAACAAAGATTAAATTCATATTTTCAAAAATTTTATTTTTATTTAGAAATAATAAAATATATGGAGCATAAATCAAATTTTGATTTACACTCCTAAATATGTACATTTATAAATGTTTATATTTAAGAATAAATATATTTAGAATGGAAGTTATTGATTTCAAACTAAGTCAATTAAATTATAAATTTATATTCCTCAAACTTTATGCCATTAATATCAAATATTATAATTGATGTATATTTTACTATGTCTCTTCCTCGCAGTTGTGATCACAATCACCCATATCTATCAATATTTAATGAGCATGATGAATGTATTTGTCATATTGATATAGTTCATGATCAAAAAATATACTTTTCTATGACAACCGATGAAAATTATCGATTAGAAGTTTGGAATGAAGGTTTAAGTAAATGTATTAGTTCATACCATTAAAAGACATATCTATTAATGATTATCAATTAAATTATAAATTATATATTCATGATGATACATGGGTTTCTAACGAAGATTCTGAATGAATTAAATTTATTCATATTTCAATTTGCGCAACATCATTGCCTCACCAACAGATAAATGCTTTGAATGTAGTGAAATGTCATCCATTCCCATAGAAGCATTATATTTAATGTATGCCTTTAATAGAGGTAAATATCCATCATCCTTAATAGTTTCTTGAACTACATGAGAGGATTGATTAACTTCACTAATAATGTCATTATAAAGTGTAATTACACCATCATCATTGAACAATGTTGGATTAATGCCATTATGTAAAATATATGACGACATAATGATGCGTGTTTCTTTGATTGTATTTTCCCAAGCATCAGCAATACTTGTATCAATTCCATAAACAATTCGATAATAAATGGTGTTAACAATTAATTTAATTTTGGATGAACTGGTAGTGATATCAATTTGCTTAATTAATGATGAAATAAGACAATGAAGACGCTCATAAGTACTTTGATCTGTATCCATTTATGAATAAACTTTATTTACATTACTTACATTTACATTTTTAAATTCGGAATCAAAAATTTTTGTATAAAACAAAATTAATACATAGTTGGATATCATATTTAATGAGCAGATGTGCCCATTTTGACGTACAAAAATCAATGCTGATGGTGATACTAATATAATATATGCTGTTGATATGTGATATTATCACATAACATATTTAATAGTCTTTAAATTATTGCCTTTAATACTTTGCTATATCCTATTATTCTCATGTAAATATGTTCAAAATTTGATTATAATTGTTTAAACATTTTTATATATTATATTATTTTAATGAATTTTGTACATTTGACTATTCATCCTCGAACTGGCATTTATATATTTCATAGTATTCCGCGTACAATTATTTCTGGTGATAATAAATTTTTTAATAATGAACCTGTTATACGCACTATATCATTAATATTTAATTATATTTTTGAACTATCGAATTTGTTAGAGCATGTCAATATTGGGCACATTAATATAAATTTATCTGATGTTGATGTTTTTAACCGAACAGGTCAATGTCCTTTTACAACAAATGATCAAAATTTAACATTAAACAGAAGCATTTATAGTCATGATCATAAAGATTGGAATAAAATTAATTATTTTATTACTAACAATTGTAAAGCCAATTATTGGAACATACCTTATACTAATTTTCCTCAACAAAATATGGGAATTCGTTTACACATTGATAAGAAATTATATATTCCATCCATACTTTTTGATGTAGATACATGTAGATTCATAGTTAAATTCGAATTCGATCAACCATGTTTATGTATAAGATGTTACAATTATGATGATGTTGAAAATAATCCACAGTCAACAGTATATAAGGTCTTATCTAAAATTAATAACTCATTTCAAGAAGCAGATATTAATTATTCAACATCGATTGATAAATTATTCAAAGACCATACCACTGAATTAAAATATTCAGTGGTATGGAAATGTGATGAAACTATAAACAATATTGAATATCATGAAATTGCTGAATATATTAACGAAATTACACATGAACAAACACATATTTTTATGAAACAAAATATGAAATATAATTTTAAGCTGATACAATCCGACATATATGTTGGAAATGATCATGTATATAAAATTACTGTATATGTACACAATATAAATGTATTTTCTGAAAGTTGGTGTGGAGACCGAACATATTTAAAAATTGAAAAGAAAGAATCATATGATGACTACTAAAATTAAGATCATTATATAGTTAAAATCGTTCAGACATATGGTATAATATATTTTTACTTTAATGTATTTAATTAATTCCAAATATTAGATTTTGACAAATATTCCCAATGATTAGAATTTAAATTTTGTCCATAATTATATAGAATATTATTTTGATGGCACAACCCAGTAATGAATTAGGAGGTATGTCCGTAAATGATTATAATGCTGTATTTGTAAGTGATTTAGGAGCAGTTTATCAACGCAATAGCAATAAATTCACTAATACTGGTGTATCTGATTACTACGTAGACAGCAGTCAAGCAAACATTGGCAAACGTCCAGTATATACAATGCGTAGTAAAGAATGTCAAATCCCATCTGTTTTTACGTCAAATAATATAAATCTTCAAGGAAAATTATTTGATTGTAAGAAACCAGAATGGAGTTGGCGATGTATGTAACTTTTACGAATCATGCGATTAGCATAAGAAAAAGTTATGATCAAAAACCCTTTTATGAATCATCAAAACCATTTTTAAAAGTTAAGATTTTATTTTTTGTTATAATATATATCAAATATGACAATCTTCAATTCAATCGTGAAATATGTCCTCGAAGGTCTTGCTGTTAGTGTGACTGCCACTATTGCTCTTAAAAATATGCCAAACACACAAGAAAAAATAATCGCCATTATCGTGACTGGATTTACCGCTGCAATGTTATTCGTCATTCTTGATACCTATTCGCCATTGACCGGTAGCATGAGTCGTCGTGGTGCTGGTTTCGGTATTGGTGCTCATACTGTTGGTTGGGGATTGGAAGGATTTGATGGTGTTCCCCCCAATTCCGTTCAAGAACAAGAAGAATTAGCAATGTGTAACGGATCAACCGCATCTTGTACATATGCTCCAACTGCCACTCAACAAGTGCGCGCAAAGTATGTCTGCCGTGTTAAGAACGGTGCTTGTTCTGCCACACCAGCATGTTCACAAGCAACTGGTACTTGCGAAATGAAAGATGACGTCAAAGGATTAGTTGATGTTGTGGGTCGTACTTGTGTCACTGAACCAGTTCCTGCTCATTCAGTTTGCCGATTAGGACAAGCAAGTGGTCCAGAAACATTTGATAGCAAACTCGCCCCAGCACCAGTTGATTTTTCATCCAACCCTGATTCAGAACCAGAAGGATTTGAAGGATTTGCTCGTGTCTTTTAAAAGTTAATCGTCATCGTTATTATCATGTGTAATCAACGTAGTATCTAAATCTTTGGATAATGAATTTGGATTATTAAATTGCTTACAAATGTGTTTAACTATTTGTGGAGGCACAGCATTGCCAATTTGTTTAATAACACTTGATGGATTTCCAACAAAACGATAATCAGCAGGGAATCCTTGAATTTGTGATAATTCACACGGCAATAAACATCGAATCCACTTTTGTCCTGTTGGATCAACTAACCCAACAAATAATCGTGGGCATGTGCCATATGTACATATGATTGTTTTACATGGTTGATCAGGATTAACTATTTCACCATGATGTGCTGATTTACGTTTCCCAAAAGATATTAGTGATGGTTCGATAGTATGAGTTTTTCCTAAATTTTCTGGCAATTTTTTTTCAATAGTTGATAGATTTCGAATACCATTATTAAGTCTGACTAAATTTGGATGAGGAACACCACTACATTCTGTTTCAGTTGTTTTTATCCAATAAGAATCATCATTAGTAATATTATTACTAATATTTTCATTTTCATATTTTAATGCTTTTATTGCTCCTTGTAATGTTGGCAATAACATATGTCTGATTCCAAAATTCCCATTCATAGTTTTATGACCGATGTCATTATTTTTCCATAAAATATTTGGATATAGTGATCCGCGATGACCAACAATAATCAATCTTTTTCGCAGTTGTGGAACACCCACATCTGTGGCATTAATAACATTATATGTAATGGTGTATCCAATGTTATTGAATAATTTTTCAATAATTTCTATTACCGGTATTTTATTCCCAGTTATTGGACAAGTTCCTTTGCGACTTAATAGACCTCGGACATTTTCCCCAATAATCCACTTTGGTTTAAATAAATCAACAACTCGCACAAATTGATGAACTAATTCATTTCTTGGATCATTTTCTTTTTTCTTTCCGGCATTAGAAAATCCTTGGCAAGGGAAACCAGCAAATATTAATTCAATTGGATCTTTGATCATATTTGTAAATGTATCATTGGATATAGATGTAATATCAGTCATATTTTTAATGCCATTCGGAATATTCTGAGCAATCAATGTACTATTTGGATGATTTACTTTATGTGTTTCTATGGCATTAGAATCAAATTCAGAAAAATATTTAACATCATATCCCGCATCAGTTAATCCAACTGTATCTCCGCCAGCACCACTAAATAAACTAATTGCGATGGGTTTTTTGATCCCTATTTTCGCTTTTAAGTTTATTTTTAATTTTAGGTTTGGTGTTGATAAATCCGTCATAATTATATTAATAATATATTAATATTCCTATACAATCAATTTTTAAAAATATCCTGAACGGATTTAAATTCGTCCACATTCAGAAAATTTGATTATTAGAAAAGTTAATTTAAGATCACATATGGAAGTAGGAACAAAAACAAAATGAAAGAAAAAAATATTGTTGTCATAGGACATGTAGATGCCGGAAAGTCCACTCTTATTGGACGATTGCTTGTGGATATTGGTGTCATTGATAAACATCGTTTCGAACAAAGTAAATTGAGTACAGAAGCAAGTAAAAAACTAAATCAATTATATTCAAATCTTCTTGATGAAAATGAAGAAGAGCAAATTCGTGGCAAAACACATGAATTCAATGAAATAAAATTCATATATGAAGATGAAGGAAGTGTTAAATATACCATCATTGATACCCCAGGGCATCAGCAATTTGTTCGATCTATGATCAGTGGAATTTCGCGCAATGTTAAAAATGCCATTGTAGTGGTTAGTATGGCAGAAAATGAATTTAATGCCAGTTTTACTGATGGAATGTTAAAGGAACATTTAACACTTGCTACATCAATTGGAATTGAAAAATATCTCATTGTTGCCAACAAAATGGATAAAATTGGATGGGATTATGATAAAACTGTTGCCCAAGTGTCACAAGTCAAATTGTTTTTAATGAACAAATTACATGTTCCCAAAGATGATGTCAAATTTTGTTTTGTTAATGCCTATTCGGGAGAGGGATTAATTGACCCAGTAGATGTAGCATGGATTAAAACCAAACCATTAATCCATATGTTTGATATGTTTTTGGCATTGAACGGCACAAACGGCACAAACGGCATAGATAATGATAGACATATGGAAAAATATGAAATAAATGTTAATTCTGGTCAATGTGTTGTTATTGATGTACATATTTTTCAATTAGAAAATCCAAAGTTAATTACATTGAAATATATGTGTATGATTCATTATGATGGTAAAGAAGCAGAAGTTGTGGTCAATAAAATAAACAATAAATTATTTTTAAGAGAAGGAGATACAGGACTCGTTCATTTCATGACTTCTGAACCCATTAAAATATTCACAAATGGCGTTGTAATTTTACGAAGGGGTGATATGACAATTGGTGTAGGAACAGTAAAAAATATTCATGAATAAATTAAATTTTTGATTTTTAAATTACAATTTTATTTAGCAAATTATATCGTTTTATTTCATCATGGTTTATACCGTTAATTGTAGGGGTTGTAAGCGCCCAAACCATATTAAGGTTGGAAAAAATGAAAAGAATGAAAAGAATGTTGGATTGCCGGTCTCATGTAGCAGTTGCCAACAACTTCTTGGCAGTTTTCAACAATGTCAGATTGAAGGACACCATTCTGATGTTACTTTTTGTAAGGCCGGTAGATATGACGACGTTACAAAGAATAAGGCGAAGTGTACTGATTGTTTTGCTGAATTAAAGAAGGAAGACAAGCGAAATCAGAATCGTCTGAAACGCGCACGAAAGGCAGATTCGAAACAAAAGGATGAAAATGAGAAAATCCGTCGACAAGGTCGTACATTAGATCAACAAATCACTGAATATATCGTGAATGAATATGATCCCAATACGCCTGAAATTTTAGCAATGTTTGATCCTGTTTATGATGTTGAGAAGGGAATAGGTCACGCAAATCTGAATGGAAAACTATTAAAGGTACAGTATTCAGTTCATTATGTTGAAGATAGGTGGCATTCTGATGTCGATGACGATTCTGATGATGAAGGAAATAAGCATGATGTTGATGTGGTTTATGATCTTGATGTTTATTTTCCACTTCTAATAGAAGTGGAAACTAATCAAATGTTAATTGATAAGTACTATAATATTGAGGACAAGTATATACATTCTACCTATTTGTATGATTGTGTTTATTCATACGGCATTCAAAGTGCTGAAATTGTTCCAAATACTGGTCAGGATTTGCGTCTAATTTACGCAAATGATTATGGAGAACCATAATGAATAAATAATAATATGATTAGAAATATTCTTTGATGAAACTAACAATATTTGGAACAAATCTAACAATATTTGGAACAAATCTAAAACTTATTTAAATCCGTTCAGGATATTTTTAAAAAGATTTTTATAATATAATATATATATAAACAATGGATCAATCTCACAATGAAGATTTCACCATGTTAGTCAACAACCTAAAAACTTTTTTGAACAAGTTAGATAATTTGCCTAAACAACCAGTTAACTACATTAAATGGCGTTGTGCCAATACAACAAATGAGATTAAACCACTAATGCTTGGATTGTGCGTTGATCCGTCTCGCAAATTTGATGGTATAATGTATTCGCATACACATATACTAAGTAAAAATGGACGTATTCATTTATTATCACCAGATTATTACACATTTTTACACAGTGTGGAAACATCAGTCATTGATGATGATGATATCACATCAGTGACTTTATTCGCATGCGCTAATAACAAAAATACCAAAGAAAATCGTTATATCGCAGTTAAAACCATCAACAATCCAACAACACGTGAAATTTGTTTTTATAACAATCCATGTGTGATTGGTACAATAAGTCCGCAAGTATTGCCACAATCTTCATGGACTGTGACCAGTTGGTCAATTGAAGTCAAGTACAAAGATACACTTCGATATAATACTTCAATGGGTATTCCAATCACGTTAAATTATGTTACTCCAATGCCTTTTTAATAAGTACATATGTTTGTAATTCTACGCATAATATTTACACCAGTAACCATAGATCTTTGTGACAATGACATTGGTTTAAATTCCTTAATATATTGAATAAATTTAGAAAGACTAAAATTCTTGTATGACATTTGTACATAAATTCCACAAATATCAGAAAGTCTTACAACGTCGAGATCATCTATCACGGTAATCTTAATATTACGTTCATTATCAATTACAAGACAATAGGCAGGATAATCGTCATGACACCCATACATCTGAGGAACTGTAACAACGGTCAACTTCCATCCGTTTGGATAAATAGTTTTAAGTTTGGTCATGATTGACTCAGTACTGTTACTCTTACTGCCTGACATGTTTTAAAATCTTAATAATTAAAAATATCCTAAACGGATTTAAAATCAAAATTTTTTTTAAAATATCCTGAACGGATTTAAGTCAAATCTTGAAAAATTTTGATTTGTATATTTTTTAATTGTTTGAGAATATTATTTCGATTGTCCACTTTTTGACAGATGGAAATTGAAAACAAGACCGTTAAGGTTACTATCATTGATCACACAGTTGTAGTTCAACCACACAACCCCTTGTGGGTTGATTATTGTGGACACGCGAAATCGACACAAACTTCTCAGGACAAAATTGATTGTTCGACAGAGCTTGATCAAACATTTACATTAAGCATTCCAATTTATTTGCGCCTTGCTGAATCAGATGAAGCACATTTGTCCACCGTTCTTGATGTTGCTCGATTGGCACTAATATCTCAACCACAATCACCAATTGTTAATGCCATTCTTCAATCTGATGCTCATCCAACAAATACGGAGTTCGAAAAATGCGTCTGGGTTGGGATGACCCTATGTATTGTCGGGCAATCAATTATTTTGCCCGTCTTTTTGGTTGGTGGTGATATTGGATGTGGTATGTCTGTTTATCCAGTGGTCAAGTCAGATGGATCGTTAATCAACACAAAGACCATGAACAAAGAGCAATTAGCACTACATTTCATTAATGTAGCACAGCAAACTCTGCGTCGGGGTCAATGTGTTGAGGCGGGTTCATATGACAAGTATGGAATGTGGACTAAGACTGAAATGCGCGAAATTTTTAACGAAACTTTAAAATTCGCAGTTGATGTCAACCCTGACGTCTTTTTGGAAAACATTTATGAAATTGCCAATATTTTGAAACTACCGATAAAGCAATCAGATATCAAGAAAAAGCAAATTGAAAATGCCTATGATTATGTGGTTCAATTCATGGGTAGTTTGGGATCAAGTGGAAATCATTTCATGGAATTGTGTGTTGATGATGAAGGCAATGTGATGACAGTAGTTCATTCTGGATCACGTGGATTGGGTGCTAAGTGTCATGAAGCAATGGAAAAAGTATTCAATACTATCAATGGAAATCGATGTGTTGCCATTGATCCAAAGCATATTGAAATTGCTAACAAAATCTATGATACTCTGAACCAATTTGCGTTGATCAATCGAGCAATGTGTTATATCATGATTATGTCTAACTTGAAGAATATCAAGAACATTGACAAAGAAATTATGTTTGATATTACCACTGATATCAATTTGATTTTTAACGCATACAGACAATTGCCATACATTAAGCATGCTCTTCATGCGTGTCTGACAGAACAAAATCTTGTGTTAGAACAAAATCTTGTGTTAGAAACACAAGCATTGAAACAACTGTGCCGTGGCATTATTCACAATGGAATCACTGCTCTATTAGCAACAATTGATGGGAGTAGAAAATATGGGACACTTATTGTTAAGAAAGGTTCAATTGTGTCTACTCAGTGTAGTGTCACAATAGTTGCCAACGATTCATGTAGTAGCAATGGCACTGCTGGATGTACAATTGTGGTCAATACTCATCGCACATTAAATACATCAAGCACAACTGATATGAACAAAGTCAGTGAAATTTCAATTACTGAACTTTATAATTTGGTTAATTCTGGACAAGTTGAATTAGTTCCCCTATCACATCCAGCGTTTCGGGGAAATTCAACACTACCGCATGGTGCTGGTCGATCACAAAGTGCTACACAAACCGCCAAGCAAACTACATTTGATGATATTTCTCGAATTTTCAGTATTCTTGATGGATGGTCAATTAGTCCAGATACGGCAGGTGATTGTCCAAGCAAGGCATACAAGTCACAGAATTTAAGTGCTTATATTGATGACAATATGAAAATGTATGGGTTGATCACTTTCGCTAACTTCAAGGAAGGCATTAACTTTCGAGGAAATGACAAGTTCATTCAGTTTGTCCATGATTTTTCAGAAATGTATTCCACTGAATTGGCACTACTTGATCAATTTCTTCTACAAAGTAGTGAAATGAATGCGGAAATGAGCGTTGCAATGAAATATCTGATTTGTTTTGATCTGATTTTATTGTTTTCATCAAAGTTCGCATCTGATCCAGTTTACATGAAGATGTGTAAGTACAAGCAATTGGCGCAAAAGTACTTTAACCCACACAATCCAGAACGAATTACATCGGCATTTTCAAAGACCCATTAACTTTTTCTAAAAGTTATGATCAAAATATTTAAATTCGTCCAGAATATTTTTAAATATACTTTGCTATTAGTTCATCAATTGATGGTCTATCATTTGGATTTATATTTGTACATAATGACACTATCTGATCATCTCCTCGATCGGCATTATATAATAAATTTTGAGACCCATCATTTTTAATATAGTTTATAGTGACACCAAGCGCATATATGTCAATCTTATCATTAGCAACAATGATTTCATCTGTTTTGGGCGACAATAATTCAGGTGACATATAATCCTTTGTTCCAATTGATTTTAATGTTGTTCCCATGGGTTTAGATAGTTCAAAATCTATTATGACTGGGACGGGAATATCATTCCTATTATTCCCATCGTTTTTATTATTAATAGTACTACTTTTAATAGTACTACTTTTAATAGTAAGAATAATGTTATGTGGTTTTATATCCAAATGACATATTCCACAGTCATGAATAAACTTAATTCCATTAAATATATTTAAAAACAACTCATTGTACATTGATCTATCTAATGTCTTTTTTAATTGGGGTATATTTGACAATGGAAATGAACCATCTCCTAAATACTTGGAATATATGAAAATATGTTGTCCAATAATATCATATCCAAGATATTGTTGGACTAATTCATTCCGTTCATCATTATTAATTAATATTGAACGCTTATTCAATTTGGACAATATCTCAATTTCATTGAAGGTGTGTGTGTTCATTGTTGTTTTTTTGACAACTGCTAATTCATTGTCTATGTTATGCCCAATATACACTTTGCTTTTGGAATTATGTTTAAGTGTTCTCTTGTGAGAATATTTCACAGACATATAATAGTTATTCTATAAAACTTTATATATTCATTAAATTATGTATTAACGTCACACGACAAAGTAATTATAACCAAAGTAAAAATATCTCTAAATGTGGACGGATTTAAATAATTACTGTTGGTAAATGTATATTAATTGGTTTTAATGTCAGTTTTTGAAATATACCCACAAATTTGCTTTCATTAGTTAATAATTCAGCGATAGTATCACTCGTATCAGAAAACGTATCTGGTAACAACTTAATAAAGTCTAAAATATCGCTAATTTTCAGATCAATGATTGGATCAATATGATTTATAAACAGATCAATATCATTTATTTCCAATTTATGTATAGATTCATCATACCTATGGGACATAAGTTGTTTCATTTGATCTGATGCCATTTTATACTTGTAAAATAGTCGATCATTGATAATATCAAAACATCCAATATAAAAACATTCATGTCGTTCTCGTTTAATCGAAATATCAACACCACATGAGCCAGAAATTATGAGAATTTTATTAAATTTTTGTAGTCGAATTAGTTTAATAACATATGTTGAACTGACTTTTTTGTATTGATTGTTACATTGATAATATCCTTCTATATTTGTATTTTCATAATCAGCAGGGTCATTAATTTTGACGAACATTGATTCAAAATTATTAAAAAGTTACGATGAATTTGAATCAAATTTTCAGACAACCACTGTTGGTAAATGTATATTGATTGGTTTTAATGTCAACTTTTGAAATATACCCGCAAAAGCGGTTTTACCAGTCACTAATTCAGTCATAACACTACGCATGTCATTAAACGTATCTGGTAACATATTAATAAAGTCTAAAATATCATTAATTTTCATGTTATTAATATGATCAATATGATTTATAAACATATCGATTTCATTTATTTTTAATACATGTTTAATTGATTCATACCTGCTGGCAATAACTTGATCTGATGATATCTTATACTTATAAATTACAAGACCATTAATAATATCAAAACATCCAATATAAAAACAATTATATGATCCTCGTTGAATTACGATATTAATACCACACGAACCAGAAATTATGAAAATTATGTTAAGTTTTTGTAGTTGAATGATGTTAATAATATATGTCGAACTGACTTTTTTGTATTGATTATTAAATTGATAATGTCCTTCTATATTTGTATTTTCATACTCAATAGGATCATTAATTTTGACGAACATTGATTCATATAATGATTACAAACATTATATGATGAATTTGAATCAAAATTTATTTTATTTCCCAAGTACTTGTTTTATAATTTCACTACATCTTAATCCAATCATCATCGCCGAAGCAGTTACACTACTCACATCAGGGATGACAGGGCAAATAGAATTATCAGCAACATAAACATTCTTTGTGCCATAGACCCGAGTTTTACTATTAACAACACCACCATTTGCTAATGAAGTCATTTTACAATGTGATGTGTAATGGTGATATTCATTGTTAATGTTAGTATTATTTTTAACATATTGTGTAAGAACAGTATCATTGTAACCACTTATTATAACTTCATTAATTGGATCAGTCACAATTGGTCTATAAAAAAGAGAAGATGGATAGGAAATTGTCAACTGATATAATAAGTTTTGTATATAAACGCTGATCGCATTTTTCATATTGTCAAGATCAGTTGAATTTTGGTAAAATCGTTCATCTACTGACGCAATTTGGAAAGGATTTTTACTTTGAATATTAACACTGCCTTCACTATTGATATTGACCAAAATTAATCGAATTATTAAATATGGTGGTAATAATGTTGTTGATGGAACATATTCAAAAGCAGGAACACGATATCTACCATTTTGTTGTTTCAAATGGCACAATGCGCAATTAGATAAAGATAATGATTTAACTGATGTTTATTTCATTAATACTGATGCCGATTTTACTCATAATTTACTCAGCAATGTATATCATTTACGATTAGAAAGATCTTTAATTGAAGCGGATTGTCATGATCATATTAGTGACTATGTATATTGTAATGCTAATGTGATGTTTCCACAGTGTGTTTTAAGTCCAGAAGATTTTTCAGAAAATACTAACAGCATTTATGGAGTAAGAATGAATAAACTAAGTCCACAAGAACTTGATATATTGATTGAAAACAATATAATTAATGTATGTATGAAGCATGTTTTTGTATTGCCATCAATTATTATTTAAATCCGAGATATTTTTAAAATGTCCTGAACGTGGACGGATTTAGTAAAAATATTTTCATAATATATAAATGGAATTGTTTGGAGGACGTTTAAGTGATTGGACTATGACCGATACAAATTTTATTGTTGTACTCAATAATAATAGAGGTATTAAATTGAATCCAGTCCTTGATAAATATGGCAAGTTTGAGATATTAATTGAGTACCAAAAAAATGACACATCATTCAAATTAAAAGAAGTATATAGCACAATCATACGTGTTGTTTTTACTGAAATGGAATTTTATTTAAATATTAGAGGAAATTTAGTTCAAGTTCGTCCATTAAAATATACACTTGATCAACACAATGTTGATACTATATTTATGTACAATGAACTACACAGTCCAATTAATGAAGAACTTAGATCAGTTAATAGTGATTCTATTTCAATACCACTTCGCCATCATCTATCAGATTTACTCAAAATATCCGACATTTACCAACTATATAATAAGGATGTTGTTGAAAAAGTATATGGCAAATGGACATGTTATCAATTTCCATACACAACTGTTATAGAAAAATATAACATTGGATTTGCTGTTAAATTTTTTATATCAACTACATTGCCATTTACATACAATGTGTCGGCAACTACATTCTCATTCACATTAAATGTGTTGACAACTAATATTGGAACATTTAATATTTATTGTGAATATCGTGACAAAGATAGTTATAATAGCGATAGTGAACAGATTCGAATAATGGATGCTCAATTACCTAATGGTATTGATTCATTAAGTGAATATTTAATTAAATATATTACTAATGATGATGCCGAATTTTTACATGAAGCAAGTATTAATGATATCAAAGAATTACAACCAATATGGGCAACTGAAATAGTTTCAGCACATAATAGTTTTATAGAACCCGAACCGATAGTGCTACCGTCAGTTATTATTTAATAACTTTTTTCATATTTCCAAATATGAAAAAAGTTATGATCATAATGTTCAATAAGAACCTAAAATCTTTCCAAATATGATATTTGGAAAGTTATTAAATAATAACGGATGGTAATACTATATCCATATGTTCAAGCTCAGTAAAGTCTTTGTATGAGGCAACTATTTCATTTGCCCATTGATTTTGCTGGTCAACAATATAATTAATATTTTCAACATAATCTTCGGCATATGTTTCATTAATTAAACGCAAAAGTGTAGCAGGCATCGAATCAATTCCAAGAGGCAATTCAATGTTATTAAAATTACAAGTAATAGGAGAATCGCTATGAACTGAACTGTAATCAATGTATAAATTACAGTTACCATTATTTTCTGTCAATAAACTAAGATGCATTTGTTCTTGGTGGCGATCATCCTCATAACTAACAGTGAATCCAACATTATAATGATCTATAATAGTAGTATGTGGGAACTGAGGTTTTGTATACACACAATGTACTGTGTTGTTGCCTATATCCATAAATTCATCAAGTGTATTTAATTGAAGAAACTTGCTTAACTGTTCTCTAATGCTTTTAATTTCATCTGGTTCAGATATTGGTGCTTTATTTCCCAAATATGAACTTGTTCTATATGGAAACATTGGGTATATTTTCTTTGACATATCACCATCATATTGATTGTATGTATAATAATTTATTTGATTACGAATCATGTAGATAAGCATCTTGTTATCAGGAAACATAATATAAATTCCTTTCATTAAATTTCCTTTAAGATCTTGGAAATATAAAAGTAGTGTTTCGTGTCTGCCAAAATTATCAAACTCATGACTTAGTTTAACATCCACATAAACATGAACTACAAATGATTGTAATGTCTCGTCAGAAATAGAATCACACATTGATTTAAAATGAACATGACTCTGGACGTTCAACTATATAATTAATCAATCTATTATTATGTTCTTCATTTAATGAAGATGGTCGATATCTATATGTTGATGTCAATACCGTATATGTGTACTCATACATACAAAATGGTTTTCTTAAAGGATTGGCAATTAATTCTGCTACTGTGTCATGGTCTAATTCGCATCCATCAACATTGACATAAATACACACATTTCTACTCTTATTACTCTCTTCGTATATAATTTCCAAAATATCAACATTAAAATCATCTTCAATTACTCCCAAATTGTTTTCATACCAATTAATTACTTTATCCACATTGTCTCTAACAGGAACAAGTTCTATTTTGACTAAGAGAAACATTTAAATCCGTTCAGGATATTCTATTTGATATTAAACCATTTAAATTAAATAAGTTTTAAATTATTAATCAAAAATTTTGATTTTAATTTATTTAGAATAAATTACAATAATTCATAAAAAATTTAGAATGTCGGGGATGATCTCTCGTGTTTTTAACAAACTTACTGGATGTGTTATTGCCGGATGTGGAGTTGTTATTGGTGGTGATCAATATCAAAAATATCAACTTTCAAATCTATATGTATTTACCCCTTTTCATCAAAGACATGTTTTTTCCAATAAGGTTAAGACATATACACTTACAACAGGTGAACAATTCAAAGTTCATGTTGATAAGCAAGGATTTCCCATTAAGATTGATAAACCAGAACCCAATATGGACTTATTCAACGCATGTGTTTTACGTAATGATGGTATTGTTGAATACTTCGAATTACCAAACAAGAATATTGATGATATTTTGAACCAAATTCCAAACAATTCTATTACTTCTTATTATGAAGGATTAATTAAACCTATCGCAGTGAGTGGTGCGAGTATTATTATGTTATCTCAATAACTATAAAATATCTCTAAATGTGGACGGATTTAAAATGCTTTGTATGAATGAGAAATATTATGTAAGGTATATATATATAATATTCATTCAGAATGAAGAAAATATATTCCACCGCAGATATTGTTATCATTGGTGCTGGATCTGCTGGGTGTATTCTCATGAGTGAACTATCAAAGAATTTTTCAGTAATTGGATTAGAAGCAGGATCAAATTTCACAACTGATCCAGCAATTACTGCGGTTGGTAGTCCTGCCCAACAATTACAAGAAAGTTCTCAGTATAAGTATTTTTGGCAAGGTTTTCAACAGACTCAACCAATGGCAGGTTTAAATGGTCGTGTTGGAGATTGGACTACTGGAATGTTATTGGGAGGTGATTCATCAGTTAATGATTTATATTATGGACGTGGTTCTAATGCCGTTTATTCACAATGGGCAGGAATTGCCGGAAGGCCTCGATGGAATCTTGATAATATTCTTCAAACGTTCAATGATCTTGAAAATTATCAAGGATTAACTGATATTCCTAATTCTCGTGGTACTAATGGATTAGTTAGTGTTCTTCAAACACCCAACGTATCACAAATGGCACGTGACGTTGTATTACAAGCATTAGGATTAGCAACACCAGAAATATCAGTTACCATTGATTATAATGATCCCAGTTCTGAAAGTTGTATAGATGCGCGCGCACAATGGTTTGTTGACCCAACTGGTTCAACTCGGGTCAGTAGTGCCACATCATTTTTAAATTCAAGTGTAATGACACCAAAAGGATATGGTGTTGGAAACCATAAATTAAAAATTATTTTCAAGGCAGTTGTAACAAAAATAATTTTCGACAACATTAAAAATAAAAATAAAAATAAACATGGGAATAAGAAGAAAAAATCAAAGGCACGAAAAGTAGAATATATTAAAGACGGTCAATTACATCAAGTAACTGCTCGTAAAGCTGTCATAATAACTGCTGGATTTAATAGTAGTAAAATACTTCAATTATCTGGCATTGGATCAGCATTGACATTAGCAAACGCTGGTATCAAACCTGTATTTATCAATGAAAATGTGGGAAAACATCTCAAAAATCATCCATCTATTTCTATCACATTGTTAGCAGATCCTAATGATATTGGAACTGTTTCTGGTGCTCCTTATGCTTATTATATTACTAATGCTTATTTACCGGCAATAGGGGGATCATCAAATGATCCCCGAATGGTACAACTATTATTTGAAATATTCTGAACGAATTTTAATATATATTTACTTCCTCCAACTATGATATTTAAATCACGAGGAGATTCAATTATTACTTCACAAAATTCTTGGTTTGGTTGTGGTTTATATTTATTTTTCGTGCTATTTGTCAGTGGGATATAATCAGAATTATAGTAGTAAAACATGACGTAAATTTAATCAAATTATTTAACAATGATAATAAATCAAAAATTCGAATTTTATTTTTGAAAACATAAATTCGATATAATCGAATTTTATTTTTGAAAACATAAATTCGATATAATCGAATTTTATTTTTTGAAAACATAAATATATAATATTATAATGCCCATGCTATATAGCGAAGCATTTAGTAATAAATCTATTATTCCATCAAATTTAGATCAAATCAATCAGAATGGTTTGAAAGGAGAAACGCCTGTACATACACACATTCCCCAACAATATCAGAATCATTCAACAATGGAAACGTATGGTAATAATAATTCGTTAGAAAATAACAATATTTCGTATGATGAATTATTAAGTCAATATAAGGATCTTGAACGCAAATTTAATCAAATTAAACCAAAACAATCCGATAATGAAGAGAATAAGAATAAAAATAAGAACAAAGGATCTGGATCAGATTTATTGTTAATTGGATGTGGAGGATTATTAGCGCTATTATTAATTGAATTAATACATAATAACTAAATATATTTTGAACAAAATAAAATATTCATGACATAAGGATAATACATTGAATATATTATGATGTCGTCCTCAGATATTATTACCGAGTTAGATTCTAACATTTCTAAGAATGAAAATGAGAATGGAAATGAGAATGAGAATAAGAAAATTAAACTTAAACTCAAAATTAAAGATAAATATAGAATTTCTCATGAACAAAAAATTGAACAACAAAAACAGAAAATTGAAGATTTCAAATTACTTCCAAAATACAAGCAAGGTACAATGGAATGGAAAAATCAAAGAAATGATTATTTAACTGCCAGTACAATTTGTTCAGCAATTGGCGAAAGTGGAAGGCAAAGTCGTAAACATTTGCTAATAGAAAAAGGATCACGAGGTAAGCAATCTTATTTCTCAGGAAATTGTGCTACTCAACATGGCAACAAATGTGAACCTCTTGCCAATGCCATATATGGTCATAAAAATAATGTTGAAATAGAAGAATTTGGGTTAATTACTAACCCAAAATACCCTATATTAGGAGTGTCTCCTGATGGTATTATGCTTGATAAAATGTTGGAAATCAAGTGCCCTTATTCACGTAAAATTAATGGTGTAGTAAAGAAAGAATATTATCATCAAATGCAGGAACAAATGGTTGTCTGTGAATACGACTCATGTGATTTTCTTGAATGTAAGTTTATTATGTATAGTGATAGCATGACAGATAACTCTAATAATTCACGAGTCCTATCAGATAGCAAATTTTGGGATCAATTTGATAATGTAGAATATAAAGGAGCATTGACTATGTATATTTCAGATGACAACAATAACAACGAATTTAAATATTCCTATTCACCCGTCATAGGATTAAGTGCCAATGATTTGAAACAATGGGTCGATAATGAACGTCAGAACAGAATGGTTGTATTTGTTCAATATTGGATCTTAGATATATATAGTTGTCAAAACATTGTTCGTGATCCAGAATGGATTAAAAAATATTACCCTATTTTAGAAGAATTTTGGAATGAAGTAGTTGAATTACGTGAGAATGGTATCACTCAGAAAATGTTAGAATCATCGGAATCAGAAGCATCTGACACGGATGAAATATGTACACTGATATCCAATTGTAAATTGGATGTCGGATCAACGTGTTTGATATAAATATATATTTTATTAAATAATAATAATATGTTGGAAATTAGAAACGCATATGTACTATCGGTTGATATTAATTCATCAAGAGCATTACATACTAAGAAGCTTTTACAACAAATAGGATTTAATGTGTTTCCAATTCCATGTATAAAAGCATTAAGTAATTCTGAATATGACAAAGTTATATCAAATAAGCGCAGTATGATGTATATTTATCAATTAATAGTAGATTCCGGAGATCAATGGTCTTATGTATTTGAAGATGATATTAACACATTAGATCCCACATTAACGCTTTCAGAAATTATAAAATATGAAAAAATATCAACAATGACATTTTACTTAGGATTATGTCGTTATAGTAGTGATGAAACATTAAAAATGGGACATTTTTTACATATAGAAAATCCAGTATATACTATTTCTGGCAATTGTCGTGGATTACATGCTATTGGTCTTTCACACAACGGAGCACGTAAATTACTTAAATTTGCCAAAGGTACAAAAAATGAAACTGAAATCTATATGGATATAATATTGGAAAAGTTTTGTAAAAAATATCCAGCTAATATTGTCAGATATGATCTTGAAAGTTATATAACCGGTCATCGAGGTGTAATATTTCAAGATCGTAATAAGTTTCCGTCAGGATATTTATAAATTATTAATACAATTTACATAGTCATTTATGATGAGTTTCTTTGATCCTAATATTCTTGATGTTCCTGATGTTCCTATTGTTCGGATATTTAATAAATGTGTGTACATTTTATGGTTGTTTTGGTTTATATCGTTGTAGTGGTATATGTTATAAATATGTTTAATATTTTGAGAGTTGTATAGTAGTGTAATGAAATCTATATCCCACAAATTTAATGAGGAAAAAGTTAACAATGATATTTTTTTATCGAATTTGTTTGAGATATATAAAGCATATAATTGAGCAAGATTAGCACCTAAACCAAATCCAGTCAAGTGAATTTTATCGTATGATATAATGATACTTATAATATTTGTTCTAATGGATTGGAACATTGCCAGCAATGTTTCGGGACATTTAAATGAAGCATTTTGTAATTGAAATGTTTCATATTTTAAAGGAGGGTTCTCATTCTTACTTGAACAAATATAAAATGTAACAATTAGTTCCCCATCGATTGTTAAATGTGAAGTGTATGTTAAATTTCCGCAATAATTATATGTCAATGGAATATTATTTACAATAGAACTACCTAAGTTTATAGTAGATAGGTGTTTATCTATGTAAATATCATTAATTTCGGGACTGAATACAAATTTACGTTCCATTCCATCTTCCATTCCATCTTCTATTTTTTTGGGAAATAAATCTATGTCATTAACATAGATTGTATTTGTTTTCATTGTTCTTATTGTTCCTATTGTTCCCAAATCAACTTCTAATTTTGAAACATAAAAGCAAATATATAATAAAATTATTATATATTTGTCAAGATATAAAATTATCATACATATATATTATTCCATGAAAAATTGATTGATAAAATTAAATTAAAATAATAATATTATTTATATTAACTTTTTCATCATATGTTTGTTGAAAAACGAGATGGTAGTACTCAACCAGTAGATTTTAATAAAATTATGTTACGTATTAAGTACATGTCAGAAGGTGTTGAACCTTGTGGAAATGTTATTGGTCAACCTCTGCGCATTGATTATGTTGAAATTGCCAAAAGTGTTTGTGGATCACTTGTTAATGGTATTAAAACTGATAAATTAGATGAATTAGCAAGTGAAACATGTGCTTATCGAATTGGAGAACATCCTGATTATGGCCAATTAGCATCTCGAATTGTGATTTCCAGTCATCATAAAAACACTGAACCGTTATTTTCAAAGGTAACCCAACACTTATACAATAACATTGACAAAAAGAATGAACATTATCCATTAATTGTGGAATCGTATCATAAATTTGTCATGGATCATGCTCATTTTTTAGATCAATTAGTAATGGACAATCATAATAATGATTATAAAATCCTTGACTATTTTGGATTCAAGACATTATATAAATCGTACTTAATGAAATATAATATTCCAGACGATAATCCGAATAACATCCAAAATATAAATGGAACAGAACGTTATCAACATTTATTAATGCGACAAGCAGTTTATATCAATATGAAATCATCCCTCGATATTTTTGTTGTCCTTAACAACATTAAATCATGTTATTTGGGATTGACTGCTGGATTGTATACTCATGCTACTCCAACCATGCTTAATTCCGGTAAACGAAATGGACAATTATCCAGTTGTTTTCTATTAGGTATGTGTGATTCTGTTGATGGAATGTATAATTGTGTTCGAAATTGTTCTCATATTTCATATGGAGCAGGAGGTATTGGTATTCATTTACATGATATTAGATGTAATGGTTCAATTATTCGTGGAACTGGTGGCAAGAGTGAAGGTATTGGTCCTCTGGCAAAATCAATTAATAGTTTAGCAGTTCACATCAATCAAGGCGGTGCTCGGCCGGGTGCTATTGCTCTATATTTAGAACCATGGCATGGGGACATTTTTGATTTTCTGGAACTTAAATTGCCATCTGGATTAGAATCACGCCGTGCGCGAGATTTGTTTTATGGTTTATGGATTCCGGATCTATTTATGGAACGAGTGAAATTGGCATTAAAAAATAATGAGAAAGGGAATGAAATTATGTGGTCTTTAATGTGTCCCGATCAATGTCCTCGACTATCAACTACTTATGGTGATGAATTCAATCAATTATATCAATCATATGAAAGTGAAGGTAAGTTTATTAGACAAGTTCCAGTTCTTAAAGTATGGAACGCTATTTTAACATGTCAAAAAGAATCAGGAACACCGTATATGTGTTATAAGGATCATGTCAATCGTAAATCAGCACAAAGTAATATCGGTGTTATTCAATCAAGTAATTTATGTGCTGAAATTGTTGAATATAGTGATCATCAAGAATATGCTACATGTAATTTGGGATCAATTAACTTGAAGAAGATGATTAATGCTAACACTGTCAATTATCAACTTCTACATCAAACCGCATATCAATTGACCAAAAATCTCAATCATGTCATTGACATTAATAAATATCCAGTTCCAGAAACTTCACGTAGTAATTTTAAACATCGTCCAATTGGTATGGGTGTAACTGGATTAGCAGATGTGTTTATGCTGTTGAATTTGCCATTTGATAGTCCAGAGGCACGTGTTATTAACAAGAATATTTTTGAAACTATTTATCATGGGGCATTATCAGCATCATGTGATTTGGCGCGAGAACGAACACAATTATTATCAAATGTGTCGGTTGCGGTGTTACAAGAATTAAAGAAAATCACATCGATGATTGAATATTATAGTTCTTATTTGCGTAATCATCAATTATTATCAATTGACATTGAGAAAATGTCATTTGGAGCACAGACAATTCATTTTCAACATTGTCAAGAATATGAACACTATCTTAAAATTGGAAATGAATTGGTGGAACAATATGGATTGCCACCACTGACATATGAATATGGATATATGAATGTAACATCATCAAATATTGAGAATATGAATGAACGAATTGGTGCTTATTCCAGTTTTGAAGGATCACCAGCATCTAAGGGTATTTTACAATATCACATGTGGCAACAATCCGATTTGTCCGGAATGTGGGATTTTGATCAATTAATTACAAATATTAAAACCTATGGATTGCGTAATAGTTTGACTACTGCGGTTATGCCCACAGCAACAACTGCTCAGATATTAGGTAATGTTGAATGTATTGAACCTATTACATCTAATTTTTATTCACGTCAAACATTGGCCGGATCATTTATGATTGCTAATCAATATCTTCAAACGGAATTGATTAACAGAGGAATTTGGAGTGAAACAATTAAGGATAAAATTATTTTAGGACGCGGTAGTGTTCAAAAAATAGACGAGATTCCACATGATTTGAAACAAATTTATCGAACTGTGTGGGAAATCAGCAAGAAGTCAATAATTGACATGGCGGCGGATCGCGGTCAATTTATTGATCAGTCACAAAGTCTTAACATTTATACTGATAATCCCACTAATATAATGATTCAATCTATTCATTTTCATGGATGGGAACGAGGTTTGAAAACCGGAATGTATTACTTACGTATTCAACCACCAGTATTCCAAGATCAATTCACTGTTGGCATTGATCAAAGTTTAAAACATAAACAAGATGCTATGAATGATGACGGTAAGAATGGGAATGGGAAACGTAAACCACCGTCTCCGAGTAATAATGATATGCCTGCTTGTCGTCGAGACAATCCAGATTGTACATCATGTTCTGCTTAAATGCGGAAAGTTAAATTTTTGATCATAACTTTTTTTAAAAGTTAAGCAGTGTTAATCAATGTTAATTTTCGATTACAAAAACATTTTCCTGTGTGTAGTGAAATATATGTAGATATACATTCTTTGTGAAAACATTTACCACATTCACATTCAAATCCAAATTCATGAATATTGTTGTTACAAATATAGCAAATATTTTTGTCCTTAAATCCGTTCAGGAAAGCATTTTTGAATAATGGATTGCCATGTGAATAGTTATGTAATAAAATTAACAATATATCCGACATACTACTAATTAATCTAATTGTGACATTTATTATAACACATATGTAAATTATCGTAACAATCAACATATAAGTGGTTTTTAGTAATAATCTAACATTGGGTTTATTAGTATTATCATTACTCGTTGTAGTGAATATGTTTATAACGCTTGGTAATGCATTTATAGTACTTATTCCAACTGATATTAAAAATGTAATACAAATTAAATAAAATATAGTCAAATTAAAATCTCTGCGTGATGGTTTGTATATATTTATATTACAATTTACATATACGGGATTATTGATAATATTTCTTAATATTATAGTATTTTTAACAGTAAAGTAAATGTCTTTAAAAAGAATTATCGAAAAGAAAAATATACATAAAGCATTGATGTTATATAAATTAAAAACGCCATCAATTTCTGTATAGAAATATAAGGAATGTGTTAGCAATGAACTTGATATAATAAATAGTAGTATACATACCACACTTTGTTCCTTGCGACTACAACCGGAATCGTCTGATTTCATTTTTAAATCTGTTCAGGATTTTCAAAGAATTTATCATTTAAATCAAAATTTTATTCTGAAAATTCATGAATAACAAATCGTGGTGTTAAAATGTCATCAAATTGACGACAAATTGTCATTATATTAGAATCATTGTTAATAGTGAAAGAAAATGTATAGATATGGGAAGTAGCATCGGTCATATCAGCATGTTCTTGAAGAACATAGATCTCATTCTTATCTTCCATACATACAATATTTTCATATTGATCCAGATTTAATAGCTTTTTAACTTTGTTGATTGTAGGACATTCGAAATGCGTTTCTACCTCTTCTTCAACTAACATAAATAATCGATCATCCTTCTTGATACCATCTGCCAAGAGACGGTTTTCGACGACAGATCGAATTCCATCGAATTCACTTTGAACCTGTGGATCTAACTGATAGCGCAATCGATTGAATTTATCAACATTAATAACGAATCCCAAATATACGTTGATCATGAATATTTAAATTCGTTTAGATTTAGAAATATTTTTAAAATTTTGCTTAAAAATTTTGATTTTTTTGATCAAAAATTTTTACAATCAATTATAAAAATTAAAAATATCCTGAACATGAGTTGGATCGCAATGGACACCGCACGATCGTGTATGACAACTAAATCCAATCAACATCATACATATTTTTTGTGGGATAATAAAGGTAATTGTTGGTGTGAACCTAATTATAATGGTGATGGTGTATTTGGTGGCAAAAATTTTTTTGAATTGTGTTATGAAATGAACATTAAACCGACAAAAAAAGATGATGAACATAGTATTGAAATAGGATATAATCTTTATTTCGATATCAAAGACTCATTAAGTGATGTTAGTAATTCTAAACATGAACCTATTTTCCCTAATATTACTGAGTCAAGTCAATGGCAATGGCAAAATGTCAAACCTACATTATGCCCGTTTAATGGATTAACTGATTGTTATCAAGGAGAAAATATGACACCAGTTCCTCCTAATTTTATGACATTTGTTCAATGTCTTTATTCTGTATGTGATAAAGATATGTCCATTTTGCCAAATGTAGATGCCATATATCACTTAATTTTAGAGCAAGATTTACAAATATCTCAACCATTCATTGAAATGGATAAATCTATTGATTTTTTGTTTTTAATGGATTTTTTTCCAAATTTATCCAAAACTATTAGTATTCTTCATTTTGAACAGGATTTGGAACAAATTATGAGACTAACTAATATTCAATTGACTACAAAAGATCTTGACGACAATGTTGCGCTGTTTTGTATTGAACTGTTGTATTTATTAGAACCCAATGCCTATGATCAACATGATTATCATTCAAATAAACTATTGGCACATAGTGTAATTAACATTTGCCGAAAAAATAATGTGTTTTTTATTCCTAATGGTAATGGTAATGGTAATGGTAATATTCAAAGTATAAATAAGTACGCAACTGATATTGATCTACGATTTTTAAACGAATTTTACAATCATACACATGAATATGATGATTTTTTAGTTATTTTAAACACATTAAAAGAAAAGTATAATCTTGATTTGGTTAAGAATTTCGCTCAATAATAATGACTGTGTCATTAAAACTTTGAGAAATATTCTACATGTAGTTTGCTTCAAACCAATCATATACTTCTTGCGAATCTCCTTGATAAAGAGATTCTTCAAGAATTTCTACAAGTGTTTGACTAACGTTAGGTAAATTCATAAATTTGGCAATGGTTGCTTTTTGGTTATTTTCAGACAAATGAAATAATTCAGTCAGTTCATTTGCTATTTCTTCAATGTCAGCAGTAGTTTCATCGGGCAAGTGTGATATGAATTGAACATATCCATCCAGATCATTATTTTTGATAAATTGTGCCATTTGGGAGATGTAATATATATTATATGTAAGAAAAAATATTTTTTTCTTATTCTTATTCTTACATTTATTCTTACTTAATACACCATTTTGTATTACATCCCAATGTACAGCATACAATCATTAAACTCATACCTTCATCGCAACTGCGAATTTGTGCCATATATGTGTATGTTTTATTGCCCTTACACTTTTTACACACATGATCGTTTGAATTTGATTCCATTCCTTTGATTAAATTTTCAGCATATTGTTTAAAATCATTAGCATATGATTTCCAATTATCCGGATATAATTCTTGTGGAGTCATTTTAAATAATTCATTGACACTAATACGTCCTTCATTTAGTTCATTATATAAATATGGGTTAGGGTTGTCGGTAAATATTTCATTTTGTGATAAATTAGAGATTATGTGACGACTGGATTCAATATATAAACGAATTATGCTCATATGTCCAACATCACCATTACGAAGATGCCCCAAATTTAATGATTGAACATGTTCAAATATTACCCTTTCAACACTTTTAACTAACTCGGGTTTTAACGGACTATTAGATAAGTGTTCCAGTGTAATTTTTCGATATTTATCTAAAATGGGTAAGCTGTTTTCGGGTGCTTTAACACGTATAGTTATTTTTTCGACAGTTGAAGCGGGAGCGAAAGTGGGAGTAGAAATGGACATTCTAAACGAATTTAAATAATGTATATATTAATATGTAATACACCAATATAATTGAATCAATATTATTCATAATAAAATTATAATTATGTAATTACCAAAGACATTAAGTTTTCTAAACGGACTTAAATAATAACTGGTGGTAAAATTATATGTTCAATATCGTTAGTTCCTATTAAATTAAGCAAATAATCAACAACTTCTGCGTTTTGAAATTCATTGATTCTATTTTTCAGCTTAAAAAATTCGAAACATCGCAAAATAAGCGAATCAACATCAAATGTATGTTTAAATGGAGATGATTTCATGACAATAGCAAATAGAACCATGCCTTCAACAGTTTCCAAATAATTAAGATTTCCAATTCGATGAATCTGTGGGTATGTTGTCATGAACTGAAAATACTTATACGTCGGTTTAAATGTGTCACTTGTGGGAGTGTCAGTATCTTCCATTGAAACTTCCATGAAATATGTAATGCGTACAAAATCTGTACCAATTAATAATTCGCTTTGTTCATGTTGTTGTGGAGCAGAAATATATTTCGTTAGTAAATTACCATCTGTTTCTCTGTTTAGTTTAATGTACGAATTAGTATCATTCCACTCAAATTCTTCATCAGTGGACATGATCAAAAACTTTTTAGATGTTGATTAAAAAATGGTTACCAAATTTTAAATCAAATTTTTTGATATAAATTTTAAAAATATTGATTTTTTGATTGCTTATTTCCCACGCAAGAAAAACAACTCATATACCCATTCCATTCCATGTCCGAACCGATTATGACTGATTCTTCTCCTGTTTCTTCAACCACTTCTATTATTAACGATAAAAAAAGTGATGAAATAACTCGTATGAAGATTGTCATTATGGGTGCTGGTGGGGTTGGTAAAACTACTTTTGTTGATCGTTTAACAACTGGTGAATTCACCACGAAATATAATCCAACATTGGGTGTTAGTGTGACATCTGTTCCTACCAATAATTTTTTGTTTAATAACCCAGATACAAAATATGTAATCGATGTCTGGGACACTGCTGGTCAAGAAGAATATAGTGGATTGAAATCTGATTATTATCATCATGCTGATGGTGCTATTGTTATGTATGACGTTCACAGTAAACTGTCATATCAAACATGTATTCGTTATATTCAATCTTTCAGACAAATATGTCCAAATGCTCCAATTGTTTTATGTGGTAATAAAATTGACATTAAACCATCAAAAGGAACTAAAATTGTTAAACCAACGGCAGAATGTGTGGTTAATGCTTATTATGATCTAAGTTGTAAATCATATTATAATTTGGACAAACCACTGGAATATTTCATCATTTCTCGAAACAAAGTGAACGAAGTGTGTAATTTCGTTCCATTTCCAGACAACGCAATTGATTATAGTGTACTTCGCAATCAAGGTCTACAACTTCAAAAGACTATTGAAAGTACATTAGCGATGGGTGCTAAACTTGATGAAATCTACATTTTGCTGGAAAAAGCAAGTAGATTAAAAATGGATACTGCGAAAGCAACCGGAACTGATTGTGAAATTAATCAGTTGGCATGTAATATGATATTTATGTTAATCGGAGCAGCAAAGTGTATGAATGGACGATTATTAAAAGATCATCTTTACGATTATGGTCTTGGTGAGTATTAACTTTTCTATTAATTTAACAAATTCCCAAAATTTCTTTGAGTTATGATAATACATTAAAAATTTGTGAAATCATATGTGGGGTACACAGTTGGAGATATTCATGGTGATAAATTACTTATTAAGTTCAGTTCAGAACTATTATAATTGTTATATAAATTTTGATTATAACTTATATCATATTTCTTAATATGAAAGTTAAATATTAAATGGGATTAAGCAATTTTTATGATGAGAATGCTCTTGAATGTGGAATTGATGAAGCAGGTCGAGGATCGCTTATGGGTCGTATATATGCCGGAGCATGTATATGGTCACATGATTTGGAATCGCCATTAGTTAAAGATTCCAAGAAATTTAAAAACAGAGAAGAACGTGAAAAAGCATATCAATTTGTTATTGATAATGCTATTGCTTGGGGATCGGGATTTTGTGAACCAGCAGAAATAGATAAAATTGGTTTAGGTAAAGCAAATTTATGTGCTATGTATAGAGCAATAGATAATTTAGATCTTGATCCATCACATATTATTGTCGATGGAGTGGTATTTTCACCATATATTGATAGCAAAGGATCATATCCCAATTACACTACTATTGTTGAAGGAGATAATAAATATTATAGCATTGCCGCCGCGTCTATTATTGCCAAGGTAGAACATGATCGATATATTCGGGATTTATTGATCAAATATCCAGATTTATCAAAATATGGTTTAGAAACTAATATGGGTTATGGAACTGCTCCTCATATGGAAGCAATTAAAAAATATGGTATTTCTCAGTTCCATAGACAAAGTTTTAAATGTTGTAAATAATATAATGGACAATAAATTATTTTTAAATCCGTTTAGGATATTTTTGATTGTTCTGCTCTTAATCATAGTTCTTTGTGCGAGTTTTGTTTGGGGAATTATGACATCTTATGTGACTATAATTATAGTATACATATTAGTGTACTTGACTGGGAAAGAATATTATCGAAAAGAATGAAGAAAATATCCAAATATATATATAATATATGTCTGATGAATTGTATAAGTCAATGGTTATGAGGAAAGTAGATATATTTTATGCTCTTTTAAGAAAGTGTGAAAGCAAAGATCAATTTCATGAAATAATAAATCCAATTGGATCTAATGACAACTGTCTGACATATGCTATTAAGTCATTAAATTCAAAGAATATTTTTAAATGGAACGAAATAATGACTGGAATATATCAGTTTATTAAATGGGATGAATTAAATAGCACACAACCAAAATATAAATATCCATTGACTGATAGTATTAAGTTGTGTGTCGATAATGCTCATGATTTATATCACGTCAAACACAGTAAAATTCTGGAATTTTTAGAGGCACTTGATTATGATACATCGGATTTAACTTATGATTACTCTTACTCTTACTCTTACTACGCATAATATTCTTATTTTTATTCGTAATGTTACCACCACCATGTCCACGTTGATTGACTACTTTGTGAAGGAGCGATCCCATCGTTCTTCATATTACTATCATTTTTATTTTCATTCTTACCTTCATCATCATTTTCTAAAATAGGTGCTTTAAATTGCTCGTTATCAGGGGCATGTTGAAGTAGTTCCCATGACTTAATAAATTTAGAATTAATTGATTCAGTGAATCTCCACACATTATTTTCAATGCGTGTGTGAATGTGTGCTAATGTAACAGTACCGTCAGCATAATACAAATAATATCCAACACTATATTTGTTTTGTGATGGATGTGACATGAGAATTGGATTCTCATTACATTTCTCATTCCATTTATCGCAATGAATTAAATTGTTATGTATCATTTTTACACATGATTCTACATCATTTCCATATCCAACAATTTGATGGTTTGAGTTGTCAAAAATTGAAAACCCCATATTTTGTTATAATAATATTATATACTATAACAATTATATTGTTTATATAAAAATCATTATTTTTTAACAAAGTAATAGGTAAATTTCTGATATTTATCATTCATACGCAATACATCTAAATGTCTTATCGGTTGATGTATAGTCAAAACATATTTTACCAGTGTGTCCATAAATGGTAACACGTGTATCAATGCCATTACTATGAATGTTTCGTAATGATGACTCTATATCTGCGTCACTTGGATAACATCCATTAGGGAACTCGAAAAAGTCAACAACAATATTGTCACCAATCATAAATCCCCATGTGTCACCATCAAGTGAATCAATGATGATTTTACATATTTTCAAAAGAGTAGCATCATCGGTACAATCATACACTTTCTTGTAATCATCCCATCCGACAGGATATGTGTTAGGGTCAACTACTGTGGTACTTTCAGGAAAGGTCATTTGAAATATGAGATGATTTATGAAAAAACTAAAAAAAAAATCAAATTTTTCATGTTCATTTATGACGTCTTTGTAATGATGTACATTTTTTACAACAACAAACAACTCCGTCTTTTCTGTGGAAATTAATTTTCCTGCGGGAATTAATACCATTGTTATTTCGCATTTTATATTCCATTATAATGGTCTTTCCTCCATTATCCCAATTAACATTAACGTTTTTACTTGACATTAATATCTTTGTTCCTAAACCATGATGATGAGCATATGGAAGTTTATTCTTATATTTATGAATAATATCAAGATAATCAAAACCATTGCCACTGTCTTCAACTACTAATAAACATTTTTTATTTCCATTCTTTTTCTTTTTCTTTATTATTTTAATATTTAAAGGACACCTTCCGTGTCTCATTGCGTTGCCAATTGCTCTATAATATTCTGATTTGTGAATTACTTTCAATAGTGTGAAATATTTTCGTATAATTTTCAAAACTGTGCGTAATTTGTGATAAATATCACAATGTATGGTTAATATGACATGATTTTCTTTATTCCGAATTGATTTTGAAATATTTTTATCATACATTATACTTTGAAAAAAATTAAATGTTTAAACGAATAAAAATAAAAATAACTTTGTTATTTATTTAATTTATGAACAAAAAAATGATTTAAAAATAATTATTGTAAATAATCATATTATATATTATTCGAAATGTCCAGTCTTATTCCTACTTCCACTACTCATACGGATCGTACCTCTCGATATGTTCCAACACAGTCTTTTCAACCACAACATTTTGATTCCATGTTTAAAGATTCAGAACCTGCTTTAACTGAACCCCTGAGTGTTCAATATCGTCCAATGGTTGTTGATTATAGTGTTGATGAACGTCTTAATGCCATGTGTTCATTAGGTCGTTTTGATATTGAGGTTTGCCGTGAAATTATTCGAAATACTGGTGAAGGTGCGCTCACTTTTCATTTGAATGTTTATAACAAAATATATCACGATCTCCCATGTGTTGAACTGTATCTTCAAAAGACTTTAACTACACAAGAGTCCAAGATTAAGTATTTTATTACTATGTGTACAACTCGTCGTGATTTAGATTCTCAATTCATTTCTAAGTCATTCAAACCAGAATATGATTATTATGAGGTTCGTAACAGTGGACTCATCAAATCACTGTTTGCTTCCTTATCTGCTTCGGAATTTGTTGATGTCATTAACGGAATTGGTTCTTCATACTTATACACCGGAATTAATGATGGTAATGCTATGGTTAACCAACATTTTACAGTTGATGGTGCTGAATCACTTCCCCATACTTGGTCACCTACCAACGTTCAAAGCGCCTCAACAAAATCAAATGATTTTGATGATCTGCTGTTTACTCATCCATCTGCCAAAGATGAAACCAGTTTTGCCAATGCGGATGTTTCAATGATTCTTGTTGCTGTTCGTCACGGTGTTGTTAATTTGATTACAACTGCCTTAACTCAACGTGTTAATATCAAGTATCTTGGTGAAGTCGTTGTTCCTCTTTATGTTTATGTTCTTTTGAAATCACATTACACTAATGGAAATGGAAATGCCTGTAATACCCTTTCCAAGGATGTTATTGATGGACTGTACAATACATCATTCAACATTAATGGATTTTCACTTCTACACATTGCTATTATTGAGCAAAATAAGTCGTTATTTGATGATCTTTTGACTCGTGTCAAGGGCAATGCCGAATATGTCAACCGATGTGATCGTTTTGGAAACACTCCTCTAATGTGTGCTCTGATGAATGTTTTGAACAATTCTGAATCCATCACTAATTTTGTGCTTCCATTACTTCAACTAAGCAATGTGTCATTAATTCATCGTTCTGAAATTGCTTACACACCATATGTTATTCTTTCAGAATATTCTAAATTAGTGGGAACACCATCAAAATCATCTACTTCTGACGAAACCAATATCTTTATTAAAGGTTCAGGATATGATTATGATCTGGACAAGAAATATGTTCCATTCACACTAAACATGATAGATGCTGTTAAATCCGCATCAAAGACATCTAAGCCATTTGGTAATCAAACTTCATTGAAGAAATTAACCGGATTGGATGATGACAATATGTTTACCGTTCCAAAATCAATTGGTAATTCATTAGATGACCAATATAAGACTATGTTCTCAACCAGCACTGAACCTCGTTTACCCACCAGTACCACAGAAGATCTTGCTTTTAAGAAAGGACAATTATCTGGACATTTACTTAGTGCCTTCAAACGTACACTATCTGATCCAACATTCTCTTATGATCATAAGTTGTTGGTGCTGGTTATTGCTACCAGTAATTTAAGTACTGAATTGTTCACATCTGTGATTAACACCTCTATTAATCGTTCGGTGCTGGAATCAGTTCTCGTACAAGTCAAAAAAGATCGTGATGCGATTGATTTAACTGATTCAACAAATCCATACGTTTTCTACCAAAATTACAACTACTATTGTGATATTATTTCAATTATTGAACGCAGACTGACTACTAAGGCAGGATGGTTTATGTAAATTAACATTAAATGATTAAGAGCATTAAAAATATTACTTTGTATCAAGTTTTAAACAAACAAAAATTTTGATTTTTTTATTTTCTTACAATTATATTCATATTCATATTCATATTTATCATGTACGGTTTAGTTCCCAATTTTTCTAACAAAATTCCTCCACAACTTCAATATGTTAGCACTGATTTACTTGATGTGTTTAAGTTTATGGTCGATGAACTTAAAGTAACATCAGATCAATTTCACCAAAGTCTTTATGAACAAAGTGACGACAATAGTCTGTGTGTTGGTGACGGATCAACTGCTCTATATGAATATATGATGAAAGAGTACAACAGTGATACGACCGACTGTGTCTTGGCATGTGTTCGTGTCAATAATACAGACAAGCAGTTGTATGAGAGTAAATTTTATATTCAAATGCCCGAATATGTCAAAAATACCAGTCTGCTTATTATTAAGTTTGAAGGATCAATTAAAAAGGCATGGGATGATGAAGTTCTTGATATGTGCTTTTAAATCCGTCCCACATTTAGAGGATATTTTTAGATCCGTTTAGGATATTTTTAATTCTATTCTTACTCTTACTATTACTTTGTTATAAAGTAATAGTACGAGTAAGAGTAAGAGTAAATATTAACACAAAGAAATATTATTTTATATTTTTTAATTCAAATTGTTAGCAATAGTCTTGATGCTATTAATAAAATCATCAGCAGTTTGGCGTGCTTCAACTGACGTTAATGACTTTGATTCTGCTTGTAGTTGATGAATTAGATCATTAAGTTCGTCAACTAAATTAAATCCACTACAAATTTGCTTTAATTCGGAGCAATCTTTTTTAATCGAATCATTAATAGTAGCAATCTTGCTTTCGATGCCCTTGCGAATGATATCCTTGTCAGACATGTCGGTAGTCAACTTACTTGAAAGAGTTTGAGCATCCACGAACTTTTGCTTAATATCTTCCAAGATTTCATCAACAGTGACCGTAATTGTTTCCATTTTCTTGTGATCATGATAATGACTTGATGGAGTACATGAATCCTTACAAACGGTACATTTTCCATTATTCATACACATACAAGATCCAAAATCAGTTGTGTTACCTTCTCGATCATAACTTAGTGAACAGTCGTCATGACAGACAATATTACATTTCTTACAAATAGTTGAATAGTATGTCGCTGGAACTAATGTTTGTTGTGGAACGGTTTTTTGAATAGTATAATCTTTGTATTGCTCGGCAGTCATTTGAGATTTTTCAAATTCAGTATTCAATTTCTCAAATTCATCTTGAATTTTTTGAAGATTAATAATATCTAATTTCGTTTGATGAATAGTTGATCTGATTTGTGCCTGAATAGTCTTAATTCGTGTGAACTCATTTGTTGACACTGGTGACATTGATGATACTACCTCAGTGATATTTTTACACTGTTCCATTGAATCGTCCCACTCTAATGCTAACATTTTCTTGCTCGGTTCTGACCATGTCTTTGGATCTGATGAAAATGATGTGTTATTAATGTAAATAATTTCGCTTGGAGTAATTCCCAAATCATTAAAACATTCAATATCAGTATTACAAGTATCTGGACGGCACATTGTAAATACAACAATAATATTTTTGACAATAGAATCAGGTAAAATTCCACGGAATCGATTAATAAGCGCCTTAATATTAGGAGTAATTCGTGCTTCTGTTCCATTCAATATCAACACAATTCCCGATAACTCATTGGCATTAATGGCACTGTCAATAATAGTTTGAATATTCTTATCATCCTGATCATGACCACTGGTGTCATTAAGACCTGGGGTATCAACAATACAATACTGATTATCATCTAATAAAAATTTGTATTCAGTTGCTTTTTGAGTTTGTGCTACTGATCGGTTGAATATGTTTGATTCTGAATGATTTTGCTTACCAGAAGATGGTTTGTTTTTCCAACTGCCAGTTAATGACTTCCACACACCTCCTTTCTTTTTATTCTTATTTTTATCTGTTTCATCTGTATTTTCATTCTTATTTTCATTATTGCTAACAATATAATCTCTATCAAATTGAACGTTGGTTTCTGGGTAAAATTTTGTTGGAATAGAAATCTTAGGATTAGTAAGTTCGCCATCCAAATAATAATTAGTTAAGGCATTTACTAATGTTGACTTTCCACAACCAGTTTCACCAATAATAAGAAACCGATGAATATTATTTCGAGGTTTTTGTAAGATAGGTTTCTGTGAAACAGGCTTCTGATTTGAAGCAACTAAAATACTTCCGCTCATAAATGCGGTAATTGGAGCAAAATTGCGCAATAATCGGAACATTTATATTAATATTACTAATGTTGTAAGTATTAATAATTGATGAATAAATTATTAAAATTAAAATTAAAAAATCAAAAATTTAATTAATTTCAAAGAAAAAATTGATTTTGATTTTTCTACATTTAATAATTATATTATATTTTTATCCGTAATGAAGTTTGTTTTTACTTATTGGGATGGTAATTATGAAAGCACAGTTGATCTATATGTTATTGAAGCAAATGACAAAGCACACCTGTTACATAAAGTTGTCACTGATAAGACAATCATTGATGAATTATTCTCTCCTTATGTAGAAGACAATTATTGGAAAATCGATAATTTGTCTGGAAGTTATAAAAAAATTCCAGCTGATAAAAACCCTTATCAAGTTCTTGCTGAATGGTATGGAACTGAACATGCCATTTCAAGTGAGAAATTGATTTCTGATTTACATTCATGTGATGGCATAATCACTATTACTGGCAATTTACTTGACGATATTATTAATAATAGAGAATATGATCTGGATTTTTCTGGAAAGATTAGTGACATTAATGAATGTTATCAGATTGATTTGCTCAACGAGAATGAACTATATACTCGGGAATTTGATCACGAAGCCATTCGCAATCATTTTCGTACCACACCTGTTGGAGCTAATGGTGTCACAGCAATTAAACGACTCGTGTGTTTTTAGATTTGTTCCAAATATTTTTATAAATAATTACATTTCTTTGTTAATTTATATTAACATTGTTCTATTATAAAATTTATGTTAGTATGATAGAATATAATATGATATATATTTCTGCTCAACCAGATAATACTTATTTTCATTGGCAGGTTGAATTATATTTGTGGCAATTTTCCAAACATGGAATTATAGATCAATGTTATGCTTTATTAGGATATCGTGACCAACCATCGTCATATGGATTAAAATTAGCAGATATGTATAAAGGCAGAGTCTTATTGTATAAGGATAGTCGAACAGATTTAGCATATATACCATCAATTAGACCACATTTATTGTCTCAATTTTTCAAAGAATATCCACATTTAGGACAAGTAATATTTTATCATGATTCAGATATATTTTTGGTTAAATTGCCACCATTTGATGAAATATTACAAAGGAATAATGAAAAGAATATAGGATATGTATCTGATACCATTTCTTATATAGGATGTAATTATATTGATGAATGTTATCGGAAATATAAAGCAAAGTATAACACTTGTCCAAATCTATTAACGGAAATGTGTAATCTTGTCGGTATTGATTGTAATGTAGTTCGTAGTAGAAATGCTAATTCTGGTGGTGCTCAATATCTATTGAAAAATATAGATTATAAATTTTGGGATCAAGCAGAAATACTATGTAATAAAATGTATACATTTTTACAAGACTATGATAAAAAATATAAAATAGATCATGGTATTCAAATTTGGACAACAGATATGTGGATTGTGTTGTGGTTGTATTGGAAAGATATAGGAAACACATTAGTTATTCCTGAATTAGAATTCTCGTGGGCAACGTCAAGCGTATCCGATTATCATGCCAAAAATATATTTCATTTGGCAGGAATAACGGCAGAGATGAGTCATAATACATTTTATAAATCAACATATTGTAATGTCAATGTGTTTGATGAATATCGACGTAATAAAAAAATGTTCGACCACGTTGATAAAAATAATGCTACCTATGAATATACAAACGCAATCAAGGAATATTGTGGAGATATTACAATTGAATATGAACAATTATTCTTTTTATATTATGAAACTGACAATAACATTAATGTTAGTAATATATTTCAAATAGACAACACAAAGACTTGTTTTGATAAACCAGTATGGAAATCATTAAATGGCAAATATATTATCTTTTCCAACAAAAAACAATGGGTTTTGACATATAGTGTATACATTTCAGAAATATCAGAAGATTGCTATGGCGGAGTATTATTTAATGATAATTTATTGCCATACACAGATCAATGGAATGCTGAAAATGTTAAATGTATGGTTATAAATGATAAAACTATGAAAAATATTAATAAAATCTAAAAAATTTTATTAAATAAAATCTAAAATATCCTAAACGGATCTAAAAAACGCCTACCGTATCAACATCTCTTGATGATGGCATATATGTCCATCCGGTTTCTTGGCAAATGTCATACCAAATTTGGTCTTGTTCGAATAATCGATCATTGTTTTTAACTAATTTTGAACATTTTAGATATTTCTTGGGGTATCCTCTCATTTGGCAGATTTTGTATCGAATAAACGGATATGAGATTAAATTTTGTCGGGATGATGGACACACTTTCTCAAAAATAGAATCCACAATTGAAAAATCATGTTTGAGTTGTTTTTCCATTTCATCAGTGAATTCAATTGGTTGTAATCCAAATTTCTTACATATTTTATGTATATTTTCACTATACTGTGCCACATTTAGTGAAGCATATTTTTTAAGACATAAAAATGATATTGCCATATCAGTAGTTAAACTATTCCAATCAGTATATCCATTTTTAGCAAATTCATATTCAATAACCGCATATACTGGTGAAATAATTACTTTGCTTTCTTTACCTTGAATTCGTGCTAAATCATCATTGAAATGCGATGATCGATCATATTCATAATTTGACGATTCTTGTTGAATGTCCTTGTATGATGATTTATCATATTCTAATTTGGAATTAATTTCATCAGCACAAACAGGACACACATATAATGATTGAGTTGAAAAAACTTCACGATAAACATTACAATTGCTACAATAATAATCTTCTTTGTTTATATCGGGTTCAGGAATATAATGTGGATTATTTCTTTTGTGATATTCATTTAATAGTTTTGTGCGAGAAACTTTCGTTTTAGATTGATCTTTATCAATAAAATCCTCGATAGTTCCTGTTTGCGTTTGAGTTCTGGTGATTGATGTCGAATTTCGTGTATGTATAGGAGATTGAAGATCGTTATAATAAGAACTAAGAATTGGAGCATTAGTAACATAATATGACATTAATTGATCTTGATCAGTTATGGTTTTTATACGCTCATTAATTTTATCAATTTCATTGTACATTGAATGATATGTGATTAATTCTTTTTCATTTAAAGATCC